>ERZ891134.1026-NODE-1026-length-20567-cov-7.330392_pt1 | contig 20567 bp, 19 predicted proteins | sample MGYA00520888_ERZ891134 | MGnify/ENA primary metagenome ERZ891134 (study PRJEB32303, sample SAMEA104408692) | aquatic metagenome | biome: Brackish water; feature: Coastal; material: water | place: Baltic Sea | collected 2014-10-23 | depth 10 m ... | reverse complement strand
CAGATGAATCAGCCCAGTCTCGCCGGCCGAGACCCGAAAATCCAACGCAATCCCTCTTGAAACTCAAAATGAGATCGACTTTGATGGGGGAAGTGTGCTCCTCGTCGTGTTCTCTCGTCGCAAGCCATCACGCACCTGCCTCGCAGACATCGAACAGTATTTTCATCAGCCACCACCACAGTTCCTCGACTTGGAGCTCGCGGTGTGTTGGATTTTGGAATGCCTTTTGAAGGACGACAGTTACCCGTCCTGCCTCCTCCAGAAGCTGATCCAAGCCGAACCCCAATTACGGCTTTCTGAAACTGTGCTTCAACAGGCTTTGGACTTCCTAGAGCAACAAGGATCGATCAGCAGTTACACCCAACGCTGTCCATCCAGGGGGCGCCCACGCCGGATGTTGCACTTGCAAGACGAAGCCCGCTGCGAAGCAGAACGTCTGATGGCTCCATGGCGGACATGGCTGACGTCCCATCGATTCGCGCTGAACTGAATCGAAACACGCCCCTTCGAAACGCTGCCTCTTAGAAAGGACCCATTGATTAAGGGGGATCCATGCCGCTGGGCTTCCAGTCCATCCTGCTGCTCACGATCCTCCTGGCCATTGGTCTGGTGTTTTTCTTGCGTGCTGCCAGCAAGGACCGCACAACTGTGGTGGACATCACCTCACCGCAAGCTCCACTGGCCGTACTGGAAGGAATCAGCAGCTGGCTGGAACAACGTGGCTGGAACCGCGACGGCGGCGACGCAGAGCGACAGGTTCTGCGCTTTCAAGGACAAGTGGCGTCAAGCCAACCCCTCGCAGTCTTGCTATCCATCCTTGGCAGCATCGGCTCAGCTTGCTTCGGATTAGTTCTGCAGCACCTAGCGCCACAACTGGCCTGGTGGTCTCTGCTACCGCTCATAGGGCTGGGACCCCTCGCGGGCGTGATCTACAGCAGCCGCGCCGCTCGCACCGAAACCTTGGAGCTACGTCTGCTGGATGCACCAGCCCGAGGAGGAAGCGCCTTGAGGCTGCGAGCCCACCGCGATGAATTAATTGCAATCGAACTCGAGCTTGCCGAATCGCTCCAACTTGCCAGCGATGGTTCCCTGCTGACATCACCCATCTGAACCATGCCTTTCCCGAACTGGATGCGTCGCACACCCATCACTGTTCCGCTGTCCATCGGCGTACTGACCTTCACGGGGATGGTCTGTCATCAGGTTCAAAGCCAACAAAATTGGCTTCCCACGGCGCCCCCCGCAGCGCCACAACGTCTTGGATCCGATCTAAAAAACTGCCCGCCGGCAGCCAACCCGGATCCCTTGCTGGGCCGCCGCACCAAAGAGTCCGGACGGTGGGTCGGCCGAGGGGCAGTGCCATCAACCATTCCGATCGTGGTGATGGCAGGCCATGCCGACTCCCAAAGGCTGGGTAGTGCTGGAACGCCCGGCTATGCCGTAGACGTCCGCAAACAACAGCCGATGGACGGCGCCATGCGTGACGAGCTCTACTGGAATTTTCAAGTGCAAAGCGCCGTGGTGCGTCTCGGGCAGAAGCGAGGTCTGAACATCACGTCGTATGTCCCACCCTTGCTCACCATCCGAGATGACAACGACCCAAGAACGAATTGGTCGCAAGCTCGCGTTCGCTCTAGCAAGGGGCACTACATCCTCGAAATTCACTTCGACGCTTACAGCCCCTATGGCTTCGGTTCTGGACTCATCCCCGCCATTAATCGCCCACTGAACCAGCTCGATGAGTCCATCGCCCAGTCATTTGGACGCTTCCCAAGATTATTTCGCGGCGGCCTCGGGGGTCCTCGGCGGGGGATCGGCATTCTTGAAATTGGAATGCTCGAACCCCCTTTGGAGCAAAAACTGCGCGATCCAGCAACACGAGCCCAGACGGTTGAATGCCTGGGGTTACGGGTCGTTAACGCTCTTGTGAAGGGGGTTAGTTGATCGCCTGGTGAGGCCGGCAACGATCCTCAAGCGATGGATCGCCCAACCAATCTTGAGGAGTGGTGAACAAGTCCGTTAGGAGGGCTTCGCGAGAGCCCGCCTCAGCGGTGTATCCATACTCCCAACGCACCAGTGGCGGCAACGACATCAGGATCGATTCAGTACGACCGTTGGTTTGGAGTCCAAAAATCGTGCCGCGATCCCACACCAGGTTGAACTCCACATAGCGGCCACGGCGATAGAGCTGAAAATCCCGTTCGCGATCGCCATAGGCCGTTGCATGGCGCTTTTCGACAATTGGTGCGTAGGACGGCAAAAAAGCTCTGCCATTGGCCTGGCCCAGGCTGAACAGTTGTTCCCAACCCAGCGGAGTTGCACCAAGTTCCGACGAAACCTTGGCTGCTGCCCCTGACGGATCCTGCCCTTTGTAGATCGTTCCCCTCGAATCCTGGTAGTCGTAAAAAATTCCACCAACACCGCGGGTTTCACCTCGATGTTTCAAGTAAAAGTATTCATCACACCAGGGCTTAAACACCTTGTGCAGGTTGGGATGCACTGAATTACAGGCCTGTTGATGGGTGCGATGGAAGTGACGGGCATCGTCGAGGAAGGGGTAATACGGCGTGAGATCCGCTCCGCCTCCGAACCACCAAACCGGACCCGCCTCGAAGTATCGGTAATTGAGGTGCACCGTTGGGATATAGGGATTACGGGGATGCAGCACCATCGACGTACCGGTTGCAAACCAGGGATGTCCCTTGGCTTCTGGCCGTTGTTTCAGGATTGAAGGTGGCAATTCATTCCCCTGGACCTCAGAGAAATTCACACCCCCCTGCTCAAACACCCGCCCTTCGCGCATCACACGTGAACGGCCACCGCCCCCCTCAGGACGAACCCAGCTTTCTTCTTGGAATCGACCCTCTCCATCCAGGGCCTCAAGACCTGCACAGATTTCATCCTGCAATCCCATCACCATCGAACGGGCCCGATCCCGCGAATCTTTGGGTGGCAGTTCCAACTGGGGCGTGGATTGATCGGTCTCCTGGCGTCCGAGAACGCGGCGAATCAGAGAGCGGACCATTCCTTAAAAATGAAACCAGTGAAAAAACTTAAACAGGTCAGGCCAGACCCCGACAAGACACCGTGAGGGTCTGTCATGGGAACCCCCCTAGAATTTGACCCTGATCAGAGCAACAGATGACATCGGCCGAGCAGGCGACCAAGGCTCTCGAACAGATCAAAGATTCTGGAAGCGGCAGAACGACACTGGAACTTGGCTGGATTGATCAGGTCCGTATATCTCCTCCAAGGGCAGTCTTTCGGCTCAACCTTCCTGGATTCGCCCAGAGTCAGCGTGAACGCATTGCCTCGGAAGCTCGCGCAATCTTGATGGGCCTTGACGGGATCAACGACGTCCAAATTGAAGTGGGTCAAGCGCCCGCCCCCAGCCAAGGCAGCATCGGCCAAGCGGGCCACGGTCAACCAGCTGAGCGCCAATCCATCCCAGGCGTTCGTCAGGTCATCGCTGTCAGTAGCGGCAAAGGGGGCGTTGGCAAAAGCACTGTGGCCGTCAATCTCGCCTGTGCCTTATCCCAACAAGGATTGAAAGTTGGGCTTTTGGATGCAGATATCTACGGCCCCAACGCTCCCACCATGCTGGGGGTCGCCAACCAAACACCTGAAGTCACCGGCAGCGGAGACACGCAAAGGATTAAGCCGATTGAGAGTTGTGGCATCGCCATGGTGTCCATGGGACTCCTCATCGATGAACATCAGCCGGTTATTTGGCGGGGTCCCATGCTGAATGGCATCATCCGCCAGTTTCTGTATCAGACGGAATGGGGTGAACGGGATGTTTTGGTTGTGGACCTTCCTCCAGGCACGGGTGACGCGCAACTCTCCCTAGCTCAAGCGGTCCCGATGGCAGGCGTCATCATTGTGACGACGCCTCAACTGGTGTCGTTACAAGATGCCCGCCGAGGCTTAGCGATGTTTCGACAACTGGGGATCCCAATTCTTGGTGTCGTTGAAAACATGAGCGCATTCATTCCCCCTGACATGCCCGATCGCCGATACGCCCTATTTGGGAGCGGCGGCGGCCGTCGTCTTGCCGACGACTATGACGTGCCGTTATTGGCCCAAGTCCCGATGGAGATGCCAGTCCAGGAAGGCGGTGACAGCGGCAGCCCAATTGTGATTAGTCGCAAAAGCTCTGTGAGTGCTAAGGAATTTTCTGCTCTTGCCGAACGGGTTCAGCAACAGGTCGCTACAACGGCCTGAGCATGTTCGCCAGGAAGCACCGCCATAAACCTCACCCGGAATGGATTCTCTGGGGGTTACCGATCAGCATGGTCGCCATCGCTGGTCTTCTGATTGCAAGCACCCAGCGCCAAGCGGACTACGCAGACTGGTATCACCACTGGATCACGGCGGCCGTTGGCGTTGGCGTTGCCCTGATCCTGGAACGGCTACCGCTGCAACGCCTCAAACCATTTCTCATTCCAGTCTTCGGACTCACCGTGGCCAGCCTTGTTGCTGTACGCCTCATTGGCACAACGGCTCTTGGCGCCCAACGCTGGATCAGCATTGGAGGACTAAATGTTCAACCTTCGGAATTCGCCAAAATTGCGGCGATTCTGTTGCTCGCTGCTGTGCTCTCGAGGCATCCAGTGGAGCGACCGGTTGATGTCTTACGCCCGCTTGGGGTGATCTCGATTCCGTGGCTACTGGTCTTCATCCAGCCCGATCTCGGCACCTCCCTTGTTTTCGGAGCACTGATGCTGACGATGCTCTATTGGTCTGGGATGCCAATTGAGTGGGTGGTTTTGCTCTTGTCCCCGCTCGTTACAGCACTTTTGGCGGGCATTTCCCCCTGGGCGATGGTCCTATGGATTCCGTTGATGGCACTGCTGGCCTATCGATCGTTGCCCTGGAAACGCGTCGCTGCCACGATCACGATGGCGATCCATGGAGCCATGGCCATCGTGACGCCATGGCTCTGGATGCACGGATTAAAGGACTATCAACGCGACAGGCTCGTGCTGTTCCTTGATCCAAGCCAAGATCCCTTGGGTGGTGGATACCACCTCCTGCAAAGCACCGTTGGGATTGGATCTGGAGGTCTGTTCGGGGCTGGACTTCTGCAGGGTCAACTCACAAAACTGAGATTTATACCTGAACAACACACCGATTTCATTTTTAGTGCTCTTGGAGAAGAAACCGGCTTTATCGGATGCCTTCTCGTTGTTCTTGGCTTCGCTTTATTGATGGCACGCCTGCTTCAAGTCGCCAGACATGCCCGCAGTGATTTCGAATCTCTCGTGGTGATTGGCATCGGAACGATGCTGATGTTCCAAGTGGTCGTGAACATCTTCATGACCATCGGTCTGGGTCCTGTAACCGGGATCCCCTTGCCATTCCTGAGCTATGGGCGCTCAGCAATGGTCGTGAATTTCATTTCTCTGGGATTGTGCCTGTCGGTGGTGCGCCAAAGCCGCCGCTCTTTCGCTGGCCTCCGTTGAACTCACCCACCTTCACCGACCTGCGGGAGCGACTTGCCGAAGGCATGCACCCAGGACAGTGCGACGAAATCGGCGTTCGTCGTCTGTGGTGGGCCGCCTTGGACACCCTCCAACAGGAACTCATTCGCCTCAAGGTCACCCAAGGCATCTGGCTCGCTGCCCCCCTTCCAGCACTGCATGAACCCCAGCTCCTTCAGCATCTACAGGGGTGGGTTTGGGCTCCTGAACATCTCGATCAACTCAGACGCGGGGTGGCCGCACTACCGGCTCGCCTTGGACTCCACATCAAAGGGAGTGTGGAAGCAAAAAGCGAGGGGCTTTTCAACTACCAACGCCTTGCCTTGCGCCACAACGATGGCCAAGACCCGGTGTTGTTGGTGATTACACCCAGTTTGCAGGTGGCGTTGGCTCTGTATGGAAAACCGCAGCAACGTCAATTGCTGATGCGCTGCGACCCCACAAGCTTGGGGGATGTCTTGTCCCTGGTCGGACGACGCCTAAAAGAGCAATCTCCAAACGATGCGGAGCAGCTTCATGCCGCCCTGGAAGCCCTGGGGTCACTCCACAGCGATGAACAATTCAAAGAGCGATTTTGGCCCAGCATCGCTGAACGGCTCACCGTGTCTGCGCCTGCGCTGATGCTGCAACCGGTTGTCTCCCCAGAAACAAAACCAGGGAACGCTTCAGACGACCTCAACTTGCTAGAAGCACTGACCCATGAGGTACGAACGCCACTGGCCACGATCCGCACACTGATCCGCTCATTGGTCCGTCGAAAGGATCTCCCAGACCTGGTAATGAAACGCCTCCAACAAATTGATGTGGAATGCAGCGAACAAATCGATCGATTTGGATTGATTTTCCACGCTGCGGAACTCCAACGTCAGCCCACCGAAGCCAACCTGGCCCGCACCGATCTGGAATCGATCCTTCGCAGCTTGGCGCCGGGATGGAGAGAGCAACTCAAGCGACGCGAGATCAGCCTGAGCCTGGATCTGGATCGGGGCTTACCCACAGTGATGAGTGACTCCCACCGCTTGGAAGCGATGTTGGGTGGATTGATTGATCGGAGCAGCCGCGGCCTTCCTGGAGGAAGCGAATTACAACTTGGCCTTCAAGCTGCTGGAGCTCGCGTCAAGCTTCAACTGCATGTTGTTCTGCCAGGCAGCGCCACGAGCTCAGCCAATGCCTCTCCGGCAAGGGAGGAGCTGGGCACCGTGTTGAGTTGGGATCCAACAACGGGAAGCCTTCAACTCAGTCAAGACGCCACCCGTCAAATGATGGCCAGCCTGGGAGGTCGGTATCAACCCCGTCGAGACCGAGACCTCACCGTCTTTTTTCCCGTCCACAACGACGCCGATTGATCCCCACTCATGGCGTTTGTTCAAGGGTGTGAAGCTTGCTATCGGCCCGCTATTGACGGTCTGATCGCGGTGCTACTTTTCAGGACTATCAGCCTGTCTGGATTTCTCCAACCATGACATCATCGGCGTTGAATGGTCAGCTTCCAAAGCACATCGCCAGCACCGGCGGTTTGCTCAACTCTGCGGAAACAGAAGAGAAGTACGCGATCACCTGGACCAGCAATTCTGATCAGGCCTTCGAACTACCCACGGGTGGTGCAGCGATGATGAACTCGGGCGAAAACCTGATGTATTTCTCTCGCAAAGAGCAATGCTTGGCGCTTGGAACCCAATTGCGTACCAAGTTCAAGCCTCGGATCGAGGACTTCAAGATTTACCGCATTTTCCCAGGCGGCGACACCGAATTCCTACACCCCAAAGATGGTGTGTTTTCTGAAAAGGTGAACGAAGGGCGTCCCATGGTCGGCCACAATCCCCGTCGGATTGGTCAGAACACCAACCCATCCACGATCAAATTCAGCGGTCGTAACACCTACGACGCTTAAGCGGTGCAGCGCTTCCCAGGGGCTCTGACTCCTGGGAGAGGGCTGTAATGATGCACGCATGTTCAGACCTGATCGCGACGCCTTTCGCAAGGCTGCAGCCAACGGTGCCAATCTGATTCCATTGGCCCAAAGCTGGCCAGCAGATCTGGAAACACCTCTCACCACCTGGATCAAGGTCGGGGCTAGCCATCCCCCCGGAGTGTTGCTGGAATCCGTTGAGGGGGGTGAAACCCTGGGTCGATGGAGTGTGATCGCCTGTGATCCCCTTTGGACAGCATCGGCAAGGGGCAACCAACTCAGCCGGCGGTGGAGAGATGGACGCGAAGACAGCCTTGAAGGGAACCCACTCCAATCCTTACGGACTTGGCTGAACCCATACCAGTGCGTCAATTTGCCCGGGCTACCGCCCCTTGGTCAGATCTACGGGATGTGGGGCTACGAGCTCATCCAATGGATTGAACCCACCGTCCCCGTTCACCCCAGGCTGAGCACCGATCCGCCCGATGGGATCTGGATGATGATGGATGCAATTTTGATCTTCGATCAAGTCAAGCGCCAAATCACTGCAGTGGCCTTCGGTGATCTCACGAGCGGGTCAACAGAGGACGAAGCCTGGCAAAGCGCTACGGACCGGATCGAGCGATTGCGGGAGCGCATGAACACTCCACTTCCAGCAGTGGATCCCTTGCTCTGGGATGCCGATGCTCGCGATCTGCCTGATGTGACCAGCAATCGCAGCCAAGACGAATTTGAAACGGCTGTTCGAACCGCCAAAAGCCACATCGCAGCCGGGGATGTGTTCCAGCTGGTGATCAGCCAGCGACTCGAAGCCCAGGTGCCCCAGAGCCCTTTTGAGCTCTACCGCAGCCTGCGGATGGTGAATCCTTCCCCTTATATGGCGTTCTTTGATTTCGGGGAGTGGCAGCTCATCGGCTCCAGCCCAGAGGTCATGGTGCAAGCGGAGCCCGCCGCCAACGGGATTCAAGCCAGCTTGCGCCCAATCGCGGGGACGCGACCTCGCGGACAAACCCCGCTGGAAGACCGAGAACTCGAAGTGGACCTACTGGCCGACCCCAAAGAACGTGCCGAGCATGTGATGCTCGTCGACCTCGGACGCAATGATCTCGGACGCGTTTGCTTGCCTGGAAGTGTCTCCGTTAAAGACTTGATGGTGATTGAGAAGTACTCCCACGTGATGCACATCGTGAGTGAAGTGGAAGGATGCCTTGCTCCACACCATGACGTTTGGGATCTCCTCATGGCCTCTTTCCCAGCAGGGACAGTCAGCGGCGCTCCAAAAATTCGGGCGATGCAACTCATTCATGCCCTCGAACCCGATGCTCGAGGTCCCTATTCAGGCGTGTACGGCTCCGTTGACTTAGCCGGTGCACTGAATACGGCCATCACGATCCGCACGATGGTCGTGCAACCCAATGGCACTGGAGGCTGTCGCGTGAAAGTTCAAGCTGGGGCGGGGGTGGTAGCCGATTCCAAGCCAACGGCGGAATACGAAGAAACCCTCAACAAAGCCCGCGCCATGCTCACCGCCTTGGCTTGTTTAAATCCGGCGAAATCATGACTTCACCTCTTTTACTCAAAGGCTTTGAAGTCGAGTTGTTCACAGGATTACCCTCCGGCCAGAACGTTGGCGTTGCCAGTGAGGTGGCGGCAGTTCTCGATGATTTCGTCACCGAACCCGACTGTCGCAATGTGGAGTACATCACAGCTCCAATCGCTGATTACCACCAATTAAGTGAAGCTCTCCTTCGACCGCGCCGTCGGCTGAGAACCTGGCTCGCCTCTCGTGATCTCACCTTGCTGCCAGGCAGCACCCTCAGCCTTGGAGACAGCAGCCGCTTTGAACGTTCTGATCCAACGAATTCGTACCACGACTTAATTGAGTCGACCTATGGCACCCGCGTTGTCACCGCAAGCATTCACATCAACCTGGGCATTACTGATCCTGATTGGTTGTTTGCAGCAGTGCGGCTCGTGCGTTGTGAAGCCGCACTCCTGCTAGCGCTCAGTGCCAGCTCACCATTTTTGGATGGACGTTCCACGGGGCATCATTCCCAGCGTTGGCAGCAATTTCCCCTAACACCCGCACAGGTGCCGCTGTTTCTGGATCATCGTCATTACATCGATTGGGTCGAAGCGCAATTGGCTTGCGGAAGCATGCGCAATGAACGGCACTTATGGACGTCCGTCCGTCCCAATGGTCCAGCCCGTCCCCATCACTTGAATCGAGTCGAGCTTCGAATTTGCGATCTCGTCACCAACCCCGACGAACTCCTCGCCATGACGGCGTTTCTCGAACTCAGATTGTTGTCTTTACGCGATAACCGTGAACGCCTTGACCCGCTGATTGCCAGTTCCCTCTCGGCGGACAAGCTGGCAAAACTCAGCGATGCCAATGATGCAGCCGTTGCTCACGCCAGCCTCGATGCTGAACTCCACCACTGGAAAGACGGTCAGAGCATTCTCTGCAGGGATTGGATTCAATCACTGATCGACGACGTCACGCCGTTGGCGGCACAACTCAATCTTGAATCAGTCCTCACTCCACTCCATGCGGTTCTCAAGCGCGGGAATCAAGCGATGCGCTGGAGCGCAGCGCATTCAAAGGGTGAGGACATCTCCCAATTGCTTCAAGCTGCAATTGAAGAGATGAAGGAGCAAGAGGTCGAACGCCCCACAGCGCTCCTCTCTTTGGGATGATCATGGAATCCCGAGCAGCGCAGAGTCTTCATGCCCGAGTCCACCGCCTATGCACTCCAAGGGGAACAGCCCAAGGAGAGCGGTGTGACTGCTGGAGCTGGCCGATTGCTCCAGAACCGCTTGGTGCTGGTGGAGGACCTCTGGCAGACGGTTCTCCGCAGCGAGTGCCCTCCAGAACAAAGTGCTCGCCTACTACGACTGAAACAGCTGAGTGATCCCGTGGCCCTCGAGGGTCGAGACGGTGAAAGCACCAGCGAAGCAATTATTGAATTGATCCGTGCCATGGATCTTTCAGAAGCGATTACAGCCGCCAGAGCTTTCTCGCTGTATTTCCAACTGATCAACATCCTTGAACAACGGATCGAAGAGGACAGTTACCTCGACAGCCTGAGCCCCCGCCAATCAGCCGAAGATGGCAGCCGGGAAGCCTTTGACCCCTTTGCTCCTCCCTTAGCAAGTCAGACCGATCCCGCCACCTTCGGTGAGGTCTTTGAACGGCTCCGGCGGATGAATGTGCCGCCAGCCCAAGTCGAAGCCCTACTCCAAGAGCTGGACATCCGGTTGGTCTTTACAGCCCATCCAACGGAGATTGTTCGCCACACCGTCCGTCACAAGCAGCGACGAGTCGCCAACCTTCTCCAGCAACTGCAGTCCGATTCGCCCATGGCGCTGCAAGTCAAGGATGACTTGCGTCAACAACTCGAAGAGGAGATTCGGCTCTGGTGGCGGACCGATGAGCTGCATCAGTTCAAACCAACGGTTCTCGATGAAGTGGATTCAACCCTTCATTACTTCCAGCAAGTGTTGTTCGATGCCATGCCCCAACTACGGCGGCGGCTCACATCGGCACTCCACCGTCATTACCCCGACGTCCAAGTTCCCCAGGCTTCGTTCTGCACCTTTGGATCTTGGGTCGGTTCCGACCGAGATGGCAATCCCTCTGTCACAACGGACATCACTTGGCGGACAGCCTGCTACCAGCGTCAACTCATGCTTGAGCTGTACATCAGCTCGGTGCAAGCGCTACGCAATCAGCTGAGCATTTCCATGCAGTGGAGCCAGGTTGCTCCTGGGTTGCTGGAGTCTTTGGAAATGGATCGGCTGCGTTTCCCAGAAATCTACGAGCGGCGCGCGGCGCGGTACCGACTTGAGCCTTACCGACTGAAGCTGAGCTACATCCTCGAACGCCTGGAGCGCACGCTTAAACGCAACGATCAGCTCTCAGATGCTGGTTGGAAGAGTCCGAAAGATGCCATCCCGACCGATGGAGCGCCTGGCTCAGAAGCTCTGCATTACACCTCTGTCGATCAATTCCGAAACGACTTGGAACTGATTCGCAACAGCTTGATCGGCACTGAACTCACCTGTGAGCAGCTCGACACCCTGCTCCATCAAGTCCATATCTTTGGCTTCTCACTGGCCAGTCTCGATATTCGTCAGGAGAGCACCCGCCATAGCGATGCGATTGATGAGCTCACGCGTTTTCTCGAGTTGCCACAGCCCTACGGCGAGATGGAGGAGTCCACGCGTATGGCCTGGTTGCTGGAAGAGCTCCGTACACGGCGTCCATTGATTCCTACGGCAGTTCGCTGGTCAGACACCACCGCGGAGACCATGGCCGTGTTCCGCATGTTGCATCGACTCCAGGAAGAGTTCGGCCAGCGGATCTGCCATTCCTATGTGATCTCGATGAGCCATACGGCCTCCGATCTGTTGGAGGTGTTGCTACTCGCGAAGGAAGCGGGATTAGTGGATCCAGCCGCCCGCAAAGCGTCGCTGCTGGTGGTGCCACTGTTCGAAACGGTGGAGGATTTACAACGCGCTCCAGCCGTGATGGACGAGCTGTTCAATACCCCCCTCTATCGCGACCTACTCCCGATGGTGGGCATCCAGGGCCAGCCCCTACAGGAGCTGATGCTTGGCTACTCCGACAGCAATAAAGACTCAGGATTCCTCTCGAGCAACTGGGAGATTCACCAAGCCCAACTTGCCCTCCAAGAACTTTCGAGCCGGCAGGGCGTTGCCCTCCGCCTCTTTCATGGTCGCGGCGGTTCTGTGAGCCGTGGCGGTGGCCCCGCTTATCAAGCCATCCTTGCCCAGCCCAGTGGCACCCTTCAGGGCCGCATCAAGATCACCGAACAAGGGGAGGTGCTGGCCTCGAAGTACAGCCTGCCGGAGCTCGCCCTTTACAACCTGGAAACAGTCACGACCGCCGTGGTTCAAAACAGCCTGGTGACCAATCAGCTCGATGCGACACCCAGTTGGAACCAACTCATGAGTCGGCTCTCCGCACGCTCCCGAGAGCACTACCGCGCATTGGTGCATGACAACCCCGATTTGGTGGCTTTTTTCCAGCAGGTGACACCTATCGAAGAGATCAGCAAGCTGCAGATTTCCAGTCGACCCGCCCGCCGTAAAACCGGAGCCAAAGATCTTTCGAGCTTGCGAGCGATTCCTTGGGTGTTTGGCTGGACCCAAAGCCGCTTCTTACTCCCCAGTTGGTTTGGCTTTGGCACAGCTTTAGCTGAAGAGGTGAAAGCAGATCCCGATCAACTCGATCTTCTCCGGCGACTTCACCAGCGCTGGCCTTTTTTCCGAACCCTGATTTCCAAGGCAGAGATGACCCTCTCCAAAGTGGATCTCGACTTGGCTCATCACTACATGAACAGCCTTGGAAAACCAGAGCAACGTGAGGCCTTTGAGGCGATTTTTGCCGTGATTGCAACGGAATACGCCTTGACGCGGAAACTGGTTTTGGAAATCACCGGGCAACCCCGACTACTAGGGGCTGATCAAGGATTGCAGCTCTCCGTAGACCTACGGAATCGCACCATCGTGCCCCTGGGATTTCTCCAAGTTGCGCTGCTCAAACGGTTGCGGGATCAGAACCGTCAGCCCCCGATGAGTGAAAGTCCTGGGGCATTAGAAGACACCCGGACCTACAGCCGCAGCGAATTACTTCGCGGAGCACTGCTCACCCTGAACGGCATTGCTGCTGGCATGCGCAACACCGGTTGAACCTTGCTTCCTTTCCTTCAACAGCCCGCTGTCCCCAAGCTGCCAAGCGGATACAGGCTCGACACCACCACAACCCCTAGCCCAGCGGCCATCAATCGACTGCTGGAATCGTGCCAAGAGACCACCCACGATGAACAACGGTGGCCTCTTGCCCTAGAGCGCAGCCTCTGGCAGATCAGCATTTTTGAAGAAGCTGGAGAAGAACTCGTCGGATTCGTTCGCGCTACAAGCGACTTAGCCCTGAACGCCAATCTCTGGAACCTCGCAGCACGCCCGGGCCCTGATCAACCAGACCTTTACGCCGTTCTTGTGCATCGGGCTCTTCATATCCTGCGCCGCGATTTACCGGGGTGCAGCCTGTCCGTGTCGGCACCAGCATCGGCCCTCGAAGCGTTACGCAGCAATGGATTTGTGATTGATCCGAATGGGATCCGAGCGATGGGACTCAGGCCGAACTAAGTCGCAAAGTACAAAACACGAGCATGGAGGGACTCGAACCCCCGACCCTCAGAACCGGAATCTGATGCTCTATCCAACTGAGCTACATGCCCACTGATCGGCTGGATGCCGCAGCAGTAGATCGGCCTATAGACCGGTCCATAACAGGTACCTTACCCAAGCACCGCACCATCACCCATCCGGCTTCACAAGCTCCAATTGCAGGGGTTCCGGAACCACTCCGTTCTGCAGCTGGAGCTGACCGAGTCGCGTTTGCTCGTGATTGGGCCCAACGGGATTGGTAAATCCAATCTTCTCGAAGCAGTAGAACTCCTGGGCAGCCTGCGCTCCCATCGCTGCAGCCAGGATCGCGACCTCATTCAATGGGAGGCCCCAATGGCCCTGTTGCGGGCTGAGGTGGGCGATGGCGATCGTTTGGAACTCGAGTTACGCCGACGCGGTGGCCGCCAAGCTCGGCGCAACGGCAAGGTGCTGGATCGTCAGCTTGATCTGATTGGCCCACTGCGCTGTATCGGCTTCAGCGCCCTCGATCTAGACCTGGTGCGTGGGGAACCAGCCCTGCGCCGCCAATGGCTCGACCGGGTCGTTCTGCAACTCGAACCTGTCTATGCAGATCTCATCAGCCGGTACAACCGCCTATTGCGGCAGAGAAGTCAGCTGTGGCGTAGCCATCGACAAAACACAGCAGAACGCAGTGGGCTCCTCGATGCCTTCGACGTTCAAATGGCCCTAATCAGCACCCGCATCCATCGACGCCGACGCAGGGCCTTGCACCGCCTTGAACCGATTGCGCAGCGTTGGCAGTCGCATCTCAGCAGCGGAAAAGAGCTTCTAGAGCTCCGCTATCAACCGGGAAGTCGATTGGACGGGGAGGAAGCCGAAGAACCCTGGCGGTTGGCGATTGAGGAACAACTCCGCAACCAAAGGGAGGAGGAAGAACGCCTCGGAAACTGCCGAATCGGACCGCATCGCGATGAGATCAACATGGTGCTTGGAGAGAGCCCTGCTCGCCGCTTCGGGTCAGCAGGTCAGCAGCGTTCACTCGTCCTGGGCCTGAAGCTCGCCGAACTCGAATTGGTCAAGGAACTTTGTGGAGAACCACCGCTCCTGCTCCTCGATGACGTCCTCGCTGAACTCGATCCGATCCGTCAGCAACTTCTTTTAGAAGCCGTCGGGAATGATCACCAATGCCTGATTAGTGCCACCCATCTCGATGGTTTTCACGGGGGCTGGCGTCAGGAGGCTCAGATTCTTGGAGAAAACGAACTCATAGAAGGAATGAAGGTCGGATAGTCTCATCACCTGTTTTTAAATTTTCGCCTGATGGAGCAGAGCCTGTCTGCCCTGCATCCCCTCCCGGGATGGGGGGACACCTCCCTTCAAGCCACCGACATGGTGGGCAAACATTGCATTCTCGAGCTGTATGAATGCGATCCCAGCCGGCTCGACGACGAAGCTTTTTTGCGGAACACCATCACAACGGCTGCAAAACGTGCTGGTGCCACGCTGCTCAACTTGATCACCCATCGCTTCGAGCCCCAAGGCGTGACTGGATTGGCCCTTTTGGCCGAATCGCACATCTCCATTCACACCTGGCCTGAATCCGGGTATGCGGCTGTTGACGTGTTCACCTGTGGTGACCACACCATGCCCGAACAGGCGTGTGCCGTGCTGAGTGAGGCCTTGCTGGCCAAGCGCCATGCCCTGAAGAGCTTTCTCAGGGAAACGCCTGCAGAAATCGCAACAGGAGTTCGCGAGCCGTCTGCGGTGTCGATCACCCTTTGAACCTGGGTTCAGCCATCACCGATAACAACCTGACCTGAGGGACGGTTGTTATCGGACCCAGGCTTTCGATTGAGCTTTCCACTCACGAGTCCCTCGAGGTCCAAGCTCACTGAGGTGAAACCAAGGGATTGGAAAAATGCCACAAGTCCTTCACTAGAGGACAAGGCCATTACGGCACTGATCTGGTCCTCTGGGACTTCAATCCGTGCAGCAAGGCCATGGCTGCGAACGCGCACACGGTTGAACCCCCGAGCAATCAACCAAGCTTCTGCTTGCCCCACCTGGTTGAGACGTTCCGCTGTGATCCCTTCGCCATAGGGAAATCGAGACGACAAACAGGGTTGAGCAGGCTTATCCCACCATGGGAAGCCCAGGGCACGAGAAAGCTGGCGAATCGTGGCCTTATCAATGTTCAATTCAGCAAGCGGTGAGCGCACGCCGGCCTGACGCGCGGCATCAATCCCTGGCCTGTGATCGCCAAGATCATCCAAATTCACACCATCAATCACCAGAGCATCACCAGCGGCCGTTGCAATCGGTTTGAGGTGTCGATGCAATTCCCGTTTGCAGGCAAAGCAGCGATCCACCGGGTTGCTGCTGTAATCGGGATCTTGAAGTTCAGCCGTGGGCAACTCCTGATGACGGATCCCAATCCAACCGGCTTGATGACGCGCTTCTTGCAAAAGGTGTGGCGCTAACGCCGGAGAAACGCCGGTAACCGCAAACGCAGATTCGCCTTTGCACTCGTAAGCAATCGCCGCAACGAGTGTGCTGTCGACCCCTCCTGAATAAGCGATACAAAGCGACGACGACCTATCCATCCAGTGGCGGAGGTCTGCCAGCTGCTGCTCCTGCTTTTTCGGCAATAACTCCTGCAACTGGAACATCAGCAGATGAAAGCGAGCAAGGTCGTTAGGCTCCAACGGTAAGAGCCGGCACCATGCCCCGAAGCATCGGCATTGTTACTGCCGCAGATAGCCGCGAACGCAGCCATGGTCAGCTGCACATCTATGACGGTGAAGGGAAGGGCAAAAGCCAAGCAGCACTCGGAGTTGTACTGAGAACCATCGGCCTTGGGATCTGCGAGCAACGTCGCACCCGTGTGCTGCTGCTTCGGTTTCTGAAAGGGCCCGGACGCGCCTACGACGAAGATGCCGCCATCGAAGCGCTGCAACAGGGTTTCCCGCACTTAATCGACCATCTACGGACGGGCAGAGCCGACCACTTCACAGCAGATCAAGCCACCCGTTTCGATCGTGATGAGGCGCAACGGGGCTGGGTGATTGCCAAGGGCGCGATTGCCAGCGCTCTCTATTCAGTGGTGGTGCTCGATGAACTCAATCCAGTGCTGGAGCTCGGCTTACTGGATATCGATGATGTCGTCCGCACCCTGAACAATCGACCGGAGGGGATGGAAATCATCGTGACAGGACGGGCCGCCCCTGCCGCGCTTGTACAAGGCGCCGATCTTCATTCGGAAATGCGGGCCCACCGCCGTCCCGGCATGGAGGGCGACAGGGTGATTCCCCTCAGCGTGAACAGTGGGATCGAGATCTACACCGGAGAGGGGAAAGGCAAATCCACCAGTGCCTTAGGCAAAGCACTTCAGGCCATTGGACGAGGCATCAGCCAAGACAAAAGCCATCGCGTGTTGATCCTGCAGTGGCTGAAGGGTGGCACCGGTTACACCGAAGATGCAGCCATTGCCGCGCTGCGTGAAAGCTATCCCCACTTGGTCGACCATCTGCGATCGGGCCGTGATGCCATCGTCTGGCGCGGGCAACAGGAGCCCATCGACTATGTGGAAGCCGAACGGGCCTGGGAAATTGCCCGTGCAGCCATTTCAAGTGGTCTCTACAAGACAGTGATTTTGGATGAACTCAACCCCACCGTCGATCTAGAGCTTTTACCGGTGGAACCGATTATGCAAACGCTGCTGCGAAAGCCGGCTGAAACCGAGGTGATCATCACAGGTCGCTGCAAGAACCAGCCCGCCTACTTCGATTTAGCCAGCATCCACTCCGAGATGGTGTGCCACAAGCACTACGCCGAACAAGGCGTCGACCTCAAGCGGGGTGTCGACTATTAGCAATTTTAAAGGGTCAGAACGCAGCCATTAATTGTTAATAGTTTTTTTTGAAAACGCAAAATTCATTTCTTCCCACGACCACTTTTAGCAATCACAGACATCACCCTCGCACTTACCTAAATCAACCGAAACTTCAAACGATGGATTAACTGGAACCAAAAGCTAATCCCAAACCTCTTTTGCTTTATGCAAGCCATATCAATCTACAAGACGGCACTTTATTCCAGCCAAAGAAATCATTAAAAGAGATTCATCACCTACTCCAATACTGGCATTCTCACTTGCACAAAAATAAACGGCACGAACATCAAAAGAGGAATCAGTACAAAGCTTTGTCCACCAATTATGCCGACAATTAACGAGACAGGCGTGATTAGCGACAATGCGATCACCCTCAGACGCAACAACTTTGAGTTAAAATGCATAGAGCTTGAATCAATCCACGCTTCTTTTCTTCTCGAAAAAACGAACAATATCAAATGAATCAATAACACCGTAAATATCGTGCCTGTCCTAAACGCAAGCGAAACGTTGCTACTCTCAAAACTGCCATCCATAACTTCTCCAGTTGCCACAATATTTATTGCAGACAAGGAATCTGAAAAATGTTCGGCTATATACAGCAATGGTGGAATCAGTGTTGAAAGCCATAGCGTAGAAATACAAGCTAAGTTCTGACCAATGCTCGATCGAGTCGACTGAAATATGCTTTTTTGAATAGACCAAATATCATAAATTACTATTGCCGAGAGAAAATAGCCGACAAAATCCAATCCAAGATTAAAATAGACACTCTCAACGCTTTCCGCATGCTCAATAATTTCAATAATTAATACAGGCATTTCTATTACTAAAAGGGTTATAACAATGGCCTGAGCGCCATCGATAAGGCCAAGCAAGGACTCACCATTCGAGTTTTTTTGAGACTTTTGCGCAAGATGCATAGCAGAAAATTAAAAAGGAAGACTTAAAGGCATGAGAAGAATATTTAATATTTTAAGTCATTCACACTCAAAAGCAATTGCAATGATTGATCTACACCTGCCATAGCATGAGTTGTGACCAAGCATTTTAAAACCTATAACCCTTAAAACATCGCACTGTCAGCCAAAATCCTCAATAGTTTATTCCTTGACTTAATCAATGGATAGAGATGTCATTCGCTCAATTCTTCTGATATGTAGCAATAGGGACAATTGAAAAGCCATATTTTTGGGTTGATGTCATCAGGACTTCCTAGTAGAGCCAATAGCATCAGCCTCGACAAGGGAGAGCTGTTCAACAAACACCATCATCAATTGCCGCGCAGTTTGACCAACCTCACTGCAGGAATGATGGAGTGCCATCAGTGCAACGCCAAACAAGGCGTGGATCTCAAGCGGGCTGTGGATGGCTAAAGCAAGGGGAGACTTAATACCGGGGCAACGTTGGATCCACGTCTTGAGCCCAAGCGTCGATGCCACCAGTGACGTTGGTCGCCTGAATTCCATGTTCAGCAAGGAGTTGGGCGGCTTTCGCCGAACGCATCCCTAACTTGCAGTGCACAAAAAGACGGCGCCCCTCTGCCAGAGAACGGATTTGCTCAATGGCTTCCCCACTCTCGATCGTGGCGAGCGGAATGAGCCGCGCAGAAGGGATCACCACAATCTCTGCTTCAGCGGGGTTGCGGACGTCAACGAGCGCCACATTTCCAGCATCTCGTTCGAGCAGAGCCTTGAGCTCCATGACAGTGATGGTCTCGAGCGCAGAAGGATCCATCGCCGTTGTGGCTAAGCCACTGAACTGTGCACAGTCAATCAGTTCCTTGATCGGAGCACGATCGGGATCGCGCCGCAGGGTGAGTTCTCGAAAGCGCATGGACAGGGCATCCACCACCAACAAACGGCCATCCAGGCATCGACCAATTCCAGTGATCAACTTGATCGTTTCAGTGGCCTGAAGTAGGCCAATCAAGCCCGGCATCACACCCATCACGCCGGCCTCTGAGCAAGAGGGGATCGCGCCAGGCAACGGGGGAACAGGCAACAAATCTCGAAAATTAGGGCTATCAGGATTGCAATTAAAAACTGAAACCTGACCTTCAAAGCGTTGAACAGAGCCATAAATCAATGGCTTGCCTGACAACACACAGGCATCATTAATTAAGTATCGGCTGACGAAATTATCGGTGCCGTCGCAAACAACGTCGTAGTCAGCGATCAGATCCATCACATTGGTGATGTCAAGCATCACGTCGTGCACATCAATCTGACAATGAGGGTTGAGCGCCTGAACACTCTCAGCAGCAGATCTGGCTTTAGAGCGACCGACAGCATCGGAGCGATGAATCACTTGACGCTGCAGGTTCGAGAGCTCAACAGCATCTCCATCAACGATGCCAATACGGCCAACCCCAGCTGCAGCCAAATACAGAAGAAGAGGTGAGCCCAAGCCACCAGCTCCGATACAGATCACTGATGCAGCCTTGAGCCGCTCCTGACCAGCAAGGCCAACTTCCGGAAGGATGAGATGTCGGGCGTAACGCCCTCGCTCATCCGGAGACAGGTTCTGATTTGGGGTGGAATGGCTTGGCTGCATGAATGTGATTTTCCCAGACCTCAATCGGGATTTCGAAGGGAACCCGATCGGTACTCAACCACCAGGCACGCAACTCTCGTGTGCCCGACAAGATCAGCATCAACCGGTTGGGCTCCGCCCAATCACAATCCCAAATTGATGGTTCTGGTGAAGTATTTGGGTGTGAATGGCAGACACCCAAGACCTCCAGCCCACGCAACCTCGCCCAACGCTGAGCTGCAATCTGTTCCCGGGGATCCAATGCAAACCGGCTGCCACGATCTCCTGCCCCATCCATTTCACAATTTGCTGTGCCCCATGCATTACAGCTAGGCCAAAGGGTTGCCAGGGTCAGACGTGAAGTTCCAAGCCCTGTCCCAAGAAGCAAACCGCATCCTTCTTCGGGCTCAACCGCCAATAATGAACATTCGAGAAGAGTGAGGCATTGGAGATCGAAGCTTAGGAGTGATGGCGCGAAAGGCTCCTCACCGATACGCTCGGCTGAATCAGTTAAGAATTCCACCGACCCCATGAGTGACGCCACCACCGAAACGAAGGATGACGCCAC
>ERZ891134.1024-NODE-1024-length-20587-cov-5.966881_pt1 | contig 20587 bp, 15 predicted proteins | sample MGYA00520888_ERZ891134 | MGnify/ENA primary metagenome ERZ891134 (study PRJEB32303, sample SAMEA104408692) | aquatic metagenome | biome: Brackish water; feature: Coastal; material: water | place: Baltic Sea | collected 2014-10-23 | depth 10 m ... | reverse complement strand
CTTTTGTTTCTGATCTTGAAACCCCAATACACCCTTGGCTATCAGTAACTTGAATGAAATATGTTGTCCCGTCTAATAGTAAAGTTGAAGGATCCAGTAAAACACCTACAGTCACATCGTTTGGGTCATAATTATCAAAAACAGATATTATTAAACCCTCAGGGTTAGCAGGAGCAGGAGCAATTTCTAAATCTCCAACAGTTGGATTATCGGTTAAACAAAAGGTTTGAATTGGATTAACAACTGCAGGAGCTGGAGGCGTATTAACAGTTAACCCAATGTTAGTGCCTAAATTTGAGTTTACAATACATTTATATTCTTCAGTATCCAGTTGAACCCTGTAATCTCCTACAAGAGATGTATCAATATCAGTAATTATAAGTTCCGCGCTATCAAATCCAGTAAGCTTAGAGTTTGATCCGTCAATATTTACCCAATCTCCATTTGATCCTACAGTTGAATCAAAATATTGCCATTGGTATGTGATTACATTGCTTGGGTGTTCTGCTGAAACGTTAAAGGATACTGTATCTCCAATACAACCAACTGTTGAACTAGGCTCATCAATAATCTCAACGGCTTGACCGATTTGTTGGAAATAGTAATTGGAAGTAACAGGATCTTCTTTGGGTAAAACATTATAATCGTGTTCAGGATCAATTATTAAACCTCTAGAATCGATTTGAGAGTCATCGTATGTAGGAACAATATTTCCTAAAACACCATCAATTAAAGTTCCGTCATCAAAGCCTGCTTCAGTAACATCATTACACTCATCACCATCACTATCAATATCATAATAATCAGGAATTGTATCTGGATTTGTTGGATGATTTGCATCTGTATTTAATAAATAATCTAGTCCAGAAATATTTCCTTTAAAAACACCATCCGTTGTATTACTAACAGTTATATGAGTTAATTTTATTCCGTTCAGACCATATCCTATAAATTCAAAACTAGGAGTGGTTGATGAATCCGGATTAAATTTAAATCTTATCAGATTGGCACTGAACTGTTTTAAACCGTTTACATCAATTAATTCCTCAAAGGTTTCGTTGTCATAATTTTTATCAATAATTAATTGATTGTTAGGATCTAAAAGTGTAATATTTTTGTTTGTTGGAAAAACTTGAAGCTCAAAGTATTCTCCGCCGACAATTGAATGCGATTCTGGCTGACTAGTTAGTTTTAGATTTAAATCTTCACTTAAAGAATTAAGACTATATATAATACTAGATTCTGACGAATTTTGAGGAATTTTAGTTTCAAAATTACCGTCAATAGAACCTGTAATAGAATTAACTGTGGTATCTGCAAGACCGTTTACTTTTGATTCTACAGTAATATTTAGTGTTATAGGTAAGACAACATCTTTATTAGTAATTATTGGACTATTTAAGTCGGTTAAATCAAATACAACGTTTCCATTTGATTCGTTTGAATTTAAAATTCCATCGTTATCTAAGTCTAAATCTATATTATCAATTATTCCATCATTATCAGAATCATTGGGACAGATGCTAACTGGAATGACACCAGATTTAAAATCTCCGTCACTTCCAAGACATGTTATAGATCCAACTAGTCTGTAACTACCTGGTTTTGATGGTTTATAAACTAAATCATCAATTTGAGAATTTGAAGCAATGGCCCAGTTACTTCCGTCAAATTCCTGCCATTGCCATGTGTCAAAAAAATCAGGATTTGTCATTTCAAATCCATTTCCATTAAATATGTATTCACCAGTTGTTGGATCAATTTCAACACAAGTTCCAAGACTTTGTAATGTTAAATCTATTGAGGTTGATGGAGGAGTGGCAAAACCTGCATAAAATCCTCCAGAAGTTGCATAGTCGCTTCTATTATAATATGCTACATAAAGCTCATCGTTTGATTTAACCTGAATATCACCGACAAGATCAGCAATACTTAATGTTAAGTAGCCTGGCTTTCCAATAACTTCGTTTGGGAATAAGGACGTGGAGTCATAAGCTGTGTAAGTATAAGTTCCCGACTCATCCCTTCCTGTATTAATTTCTAAAGTTGCATCTTTTTTGAAAACAATTGAAATACTTCCTTCATAATTTTTATCTCCAATTTTATCTATTTGAGCTATGTTGTTGATATCATCTTGAGCATCTTCGCTAATTGGAGGAACAAAAAACATTCCTTGGTTTGCATTAACTGCGTTTCCTGATCCGTCAATTCCAACCCCTTGATATGCAAACACAGGATGAGTATCTCCTTGAGTTCTAACATACATGTTTGCACCAATTCCGGTTGCAGAATATTTATCTCCTTCAATAATTACAAAATCACCAGCATTTAATGTTTCATAAACCGTAGTCTGGTCATTTAAATAAATTTCAGTATTGTTTTTATCAGCAACAAGAATAACATTTTCAAAATCATTATTTCCAGCAGTTCTAACAAAAATATATTCGTGACCAACTTTTTCAACTGGAACTATTTGATCAACTCCTTGATCTCTTCCATTACTACTTTGGGCAAATGTTCCGTTAGATGAGCCAACTGTAACTGCGATTGGTTTTGTCGGATCTTCAATTCCGTTCTCATCAATTGATTGAATTAACGCCCCAAAAAGTGCAAATCGATTGTTTTGAACATTTGAGGTACTTGCTTCAACTGCGAAAATATAGCTTTCACCTTTCATTAACTCAACCTCAACTGGCACCCCATTGTACCCACCGATGTTAAGAATATTAGAGCTTCCATTTGCATTTGGAAATGAAGCTTTTATTATTGTGTTATCTTCGGAAGCTATTATGGAAACATAACTTAAAAAATCGTTTTGTTGAACAGCAGTGGTTCGATCTCCCATAGGCATCATAGCCGTTCTAAAATGTGTTCCTAAACCCGCAGTTCCTTTGGATGTAAAAGCACCACCTTGAAATCCAGCATTATACCTTACAGAAACGTAAATAGGACAAGAGGCTGTAATTATATAACCTCTGTTGTTTATAACAGATGCTGATAAATTTGAATTTACAGTTAATTGAGTATTGTTTCCATTTCCAATATCATATCGAATAGGGCTTGTGTTGTTAAATGTTCCAGAAATTGTCCCGCCACCAATAATTTGAATATCGTAATCTACATCAGCTTCACTTGGTGTTGATAAATAAATGTATTGATCGGCTATTGAACCGGAATTACTGGTTAGGGGTGGGATATAGTGAACTTTACTTATCTGTGAAAACAGACAATTTACATTGAAAATGAAAAATATAATAAGTAAAAAGCTTTTTTTCAAAAGAACTATTAAATTTAAAAATCAAATATAAGAGTAATATTAACCTATAACTAAGTTTATTAATAACAATTATTAAGCCACTTTTCTTATGTTATTGAATTTGTTTTGTATAAATTTATATGTTAAGAATACAACAACTTTAAAATGAAAAACAAAAATAACAGGCGCGCTGCTTTAGTATATCATGCTAAACCAAATCCTGGAAAAATTGAAGTTAATCCAACTACTAAATATAGTAGTCAAAGAGATTTAGCTCTGGCTTATTCCCCTGGAGTTGCATTCCCATGTTTAGAAATTGAAAAAGAGCCTTCAAATGTTTATAAATACACTGCTAAAGGAAATCTTGTTGCTGTAATTACAAATGGAACCGCTGTTCTAGGGCTTGGTGATATTGGGCCTGAAGCCTCAAAACCTGTGATGGAAGGAAAGGCCCTTTTGTTTAAAATTTTTGCTGGTATTGATGTATTTGACATTGAAATTGATGCTAGTGATCCAGAGAAATTTATAGAAACAGTTAAAAATATTGCGCCAACTTTTGGAGGAATAAATCTTGAAGACATAAAAGCGCCTGAAGCTTTTGAAATTGAAAAAAGATTATCGGAAGAACTAGATATTCCAGTTATGCATGATGATCAACACGGTACTGCAATTATCTCAGCAGCTGCCTTATTAAATGCTTTAGAGCTTGCTGAAAAGAAAATTGAAAAAGTTAAAGTAGTTGTTTGTGGCGCAGGAGCTGCAGCTATTTCTTGTACTAGAATGTATAAGGCTTTAGGGCTTAAAAAAGAAAATATTGTAATGACTGATAGCAAAGGAGTTATTTCAGTTAAAAGAGACAATTTAACAAAAGAAAAAGCAGAATTTGCAACTAAAAGAAAGTTGAGTAATCTTAAAGAAGCTATGGTTGATGCAGATGTTTTTATAGGTCTTTCTAAGGCTGATATGGTGACACCTAAAATGCTATTGTCGATGGCTAAAAGCCCTATTGTTTTTGCGATGGCTAACCCTGATCCAGAAATTAATTATTCTTTGGCTATGAAAACAAGAAAAGATATAATTATGGCTACTGGCAGATCAGACCATCCTAATCAAGTTAATAATGTATTAGGATTTCCTTTTATTTTTAGAGGAGCCCTTGACGTTAAGGCCACTAAAATTAATGATGAAATGAAAATGGCTGCTGTAAAGGCTTTGTCTGCACTGGCTAAAGAAACAGTTCCTGAATTTGTTAATATAGCCTATGACAAAACAAAACTAACTTTTGGTAAAGATTATATAATCCCAAAACCTTTTGATCCAAGATTAATAACTAAAATTCCCCCAATGGTAGCAAAAGCCGCTATTGATTCTGGAGTAGCACAGGAGCCAATTGAAAATTGGGATAAATATGAAGAAGAACTTCACAGTAGGTTATACAGTGACAAAAAAATTGTAAGACTTCTTTTAAATAGAGCAAAAGCAAATCCAAAAAAAATTGTTTTTGCTGAAGCAGATCATTTGGATGTTTTAAAAGCCGCCCAAATAGTTAGTGAAGAGGGCATTGGGTTTCCTGTTTTACTTGGAGACGTCGATATTATAAATGAATTAAGACAAGAAATTGAATTTGACGACCAGGTAATTATAATTGATCCTAAATCTGATTCAGAGAAAAAAAATCGAGAAAAGTACGGAACTAGTTTTTGGAATAAAAGAAAAAGAAAAGGAGTAACTCTGCTGGATTCTATTGATAAAATGAAACAGAGAAATTATTATGCAGGAATGATGCTAAGTAGTGGCGATGTTGATGCTTTAATTTCGGGTTATTCAAGAAGCTATCCAGCCACATTTAAGCCTATTATTGAAACAATAGGAAAGTCTCAAGGAATAAATAAAGTTGCTACAACTAATCTTATGATTACAAATAAAGGTCCTTTATTTTTCTCTGATACTTCGGTAAATATAGATCCCTCCTCAAAAGATTTAGCTGTAATAGCAAAAATGACTGCTGAAACTGTCAAAATGTTTGGAATAAAACCAATTATTGCTATGGTTTCTTACTCAAATTTTGGATCATCTTCTCATCCTATGGCTTCAAAAGTAAATCAAGCTGTTAAGTATTTACACAGGTATTATCCTGACCTTAATGTGGATGGTGAAATTCAAAGTGACTTTGCTTTAAATAAAGAAATGCTTTCTAATAAATTTGAATTTTCTAAATTATCTGGTAAAAACGTAAACACTCTAATATTTCCAAACTTAGATTCAGCAAACACAAACTATAAACTTGTAAAAGAACTTGATAAAGCTTTATCAATAGGCCCAATAATGATGGGAATGTCTAAAGCAGCTCACATAATTCAATTAGGTGCAAGTGTAGATGAAATAGTTAATATGTCTGCTTTAGCCGTAGTAGACGCACAAAAAAAAATAAAACTTAAATTATGATAACTCAAATAAAGGGAAGGCTAGTAGAAAAATCTCCAACTGAGCTAGTTATTGACTGTAACGGACTGGGGTATTTAGTTAATATATCTTTGAATACATTTTCTTTGCTTTCAGATTCTGAAAACATATCACTTTACACACATCTTCAAGTAAAAGAGGATTCACATACTTTATTTGGTTTTTATGAAAAAACAGAGAGAAATCTTTTTAGAAAATTAATATCAGTTTCAGGAATTGGAGCGAGTACTGCAAGAACGATGCTCTCGTCCTTGAATCCTGAAGAAATTCAAAGAGCTATACTTTCTGAAAATGTTTCGACTATTCAATCTGTAAAAGGTATTGGTCTTAAAACTGCTCAAAGAGTTATTATTGAACTTCGAGATAAGGTTAGTGGAATTAACGAAGGTTCAGATCTTAATTCAACTTTAGCTAACTCGAAAAGAGAGGAGTCTTTATCTGCACTAGAGGTATTAGGCTACAGCAGAAAACAAACATTCAAAGTTGTAGATAAGTTAATTAGTGAGATCTCCGAAATCTCTGTTGAAGAGATTATTAAAAATGCATTGAACAAACTGTAATGTATTGATTAAAAATATTTTAAATAAAAAAGTTTTTTTTATCTCATTTGTTTTAATAACATTATCTAATAATAGTGTTTTTGGACAAAGAGTAGTTAATTTAGACACTATTGAAAACACAGTTTATTTAGGAAATTTTAAACTAAAAACCCCTTCTTTATTTAAATCAAAATATACTTATGATCCAATTTCTAATAAATATATTTATAACACAAAAATTGGAAAAATAGATATCGGAATTCCTCTTGTATTAACACCTGAACAATATAGAAAACGAGTAAGAGAAGAAAGTATTAAAAGTTATTTTTCTGAAAAATTAAATTTATTAAAAGACGAAGAAGTAGGTAAGGACTCAAAACTCAAAAATTTACTTCCTGATTTGTATGTAAATTCTAATTTTTTTCAATCCATATTTGGAGGAGATAAAATTGAATTAGTTCCTCAAGGCTCTATTTCGATGGATATTGGAGCTAGATATCAAAAAAGTGATAATCCTTCCATTCCCTCTAGAAATCAAAGTAGTATTGGTTTAGATTTTAATCAAAATATTAATTTGAGTATGAACGGAAAGATAGGTGAAAGGTTAAGTATTAGTTCAAATTATGATACTCAATCTACATTTGATTTCCAAAATTTATTAAAATTAGATTATACACCAACAGAAGATGATATTATTCAAAAAATTGAGTTAGGAAATGTAAGCATGCCTTTAAGTGGTTCATTAATTTCAGGGGCTCAAAGTTTATTTGGCTTCAAGACTCAATTAAAATTTGGCAATACAAATGTTACAGCCGTTTTGTCAGAACAGAGATCCGATTCTCAAACTGTCGTTTCTAAAGGCAGCGGAAGTTTTGAAGAATTTTCGATATTACCGCTTGATTATGATGAGAATAGACATTTTTTTCTTGGGCAATATTTTAGAGATAAATATGAAAAAACTATTAAAACATATCCTTACTTAAACACTCAAATTAAAATTTCTAGAATTGAAGTATGGGTCACAAACAGGTCTAGTCAAACTCAAAGTGTAAGAAATGTTATAGGCTTTCAAGACTTAGGAGAGTCAAACCCTGAAAAAACACAATTAGATAAATATTATTCTAATTTTTTTTTAAAACCTGGAGTCAATACTTACCCTGATAATTCGGTTAATAAGTTAGACCCTGATGAAATAGGAAATGGACTTTTAAATTTGTCAATTAGAGAAATTTCTAAATCAAAAGAAGGATTTGGACCAATTTCTAATCTGGTTAATGAAGGTGTTGACTATTCAGTTTTAGAAAATGCTCGAAAACTTGAACTTAATGAATACAAACTTCATGATAAGCTGGGTTATATTTCTTTGACTCAACCTTTAAATAACGATGAAATTTTAGCGGTAGCTTTTCAATATAGTGTTGGAGGGCAAGTTTATCAAGTTGGTGAGTTTGCTAATGACGGGATAGACGCTACATCACTTTCTGGACAATCAGGACAACAACAAATTTCAAATAATAGTTTAATTCTTAAATTATTGAAAAGTAGCATTACAAATGTGAATCAACCAATATGGGATTTGATGATGAAAAACATTTATTCTTTAGGATCCCAAATTAACAAAGAGGATTTTAAACTGAATATTTACTACAGTAATCCTTCTCCACTAAATTACATTCAACCTGTAGACCAATCTTCATGGCCTGAAAACATTAACGGAAAAACATTACTTTCTTTGTTTAATTTGGATAATTTAAACATGAACAATGATGTTCAAAAAGGAGGTGATGGATTTTTTGATTTTGTCTCAAATGTAACAATTGATTCTAGAAATGGGTTAGTTATATTTCCGTCAATAGAACCTTTTGGAGAGTATTTATTTAACAAATTAAAATCACCAAATAACGGAGCAGAAGATTATAATAATCCTGTATCATATAATTTGAATCAGAAAAAATTTGTTTACAATGAAATATATGAATCTTCAAAAATTGTGGCTGAAAAAGAGTCAAAAAAAAATAAATTTGAGATAAAAGGTTCTTATAAAACAACTGGTGATGTAGGTGGAATAGCTATTGGACAATTTAATATTCCAAGGGGGTCTGTAAAAGTCACAGCTGGCGGAAGACTTCTTCAAGAAGGACTTGATTATACAGTGAACTACCAGGCAGGTAGAGTACAAATACTTGACGAATCTCTAAAAAATTCGAATATACCAATCGAAATATCAACTGAGAGTAATTCTTTTTATTCTCAGCAGAAAAAAAGATTTTCAGGAATTAATATAGAACACAAGTTCAATGATAATTTTATTGTTGGAGGAACATTAATGAATTTGAGTGAAAGATCCATTAGCCAAAAGGCGAATTATGGAGTTGAACCAGTTAACAATACAATGATTGGTTTTAACGGAACATATTCTTCAAAAGTTCCTTTTTTAACAAGACTGGTTAATAAATTACCTAATATTAATTCAGATGTTGAGTCTAATATTTCTTTTAAAACAGAATTTGCTTACTTGCATTCTGGAACTCCAAAAAACTCAGGATTTGATAATGTTGCAACTGTGTATGTAGATGATTTTGAGGGATCGGAAACAAATATTGATTTAAAAGATACTTCTTCGTGGAATTTGTCAAGCACACCAATTGGAGTTGAGGGTTCTCAGTTTGGAACAGATGATTTAAGGACAGGATTTAATCGCGCAAAATTAGCTTGGTACAATATTGACCCTATCTTCTATACTAGACAAAGACCAAGTGAAATTAGTGATAATGAGATTTCTAAAAATGAAACAAGAAGAATTTTTATTGAAGAAATTTTTCCTCAACAAGATATTGTTCAGGGTCAATCTCGAATTCAAAACACTTTTGACCTTAGTTTTTTTCCAAATGAAAAAGGACCTTACAATAATAATTTGAACCAGGATTTTTTAAATAATTCAAAAAGTAATTGGGCAGGAATCACTAGAGATTTATCTTCCACTAATTTTGAAAAAGCTAATGTAGAATTTATTCAATTTTGGCTGTTAGATACTTTTAGTGATAATGATTCAAACTTAAATAACTTAGGAAATCTTGTTTTAAATCTTGGAAATATTTCTGAAGATATATTAAAAGATGGAAAAAAATTATATGAAAATGGACTTCCAATTGTCAATTCTCCAGAAATAGTGAATGAATCAAACTGGGGAAAAACACCTGCTACTCAATCTCTGATTTATTCTTTTGACTCTGATGAAAACAATAGAGTGTTACAAGATTTAGGGTACGATGGTCTTAACGATATACAAGAAATAGATAAGTACAATAATGGATCTTCAAACGATCCTGCGGGAGATAATTATCAATATTATATTGATGCAAATGGAGGAATATTAAATAGGTATAAAAACTATAATGGAACCCAAGGAAATTCTCCAATAAACGTTGGCAATACTGGAAGAGGTTCAACTACAGTTCCAGATAATGAGGATGTTAATCAAGACAATACTATGAATACAATTGATAGTTATTTTGAGTATAATGTTCCAATTACTAAAAACATGAGGGTTGGAAATCATCCATTTATAAGTGATGTTAGAAATGATGTAAAAGTTGATCTTCCTAACGGAAACTCTATTACCACAAGGTGGATACAATTTAAAATACCGGTATCAAGTCAATTTTATAAAAGTAGTAGGTACAGTTCGTTTTTTAAAGCGGTTAATGGAATTGATAATTTAAGATCAATAAGATTTATGCGAATGTATTTAGAAGGGTTTGAAAGCCCTGTTACCCTCAGATTTGGAACCCTAGATCTGGTTAGAAGCGAATGGAAGAGATATACTAAAAACTTAAATCAAAATAATATAAGTTATCCAAATACTTCAATCGAAATAGGATCTGTTAATATTTTAGAAAACGAAAACAGAACTCCTGTGAATTATATTCTTCCGCCTGGAGTTGAAAGAGAGGAGATAAATTCAAACAGTACAATTGTTAGACAAAATGAGCAATCACTTTCAATTAAAGTAAATGATCTTCAACCAAAAGATTCTAAAGGGGTTTATAAGAGTACAGATTTTGACATGAGACAGTACAAGTCCTTAAAAATGTTTATTCATGCTGAGTCTATTGAGGGAAGTAATAAACTTCCTGGTGAAGGAGCAGAAGAGGAATTTGATGAAAGATTAGTGGGGTTTTTAAGAATAGGGTCAGATTTAACAGATAATTATTATCAAATTGAAATCCCTTTAAAACCAACATCTTATAATTCTGGAAGTTCAAATAGGTTTAGTGCTGATCAAGTGTGGAATCCAGATTTCAATTCAATTGATTTCTCTTTGGAAAAGCTAACTCAGATTAAAGCCAAAGCCATGAGTCAGAATAATATATCTGAGGTTCTATATTTTAATGATGATTTAGAAATAATCGATGAATTTTCAAAAATCTCAGAACTTCCTGGTGATAAAAAATATAAATATGCAATTAAAGGAAATCCAACTATAGGATCAATTAAAAATATTATGATTGGATTAAAGAATCCTTCACAAGTTAATGGTGATTTATTAAGTGGAGAGGTTTGGTTTAATGAGCTTAGACTTTCTGAAATAGATGGTAAAGGTGGATGGTCCGCACTAGCTTCACTTGATGCTAACCTTGCAGATTTTGCACAAATTTCTTTAACTGGTAAAATGTCAACAATTGGGTTTGGGTCTATAGATAAATCACCTAATCAAAGAAGCAGAGAGGAGTTAAAGCAGTATGGGTTAATTAGTAGTTTAAATTTAGGTCAACTGTTGCCTAATAAATGGGAAATTCAAATACCAGTTTCTTACAGTATTTCTGAAGAATTTTCAACTCCAGAATACGATCCTTTTTTTCAAGACATTAAGCTTGAGGATCGTATAAATTCAGCTACTAGAAATTCACAAAAAGATTCAATAAAAAGTCAAGCAATTAGTTATAGAAAAGTAAGTAGTATTAATTTATTAGGTGTTAAAAAAAACAGATCTGCTGAACAAAAAGAAAGAGTTTATGATATTGAAAATTTTGATTTTTCATACAGTTATAATCAGGAAATTCAGCACGATTATGAAATTGAGAATTTCTCTAAAAAAACAGCTAGAGTTAGTTCTGCTTATAATTATACTTTTAATCCTTTTGTTATTTCTCCTTTTAAAAAAATAAAGTTTTTAGAAAATAATAAATACTTGGAGTGGATAAAGGAGTTTAATTTCAACCCCTTGCTTTCTAGCCTTAGCTTTGATGCTAACATAAACAGAACTTTTAACAGTCAAAGATTTAGAGATATTTTTGTGGAGGGAGCGGATTCTTCTAATCAAATAGCACTTCCAGAAATTCAACAAAGAAATTTTTTATTTGATTGGAATTTGAGTTTAAGTCAAAACCTAAGTAATTCATTAAGAATTGATTTTTCAGCTTCAAATAATAGTATTGTTAAGAATTATTTTGAAACTGATGTTATGGGTGATATGGCAGTTAACAAAGAGCTTGATATTTGGGATGGATTTTGGAATACGGGCGAAGCTAATTCCCACAATCAATCTTTTGGCGTTACATATGAGTTGCCTTTCAAATTATTTCCTTTTATTAATTTTATTTCAAGTTCTTACAACTATTCTGGTGATTTTAATTGGGAAAGAGGATCTGATGTAATGGCCCTTGTTGAGGACGATCTTGGAAATGTTCTTGGAAATGTAAATACTGTGCAAAATTCTAACAGTCAATCTTTGAATATGACATTCAATATGTCTAAACTTTATAGAAATCTTAAATTACAAAAGAAGAAAAAACCAAAAAATTCTAAAGAAAAATTAACAAATTCAGTTATTGGTTTTTTCACAGGCTTATCACGTTTAAAATTAAATTATACCGAAAATAATGGAAAAGTTTTACCTGGTTATATTGAAACGTTAGGGTTTTTAGGCACGTCTAAGCCTTCAATGGGATTTGTTTTTGGAAGTCAATCTGATATTAGATTTGAAGCAGCAAAAAACGGATGGCTAACTAACTTCCCTAGTTTTAACGAACAGTTTACCCAAGTTCACAATACTAAATTTGATGTTTCAGCAGAAATAAGCTGGATTGATGATTTAAAAATATCTTTAAAGGCAAACAGAAAATATTCTGAAAACTATTCTGAAAACTTTATAATAATAGATAATGAATACAATGCTTTAGCACCTAATTCTTTTGGCAATTTTGAAATATCAACTATATTGATTGGCACCTCTTTTTCAAAAAGTAATGAAAATATTTCAGATACTTTTGACGATTTTCAAAATAATAGATTAGTTATTGCAAAAAGACTAGCTGCATTAAACGGAGATGTTACAGGAGATATTGATGAATTTGGATTTCCGATTGGTTTTGGAAAAAACAACCAATCGGTACTAATTCCTGCTTTTGTTTCAGCCTATTCTGGGAAAAGTCCCGAAAGTATTTCATTAAATGCAATTTCTAAAACTCCTTTACCTAGTTGGTCAATTTCATATAGTGGACTTATGAATTTTGATTTTATAAAAGAAAGATTTAAAAGATTTAGCCTAGGTCATGCTTATAGATCTAGTTACACATTAAATAATTTTAAATCCAATTTAGAATACAATCCTGATCACACTCAACTCACTGACGATTCAGGCAATTTTATTAATGAGTTTTTATACACAAATGTGAATTTAGTTGAACAATTTAATCCTCTTTTAAAGGTTGATATGGAGCTAAATAATTCTCTTCAAATAGTAATGTCATTAAAAAAAGACAGAGCATTATCTTTAAGTTTAGACAATAATTTATTGACTGAATCTTCAGGAACTGATTATTCGATTGGTTTGGGATACAGAATTAAAGACTTGAAGTTTACTAATCGAGTAAATGGAAAGAGAAGAGTTTCAAAAGGAGATTTGAATATTAAAACTGATTTAAATTTTAGAGATAATATAACCATTATAAGAAATTTAAATATTCTTGATAATAAAGTTACAGCTGGTCAAAACATGTGGTCATTAAAAACATCTGCTGACTATAATTTAAGCAAAAACTTTAATGCAATTTTTTTCTATGATCATCTGTTTTCTAAATTTGCTATTTCGACTGCATTTCCTATGACAACAATTCGCGCAGGAATGACTTTAAGGTATAGTTTTGGAGAATAATTCTTTATGAAAAAATATATTTTAGAACTACATTTGTAAAATAAACTTTAAAAAATAAAATGGAAATCAAGCCAGAACTAAAGTACACAAAAGATCACGAGTGGATTTCAATTGACGGAGACTGTGCAACAATAGGTATTACTGACTATGCTCAAGGGGAGTTAGGGGACATTGTTTATGTTGAAATTGAATCTTTAGGTGAGCAATTAGACAAAGAAGAGATTTTTGGATCTGTTGAGGCCGTTAAAACTGTTTCTGATTTATTTTTACCTGTTTCAGGAGAAATCACAGAAATGAATGAAGGTTTAGAAGACAATCCAGAGCTTATAAATGATGACCCGTATGGAAAAGGTTGGATAATTAAAATGAAAATTAGCGACCAAAATGAATTAAGTGATTTATTAAGTGCTGATGCATACAAAGAGCTAATAGGTGCTTAAAAAAAACCTTTCTTTAATAGTTTTTTTATATACGACTTCAATTATAATTGTATCACTAGTTCCTAATTCATACTTAACTTTACCAAAGTTTAATTTATTGCAGCCTGATAAATTATTTCACTTTATAGTTTATTTTGTTATGTTTTTAGGCTGGAAAGAATCTAAAATTTTTAAAAAAGATAGGTTTTATTTAAAATGCTTAACAATAGTTTTTTTGGTGGGTTTATTTATTGAAATATTGCAAGGAACAAATTTTATAAAAAGATATTTTGAATTTGCAGATCTATTAGCAAACTCACTTGGAATATTTTTTTCGTATTTAATATTTGTTTTATATCCATTAAAAAAGAAACATACTTAGTTTTTTTTAAAAAAAAAAATTACATTAGCTGTTATAAATAGAAATTATGCAGCCGAAAAAAAATCCAAATTCAGATTTAAGAAATTACAGTAGATTATTACTTGCGTTTGGTCTTTGTATTGTTTTATTTGTTTCATGGCAAGCTATTGAGTTTAAAACTTATGAGGCTGTATACGACTATGAATCTTTAAATGTTGATGACGATGACGATGAAGAAATTCCAATTACCGAACAAATAAAGACACCACCACCACCGCCACCACCACCTGCTCCAGAAATTATTGAAGTAGTCGAGGATGAGGAAGAAATTGAGGAAACTATTATCGAATCAACTGAAACTGATCAAGAAGAAATCGTTGAAGAAGTTGAGGTTATGGAAGAAGAAATAGACATGGATATTCCGTTTGCTATTATTGAAGATGTACCGTTATTTCCTGGTTGCGAAAGAGTAGCTAAATCAAAAAGAAGACAATGCTTTCAAGAGCAAATGAATAAACATATTAGCAAGAACTTTAGATATCCGGAAATTGCACAAGAAATGGGAATCCAAGGAAGAGTTTTTGTTCAGTTTATGATTGGTAAAGATGGAAGTATCAGTGGCATAAGAACTCGTGGTCCAGATAAAAATTTAGAAAAAGAAGCTAAAAGAATTATAGATAAGCTTCCTAAAATGACACCTGGTAAACAAAGAGGAAGACCTGTTAGAGTTCCGTTTAGTATCCCTATCACTTTTAGACTTCAGTAGCTTCAAATTAATTTTGAATAAATCAGAGAAAAAATAATTGTTTTCTCTACATTTCTGCATTAACTTTGCACTCTATTTTTTTATATGAATAGCAGTTCAGTTGGTTCCAGTAATTCTCTTTTATTTTTTTCAAAATCTTTTTTTGAATTAACTAAAGCAAGACTCGCTATTAGTGTTGTTTTTTCATCTGTTGTTGGCTATTTATTAGCCGTTGACTCATTTGATTTATATACCCTTGTTTTACTTTCTGTTGGAGGTTATTGCATGGTTGGCGCTTCAAATTCTTTTAATCAAATTATTGAAAAGGATATTGATTCTTTAATGGATAGAACTAAAAACAGACCTATCCCGTCCAAAAAAATGTCTGTAAATACTGCTTTTTATATTTCCATTATTTTAACACTAATAGGAATTGTTGTCTTATATAAAATAAATCCTAGAACAGCTCTATTTGGAGCAATATCAATATTCATTTACACCTGTCTATACACCCCTTTAAAAACAATTACTCCTTTATCTGTATTTGTTGGTGCTTTTCCTGGTGCCATTCCGTTTATGCTTGGATGGGTTGCTGCAACTAATAACTTTGGTATTGAACCGGGCACGTTGTTTATGATACAATTTTTTTGGCAATTTCCACATTTTTGGGCTTTAGGCTGGATGCTTCACGATGACTATCAAAAGGCTGGAATAAATATGCTGCCAACTAAAAAACGAGATAAATCAACTGCTCTACAAATAGTACTGTATTCACTTTGGACAATAATAATTTCAGTATTTCCAGTTACCGGACTTACAGGAGATCTAAGACTAAGTGTTTGGTCAGCAGTAATTGTATTAATACTTGGTTTAGTGATGCTGTTTTATTCTGTAAATTTATACAATAAGATGAATGTAGCTGCAGCAAAACAATTGTTCACAGTTAGTATTTTATACTTAACACTTTTACAAATAACTTACTTAATAGATAAAATGTATTTATGGACTTAGAAGAACAAAAAGATTTAAGAAAAAAACACAGAAGAGCAAGAAAAATGATGCTTCTTTTTTCTTTGCTAAGTATAACTATGACTTTTGCTGGACTAACTAGTGCTTACATTGTGAGTAAGTCTAGGCCAGATTGGTTAGTTGATTTTCAATTGCCGAACTATTTTCTTTCTAGTACTTTAATTATAGTTTTAAGTAGTATTAGCATGTGGCTTGCTAAAAAAAACATTAAAAGTGATGAATTCTCAAAGACATCATTTTGGATTGGAATTACTTTTTTATTGAGTGTATTATTTGTGATTTCTCAATTTCTAGGTTTCCAAGAATTAATTTCTAAAGGTTATTATTTTACTGGTGCTCAAAGTACAGTGACAACATCTTTTTTATATGTGCTTTCTATGCTTCATTTGGCTCATGTTTTAGCAGGAATAATAGTACTTATTGTTGTATATGTAAACAATAAAAAAAACAAATACAAAGAAGAAAAGTTAGGCTTTGAACTAGCTGAAACATTTTGGCATTTTTTAGGTTTTTTATGGCTTTATTTGTTTGTATTTTTATATTTCTTTAGATAGTAAAAAAATGTAACTTTGTAATCCTAATTTGTATATTTAAATGAGTTCAACAATAACAACAATAGAAGACGATAATACTGACGTTTGGGGTGGTGGAAATAAGCCTTTAAATTCAAGCTATGGAAAACTAATGATGTGGTTTTTTATAGTTTCCGATGCATTAACATTTTCAGGATTTTTAGCAGCATATGGTTTCTCAAGATTTAAAAACATTGATTCTTGGCCAATTGCTGATGAGGTTTTCACTCACTTTCCTTTTTTACACGGAGTAGATGCTCCAATGTATTATGTTGCTTTAATGACTTTTGTATTAATTTTTTCATCCGTAACTATGGTTCTGGCTGTTGATGCAGGTCATCATATGCAGAAAGGAAGAGTAGCATTCTACATGCTTTTAACTATTATAGGTGGGGCTATTTTTGTTGGGTCCCAAGCTTGGGAGTGGGGTAATTTTATCAGAGGAGAATATGGTGCTGTTGAAACAAAAGGGGGACAAATTTATCAATTTCAAAACTCAGAAACAGGCAAAAGAATAGCGCTACATGATTTTGCAGTTGAAATTCCCTCCGAGAGAGTTCAGCATGAAAGTAAAAATGGGGTTTGGTATATGGGCGAAAGCACCCTACCTTCCTATACAACTCAAGAGGTTATTTCAGGATTTGTTGCTAATGATGATCTTGTGATCAAAACTGAAAAAATTGACGAAAACGGTCATAAAATTATTTTATCAAGAGAAGAATCACTTAACAAAATAACTCAAGCTGTTAGTGTTGTTGAAGGGGCTAATTTGGTTAACAACGAATATGGAAATCGTTTGTTTGCTGATTTTTTCTTTTTTATAACTGGATTTCATGGTTTTCACGTTTTCTCTGGTGTTGTAATTAACATAATAATCTTTTTTAACGTTCTTGTTGGGACATATGAAAGACGTGGTCATTACGAAATGGTTGAAAAAGTTGGTTTATATTGGCATTTTGTTGATTTAGTATGGGTTTTTGTATTCACTTTCTTTTATCTGGTATAATTTTTTAAAATGGGAAATAACACACATAAATTAGAAATTTTTAGAGGACTAGTAAAGTTCAAGTCTAACCAAAGTAAAATTTGGGCAGTATTGTTTTTTTTATCAGTTGTAACTGTAATTGAAGTAGCACTTGGTATTGTTAAACCTGAAGTATTAATAGTTAACTCTTTCTTAAGCATGAAGCTTATAAATTGGATTTTTATTATTTTAACAATTGTTAAGGCTTATTACATTATGTGGGATTTTATGCACATGAGAGATGAAGTTAGAGGTTTACAAGCCTCTGTTATAATAACACTTTCATTTTTAATAGCTTACTTAGCTTTTATATTACTTGTTGAGGGAAATTATATTTTTGACGTTATGTATGAAGGGTTTGTGAGTTGGAATTTTTAATTACTAAAATTTATTAGAATGAGAAAATACATAGTTCTCACTATTCTTTTTGTTTTACCCTTAGTTGTTTATCTTTTTTTTGCGTCTGGAATTAATCATTTTGCTCAGCTTCCTGTTTTAACAAGTAATGTTGTTGATGTTTCAGAATATTCAAACGATACATTTAAAAATAAAATCACTATTCTTGGTTTTTTTGGAAATAACGTTCAAGACAAACATGGAGATGCATTAAATCTAAATCAAAAGATCTACAAAAGATTTTATCAGTTTAAAGATTTTCAATTCATTATGATTCAGCCTAAAGGTACTAGTGAATTAACTGAAAATCTTCAAAATGATTTAAAAATTGGTACCGACACTGACCTTGTTAATTGGAAATTCATTTCAATTGAAGACGATAATCTTAAAAGGATTTTTAACAGTCTAAATACTGATATTTCTTTGGACTCAAATTTAGGGACACCTTACGTATTTATTGTTGATAGAGATTCTAATTTGAGAGGAAGAGATGACGATGATGGTGTTAAGTATGGATATGATTCAAGATCTGTTGCGGACATAAATAACAACATGTTAGACGATGTTAAAGTTATTTTAGCTGAATACAGAATGGCATTAAAAAAAAATAATAGGTATAAAGAGAGTTTAGATTGAAAAAGTATTCTTACATAGGAGTTTCTTTTATTGTGCTAATTTTTGGCATTATATTCTTTCCAAGAATAATGGATCGAATTGAAAATCAGTCTATAAATGATTCAAAACGTCTGTCTATTTCTGACGAGCTTAGTTTTATAAAACTAAATGGAGAAAAAAGAAAAGTTGCTGATTTTTTGTTCTTAAATCAAGACAGTCTGTTTATAAGTAATCAAGATTTTAAAGGAAAAGTATTTGTTGCAGAATTTTTCTTTACAAGATGTCCATCCATTTGTATAGAAATGAATAAAAACATGAAAATTTTAGATGGATTGTATGGTGACAGAGATGATTTTGGGATAGCATCATTTACTATAGATCCAGAAAACGATACTCCAACTACATTAAAAAAATACTCTGAATTAATTGAAGTTAAATCTAAAAATTGGCATTTTTTAACTGGTGATAAGAAAGATATTTATGATTTGTCAAATAAAGGATTTAATATTTTTTCCTCAATAAACGAAGCCGTTGAAGGTGGGTTTGAGCATCAAGGATTTTTTGCTTTGATTGACAAGGATGGTTATATTCGTTCAAGAGTAAACGATTATGGTACGCCTATTGTATATTATTCAGGGATAACTAATGAAAACGAAGATGTACAGGGAATAGAAATGATTAAAGAGGATATTGATAAACTTTTAAATTTAAAATAATGGCTAGTAATAAATATGGAATTTGGATTAAAATTGTATCTGTTTTAATTCCTGTTGTTGTAGCCATTCTATTCACAGTTAGAATTCCTAATGTTGAACCTTTATCATTTTTACCTCCTATTTATGCCACTATAAATGGGTTTACAGCTCTTCTTTTGATTTTAGCATTAAGAGCTATTAAATCTGGAAAAAGATTACTGCATGAAAGATTAATGAAGACGTGCATTGCTTTGTCATTAGTTTTTTTAGTTATGTATATAGCTTACCATATGACTTCAGACCCAACTCCTTTTGGAGGAGAGGGAGCTGTAGCTTACTTGTATTATTTCATACTAATCTCTCATATTTTATTGTCAATTATTTTGATTCCGTTGGTACTTACAAGCTACGTAAGAGCTATTCAAGCTCAATTTGATCCACATAAAAAGATTTCAAAAATTACTTTTCCAATTTGGCTTTATGTAGCAGTGACTGGAGTTGTAGTTTATTTAATGATTGAACCTTATTACGTATGAGTTTAATTGTTTATTTATTAGATTTTCAATGTGCTATGTGTAGAGCAGTGTTAGAGTCTGGTGCTGACCAAAAAGCTGCTGAAAGTTTAAATGATGGAATAGTTTATTTAATGACAATTCCATACATACTTGGAGGATTAACTCTGTATTTTCTTTATTTAAAGTTTTTTAAGAAATAATTTGCGGACCTGTAATTTTTTTTACTTTTGCTACTATGTAATGCATAGTACTATGCAATGTATAATAATAATTAGCCTTAAGTATTAAATTAAAAAATATTCCATATAATTTGATTTAAAGTATTTGATATTTGGGGCTGAGTATTTAAAACTAAAAAAAATGGAATTACTTTTTGAATGGAAACAATTATTTGGTCTGGTATTATTACTGCTGATTATTGTAATTAGCATCAATTTTATTAAAAGAAAAATTAACAATTAAAACAATGAAAAAAATATTATTACTATTATTTATCACTTTCACATTCATTTCTTGTGGAATAGATGTAAAACCTAATGTTACAGTAAAGAATGATATAAACTTGACTATTGACGGTGAAAATATCGATGGAATTCAAGGGGAATGGATTATTTCGTATGAGGAAAAAAAAGAAAAGGGTAAAGAGATTATTGTCATTACTATTGAAAAAAACGAAATCATATAATTTAAGTTGAGTACAGAGAATTTTAAAATACAAATTAGAAAGGGACTTTTAGAATTCTGTGTTTTACAGATTATTTCTAAAAGGGAAGTTTATGCTTCTGAAATTATAGAGGAATTA
>ERZ891134.1017-NODE-1017-length-20683-cov-8.621001_pt1 | contig 20683 bp, 28 predicted proteins | sample MGYA00520888_ERZ891134 | MGnify/ENA primary metagenome ERZ891134 (study PRJEB32303, sample SAMEA104408692) | aquatic metagenome | biome: Brackish water; feature: Coastal; material: water | place: Baltic Sea | collected 2014-10-23 | depth 10 m ... | reverse complement strand
AGCTTATTCTCACCGCATGACGTACCAGGTTTGTATGATGCTTTTGGTACTGATGCATTTGACGATTGCTATGTGGACTATGAATCAAATCAGTCTATTCCAAGAAAGACTATCGGGGCTCAGGAACTCTTTCTAGATCTTCTAAAAGAGAGAGCAGAGACTGGTCGCATTTATTTGATGAATATTGACCACTGCAATTCTCACTCATCCTTTAAGGATAAGATTGAGATGTCTAATCTTTGTCAAGAAATTACTCTTCCAACAAAACCACTTAATCATATTGATGACCCTAATGGTGAGATTGCTCTTTGTATTCTTTCTGCTATCAACGTTGGTAAGGTAAAGTCTGATGATGAATTTGAAGAACTCTGTGACCTTTCTGTCCGTGGTCTAGAAGAACTGATTGACTATCAAGACTATCCTGTAGTTGCTGCTGAGAAGTCCACAAGAGCACGTAGGTCCCTTGGAATTGGTTTTATTGGACTTGCACATTATCTGGCAAAATTGGGACATCCATACGATACTCAAGAGGCATGGGATGCTGTTCATGGACTCTCTGAATCTTTCCAATACTTCCTACTGAAGTCTTCTAATCAGATTGCGAAAGAGAAGGGTGCTTGTGAAGGTTTCTCACGAACAAAGTATTCAGACGGTATCCTCCCAATCGACACTTACAAAAAAGATGTCGATGAAATCGTCCCAAACAAATTGAATCATGATTGGAGTAGTCTTAGGTTATCTATCCAGCAACATGGATTACGACACAGCACATTGTCGGCACAGATGCCATCGGAAAGTAGTTCCGTTGTGTCAAATGCAACCAATGGAATCGAACCACCAAGAGATTACCTGTCCATTAAGAAATCCAAGAAAGGACCTCTTAAGCAAATTGTTCCTCAATATGCCACATTAAAATCTAACTACACCCTACTTTGGGAGATGCTAGATAATAATGGTTATATTAATGTAGTCTCTGTTATGCAGAAATTCTTTGACCAGGCAATTTCTGGAAACTGGAGTTATAATCCAGAAAACTATCCAGATAACGAAGTACCTGTTTCTGTGATGGCACAGGACCTACTTAAAACATATAAGTATGGTTGGAAAACATCTTATTATCAGAACACTTATGATAATAAGAAAGATGAAATTAGTGAAGAAAAAGAAAACGTAGACCAATTAATCGCAGAACTATTAAGTCAAGAAGGAGAGGAAGACTGTGAATCCTGTAAAATTTAGAGTACAAACAGAAGATACGAAGACATCTGTCAAAGGTATGACAGTTTTCAATACTGATAAAGTGGAAATTAAGAAGCAACCTATGTTCTTTGGGTCTCCACTTGGGGTCCAAAGATATGATTCATATAAGTATCCAATTTTTGATAAACTAACAACTCAACAACTTGGATACTTCTGGAGACCAGAAGAAGTGTCTCTTCAAAAAGACCGTTCTGATTACCAGACTCTCCGTCCAGAGCAGAAGCATATTTTCACTTCTAACTTAAAGTACCAAATTCTTTTAGATTCTGTTCAAGGTCGTGGACCTGGAATGGCATTTATTCCATATTGCTCTCTTCCTGAACTTGAAGCATGTATGGAAGTCTGGGGATTCATGGAAATGATCCATAGTCGTTCCTACACATACATTATCAAGAATGTTTATTCGGACCCAGCAGATGTATTTGATACTATCCTTGATGATGAACGTATATTAGAACGTGCTGCTAGTGTTACTGGTGCATATGATGATTTCATCAGAGCAGCTCAGCAGTATGGAAATACTGCTGAGTGGGAAATGGCACAAGAAGGTGCTGGTTACTTTAGGGAAAATCGTCGTGAATTAAAAAGAAAACTTTACCGTGCTGTTGCCAATGTCAATATTCTCGAAGGTATCAGGTTCTATGTCTCGTTCGCTTGCTCGTTTGCGTTTGGTGAACTCAAACTTATGGAAGGATCCGCTAAAATCATCTCTCTCATCGCACGAGACGAAAATCAGCATCTTGCAATTACTCAAAACATCCTCAACAAATGGAGTCAAGGAGATGACCCAGAAATGGCAGAAATTGCAAAAGAGGAGGAAGAATGGGTAATCAATGCTTTTCAAAATTGCGTTGAAGAAGAAAAAAGATGGGCAGAATATCTATTTAAAGATGGTTCAATGATTGGACTTAATGATAAACTACTACATCAGTATGTGGAATGGATTGCAAATCGTAGAATGAAATCAATTGGAATCAAACCAATTTACAATATCTCTGCGAAAAATAATCCATTACCTTGGACTGAGCATTGGATTTCTTCTAAAGGTCTCCAGGTTGCACCACAAGAAACAGAAGTTGAGTCTTATGTTGTTGGTGGTATTAAGCAAGACATGAAGAAGGATGCATTCTCTGGTTTTCAACTATAAATTGTAATAAATAGTTGAAAACCATAGTGTATTGGTATGTCTACTGTAAACGACGTTGCAAAATTATATAAAACAATTTCGGAGGAGGTTACCCCATCTGAAAAAAAGGTAATGAAACCTGACCATAGAAATCCTAAGGGTAAGGCACAAAAACCTAGAGGTGGGGATCCTCGTCCTAAAGAAGAGATTGAAGAAGCAAGTTTTGATATTGGACCAGGGCACAAAGGTGCTATGAGAGGTAGTAAGATTTATAATAAAGGAAAGAGTACAACTAATCCTAATGAGAAGGATGCGTTCTTAAAGAAATCTGGAGCACAACTTCCTCCACTAGTTCAAAAGAAACCATCAATACAAATGTCTGGTTACGAACCAGAAGGTGATGATATTCAAGAAAAGGAAGAATCAAATATTGGTGGTGGTAATCTAAAAAAACTTTCAGTAAAAGCATCAAAGAGAATTGATACTAATGTTTCTGGTTTTGTAGATAAGAAAGATAAATCAATGGGTGATTATGGTGAGTTTGTTCCATCTCCAGATGGTAAAAAGAAAGTAGTAACTAAAATTGGTGAGGAAGCAGAAAACCAAAAGTTCTGTCCATTCTGCAATAAGATGGAAACAAAATCTGAGTGTTCATACGGTCCAGAAGTATGGGAAAAATCTGGAATTCCAATGTTCTCTGCTAAAATATATGAAGCAAAAGAACGTGGTATGTCACATGATGACACATATAGCATGATGAGCAATCATCAGTACTCTAAGAAACAATTATGGGACATGCAAAAGAAAGCAACACAACGTGGAGATCATGGTGTTGCTTCAGGCATTTATGCACGTTGGAAAGAAATGAAAAATGAAGAGTTTGTTTCTGAAAAAGTATTAGATGATGCTGAAACAAATGAAAAGGAAAGACTCGTAAAAGGTCTCAAAAAACGTGCCCGTGATTTTAAAAAAAGATATGGTGATGATTATAAGTCTGTAATGTATGCCACTGCCACTAAGATGGCAAAGAAAAATATGGATACATCAAAGTCTGATGCTCGTTATGCAGTAGAAGAAGTTGATTATATTGAAGAGAAGGCAAGAGGAACAAGGAAAAAGTCTACAGTTCATGCATACGATGTAGATGAAACATTATTTTCGCATGGCAAAAAGGGAAAACCAAATGTAAAAGTCCATGTAAATGATTCAAGTGGAAAGAGAGTAAAGAGTTTAAGTAACCAGGAATTTAATACTCATAAATTAGATAAAGGACATAAGTATGATTTTGGTGAGTTCCAAAGTGCTAAGAAGTTCAAAGAAACTTCTGCATCTAATAAAAAAGTAGTTAAGGATATTAAGAGAAAAATTTCTAGAGGTAAGAATGTCCACCTAGTTACTGCCCGTGCTAAGTTTGATAATCCAAGTGAGGTTCATGGACACCTTAAGAAGCATGGGATTGATGTTGATAAGAAAAATATTCACTACACTGGTGGAATGAGTAAAGGATCAAATAAAGATCTTGACGTTGGTAAGAAGAAAGTAAGAGTTGCTGATGCTATTGCTAAAAAGGCAAATGCAAAGAAAGTACATATGTATGATGATGCAGCAAAAGTCCATAAGGGTTTTGAAGCAGCAAAGAAAGATAAGCCAACTTCGATGAAGTATAAGACACATATGGCTGCACCAGACAAGAAAACTGGTGAAACAAAAATTCGTTCTTATCAAGCAACTAAGAAAGAAGAAACCGCATATAATTACTGGAAGCAATTTATTTCTTGATTTTCTTCGTGGGACACATGTAAATCGTTGAGAATACTTATATACTAAATATAAGTATATAACGGTTGTTACTACTTTCCCTGTAAGAAAATGAAGAAGGAAGATCTAAGTGCGTTACAAAATCTATATAAAGGTATTTTTACTGAAGATTCAGAACCATCTGTAACGGATAAACCAACATCAGCAAAAACTATTACTGATGGTTTGGGTATCTATGAAAATAGTATCAAGTCTACAGAGTTACCTGCTCCCCAAAAGCAAATGACTTTAAGTGAAGAAGCAGAAGTGGTAACACATATAACATCTTCTACTCCATCGACAACACCACTTAAGTCTGCAAGTGGTATTCTGGGAAATGCACAGTGGGGTTCGGTGTCTACAGTTAATGATATTTCAGAATTGTACTCATTAATGTATGAGGCAAAGAAGGAAGACCAGGATAAGGACGGAGATAATGACTTTGATGATGTTCGCATCGCAAGAATGATTGCTTCTGGAATGACCAAAGAAGAAGCAATGAAAAAAGTTAAAGAAGATCCAAAAGGTGATGATGACAAGGAAGAGGGCATTGATGAAGCAATGCGTCCTGGTCCTCGTCAAAAAGCAATGAGAGAAAAGACCTTCCAGACAATTAAGAAGGGTGGTGGAAAGTATAGGTCTACTGACCGTGCGATTGCACACAATGTCGGAGTTCGTGGTGATGTAAGACCTGGAGACCCAGCCATCAAGTCAAGAGGTGGTGATGGTGTAAAGAAAGATAAGGGAATGGGTTATGGTGATAGAGGTGCCGGAAACAAAGCACGTCGTCGTGCTGGTGACGAACCAATGAGAGGTGATACTCGTAAAATGAAGGAAAGCAAAGAACTAAATAAAGAAGATACTGAATACAATAACGGGAGTATTTCGGAAATGTCACAAGACGAACTAATTTATAACATCGTCGCATCATATCTTCTAGAAAATAGTTTTGCAGAAGATATCGATGATGTAAATTCAATGATGGAAGCAATGTCTTCTGCTTGGGTAGGAACAATCATCGAAGAGTATAACGAGTATGTAGAAGATTACAACGTATTTGTTGAAAATCTCGAAGTTGCTGGTTATGATCTTTCTGAAGCAACTGATGAAGATATCGAAGAAGCCTACAAAGATGTCGATAAGAAAAAAGCAGTGGAGAAAGCTGCTAACAAAGAGAAAGCAGCAAAGAACATTAACAAGTTCTCTAAGTTTAGAGCAAAAGGCATTCAACAGTCAAATCAACTCAGAGGTGCTATCACAGGTGGACGTTCAGCAGATCGTCCAAAAGTAAAAGGTGATAAGGATAAGCAAGAGAAGGGTGGATACAACCCAGAGAAGCTCAATAAGGATTGGTATTCTAGAGCAACACCAGAATCAAAAATGAGAAGAAAAGGTGGAGAGATGGAAACCGTCTCCCAGAGAATGGACAGAGAGCATCCTTACAAGAATAGAATGACTGGTAAGATGGGTAGAGAATTTGGTACTCGTTCTGCTGCTAACGTCACCGACGTGTTGAAAGCATTAGAAGGAAATCGTAAGAAGAAGTAAAGTCATTAAACATTAAGAATTAAAACACCCTCTTGACAGGGTGTTTTTTTATGTGTAAAATTACTCTGTGGAGTTTCAAAGTTATATTCTAACTCTAAATAGCTCCAGATGATTATACTACATGAGCTATGAAAATCCGTGGATATTTTTGGAGAGACCTTTTACTTCTGACGATGTTTTGGACAACTATGGTTTTGTTTATCTCATTACCAATCTCACCAACCAACGACAGTACATTGGGAGAAAGTATTTTTGGTCGTTCAGAACTCCAAAGGGAAAGAAACGTAAAGTAAAATCAGAATCCGATTGGAAAAAATATTATGGGTCTTGTCCAGAATTAAAGGAAGATGTGAAAGAATTTGGAAAAGAAAATTTTAAAAGACAAATTCTTTCTTTACATGAAACAAAAGGAAAAACAAATTATGAAGAGACTCGACAATTATTTGTAAATAACGTTTTGATTGAAACTCTTGACAATAATAACCCAAAGTATTATAATTCTAATATTCTTGGACGTTATTACAGGAAGGATTATTTTTATGAGCAATCAAAAGACTGATGCTATCTGTAATACCGTAATAGATAAATATATTGATCGTATGAATCAACTTTGTGATGAGAACAGAGTTGCTGATGCAATCTGTGTTTATGATGAAATCAGAGATTGGGTAGTTCAAAAAGAGAACCTTGATTGTTTGATATTAGATTATCTTGCTGATTGCTAATCCACTGCGGGTGTGGTGTAGCGGTAACATGTGAGCCTTCCAAGCTTTTGTCACGGGTTCGATCCCCGTCACCCGCTTTTTAGATAAAAATTATGTCTGATATATGTCTGATATTAGTAAAGTAAAAGTATTCAAAAGTAGATATCCAATAGCAACAAAAGTTACTTGGAATGATGCCGTAAAGAAAGTCAACTTTGATGTTGATAATAATACTTTTCATCTTCTAAAAGAAGAAAATGATGTTACTGAAGAAAGAGTTACTATTGTTGGTTTGACTAATTATAGAACACCCTCTATTGAAACTGCATATAATGTTGTCCTTTCTGAGTTTCCTATGATTGAAAGTATGTTTGTCTACATATCTAATGCAAAAGGTAGTGATTGCTTCCATAGACACAATGACCCAGAGGCAATTTGGCTTGTTCAGTGTATTGGATCAATGTCATATGAATTTGATGATGGTTCAACTCGCACAATAAACCCAGGTGATGCCTTATACATACCTTCAGAAGTCTATCACAATCCAACTGTAAATACTCCTAGAGTTACTATGAGTTTCGGATTACCAGTCGATTACCAAATGGAGCAATGAAATGCTAACTGTAAGATGTAAGGAATGTAGAACTGAGTTAATCAGCAGTAGAAAAATTCAATTTTGTGGATGCCCAAATCAAATGAGCATTGTTGATGATAAAATTGGAGCAGTTGATTTAGACAAAGTTGTAATCGTTACAAACAACGTAGAAAGAAAACTTGATAGTCATTTCTCTAGAGATGAACTTACATATCAAGAAAATAGACGTAGAAGAAAAGTTAAAAGACTTGAGTTTGAAGAAAGATAAAATTTAATATTTTCTTCTACAATGTAACGGGATGAACACATTAAATACTTATATAAGTTCCTTAATTATTATATATTATAATGTATCTAAGGAATTTGCATGGACAAACACACCTACGATAATTGGGTAAATATAAAGGAAACTTTTGAACAGTCTGGTAATACTAACAACATGTTTTATGAAAGAGCATGTGCTATAGTTCAAAATAGAAAAGACCCTTTATCTAATTATCTCGGGGATAAAAAACCATGAATCCAGTAATTTTAATCGGTTGCTTCACACCACTGGTTATTATTTTTATAGTAATGAAACTTGCTGTATGGGTGTCTGCAGTTAATTCAGAAAACTCTTATGTCGGAAAAGAACCTTTCAGAAAACGAGGACCCTTCGTGGAAAATGCATATGCAGACGTTGACGAAGAGGAAGAGGAATTTACAGATCGCACAGACTATCGATGAAGCGATTAACGAGTACTATTCGATTCAAGGTAAACCTGTTCCAAATTGGAGATATATAAAGGACGCCGATTGGTGGATAGAATATTTAAAAAGTTTAGGAATGAATCCGAGGAACCCATGACTGACTTTTTTGATTACATAAAACAAGATGCAATCAATCTAACTAAGGTACATGAATGGATGACTGTATCTGAGGCAGAACTTCTAATTCATGATGCATTTATTAGACGTAGGCATACTGATAGGAATAGTGGATGGACTACGGTAATGAATAGAATTAAACCAGAGTATGCTAGATATCAGATGATGACTGAGAAGTACTTGAGAAAACGAATAGAAATTGCAAAAAGAAATAGAGAAAAAAACTCTTAGACTTTTTTCTTAAATTGTGTTATACTATCTGAGTAATGAAGTGGGTTTTATGATAAATAAACCAACTATGGAATTTTACTCTGTGGAATATTGGCAAGAGAATTGGGAAACTCTCATGGAGAGAGTGGAGAATGGAGAGACGATAGGTGTAGAGAATAATAATGGAGAAAGAGCAGTAATGATACCTGCAGATGATGAATTAATTGAGATGTATGTGAATTTAAATAATGAAGGTCCCTGATGCATATAAATTCGTATCTGATGATAGAAAACCTGTTTTAGTAAAACATAGTAATATATGTTATCCACCACCAAATGAAAATTTAATAGATAGTGTTGACACTAGTTATCCAGGTATCATAATTAATTATGAAAATGGTAAATATTTAATTGAAGACGGATGCCATAGAATTGGTAAATTACAAAAAGAAGGTATTTACGAATCACTTTTTTATGTTGTGACAGTTTCAGAGTATAAAGATGGCATTGTTAAAATGTGCATTACTAAAACAAACCAAGTTGTTTCACTTGGTGAATGGAATCACAATACACTTGACGTAATCCCACATAAGCATTAAGATATAGTCATGCTCCTTTAGCAATCTGGTGAATGCAGCAAACTCATAATTTGCCTAAGGAGAGTTCGATCCTCTCAGGGAGCATGGTCTCGGATAGACCTTAAACTTGCCCTGGTCGGGAACCCCTCTCGTATAAAAAGATGATTACAATAGAAATTGATGGGATTAAGTAACTTATTTTCGACTCCAATTTATATGGAGAAAGTTATTGGAAATAATAAAGAAAGTATATCAAGTGAATTGAATTTTTTGTATAACTCACTTGAATTAAAACAAAATGTAAATACTTTTAATCCATTAACTTCTCACGATGTTACAGTCGATAGTAATGGAACTCTATTTTCTAGCAATATATTGACAGGATGTAATAAATTTAATACTTTTTTACATTATTCTGTTGAGCAATATTTCAAATCATTGGGTTTTCCAAATTTTGATTTTATTGTAACTGAATCTTGGTTTACATGTACAACTAAAGGTAAACATGCACCTGTTCATAGTCATGGAAATTCTGATATTTCAGGAGTATATTATTTAAAAACAAATAAAAAAGATGGTAATCTTGTTTTGAAAAATCCATTTACGTTTACAAATGGAAATTTTATTTATTTTCTTCACAATCATAATAATTCTCAGCAAGAACTTCCACTTGAGGAGGGATTACTAATATTGTGGCCATCAGTTCTTGAGCATAGTACATACGTAAATGAGACTTCCCATGATAGAATTAGTTTAAGTTTTAATATTTCTATCTCTAGGTATCCGTTTACTTTTGAAACTTCTAAAGAACAGTCTTTAAATAAACCTATTGGTATTTTATCCCCGTAAGATAAGGGAGTTTAATAATTCTTGCTGGTGCGGGTGATTACGTTGCCGCCTGGTTTCTATGTTCCAGTTAAAGACATAGTGGTGGAGCTAATTAAATCGAACCCTTCCGTGTGGTTGTTTTCCAATTTAGCAACTGAAATACTAAAATTGGTGGCGAGCCTGAATATATTATTAAAGGGAGGTTTACAGGACCTCTCTTTTTTAGTATAATATATACTACGTGTTATCAAATTTTTGATTAAAAAATGAGTGAATATAAGAAGACAGCACTTGTTCTAGGTGCTGGTGGATTTATTGGAAGTCATATGGTTAGACGACTTCGTTCTGAAGGGTATTGGGTCCGAGGAGTAGACCTTAAATGTCCAGAGTTCTCCGAAACAGAAGCAAATGAGTTTGTTCAGGGAGACCTTCGTGACGTAACTTTTGTGAAAAGAGTTCTTGGATTCAAGGGGTATTTGGGAAACTTTTATAACTCTGTACCCGAACGTCACATTGTTCCATTCGATGAAATCTATCAGTTTGCTGCTGATATGGGTGGTGCAGGATTTGTATTCACTGGTGAGAATGATGCAGACATCATGCATAACTCTGTTAGTATTAATCTAAATGTTCTTGAAGAGCAACGTAAATTAAATGAAAGATGTGAAAAAAACGATACTAAAATTTTCTATTCTGGTTCTGCTTGCATGTATCCTGAGCATAACCAACTTGATCCCAATAATCCTGATTGTAGGGAGTCTTCTGCTTATCCTGCCAATCCAGACTCTGAATATGGTTGGGAGAAACTGTTTAGTGAACGTTTATATTTTGCTTTCAATCGCAACTACGGCATTCCTGTTCGTGTTGCTAGATATCATAACATTTTTGGACCAGAGGGGACCTGGGAAGGGGGAAGGGAAAAAGCTCCTGCTGCGATATGTCGGAAGGTGGCATATCTACCGAGTGAAGGAGGTGCTATCGAAGTATGGGGAGACGGAGAGCAAACAAGATCCTTCCTCTTCATCGATGAGTGTATCGAAGCAACCAGAAGACTGATGGATAGTGACTTCATGGGACCAGTTAATATTGGTTCTGAGGAGATGGTTACTATCAATCAACTTGTAGAGACTGCTGCTAAGGTTGCTGATAAGGAAGTATCTAAGATTCATATTGATGGACCTCTTGGAGTTCGTGGACGTAACTCTAATAACGACTTGATTCGTGAGAATCTTGGGTGGGATTATGCACAGACTCTTGAGGAGGGAATTTCTAAGACATATACCTGGATTCAAGAACAGGTCTTTTATAAGACACTGGAGGATTCTAATGCCTAGTTGGAGACGCAGTATTATGGACATTGTTATCAATGACTATAATACTTTTGATAAAGATGATTTAAAGAACTACGATATATACGAATTCGGTGTTTTCCGTGGTGATTCCATGATTGAACTTGCAGGCATTCTTAATAAACATAAGATTGAAGTAAATAAATTTCATGGTTTTGATGTTTTTAGTGGTATGCCAAAAGAAACTGCTGAACCTATTTTTCAGGACTCATGGAATCCAGATATTCTTCCTGATGAATTTAATGTGATGACTTATGATGATACCCTGAAAACACCAGAAGATTGTGCTGAAGTTGTGAGAATAAAAACACAAAGTGTTTTTGACAATAAAGATAGTAATACAAAAGTAAATGTTGTTGCTGGACTAGTTGAAGAAACACTATCAAAACAAGAAGATTTGAAACCAGCATTCTATGTTGATTTTGATTTGGATATTTACTCTCCAACAAAGTATGCGTTTAATTACTTGATGGAAAATAAACTAATTGTTCCAGGAACAATTATAGGTTATGATGATTGGGGTGGGACTCCAGATTTCGATACTTTTAAGTATGGTGAATCTAGAGCACACAAAGAAATCATTGATGAGTGGGGAATTAAGATGACCAAACTATTGCAGAATGGTAATGCATATCCTCATGTTCAGACTGTATGGATTGTTCAGGAGGTATGATGACTACACTAGTTTATGTTGGTGCAAATGTTGGTCATTCCTTAGGACAAATTGCTGGTAATTTTGATAAAGTTTATGCCTTTGAACCAGACCCAGAAATGTTTGAATCTCTTTCTAGCAGGTATTCAAACAATCCCAAGTTTACTCTTGTGAATGCTGCTTGTTCATTAGAAGATGGAGAAGCAAATTTTTATGTAACTGGTAATAGAGTTGCTAGTAGTCTTGGTGATGGTATTCAGGAGTTCAAAGACTTTCATGGTTACAATGCTGAAGTTATCAAAGAAATTACTGTAAAAACAATTAATCTTTCAGATTACTTAAAGAAAGAAGGTGTAGAGGTTATCAACCTTTATTATTCAGATTGTCAAGGTAGTGACCTAAATGTTCTTACAACCCTAAAAGAGTGGGTTGACGGAGGAAACATTGGGGAGTTATTTTTAGAGACCCATGGTAATAAACAAAATATATACCATGGACTTGAAAATAGACTTGCTGGATTCAAAGAACTTCTATCAGAAAACTTTGAACTCGTTCATGCAAGTCTAGGTTGCCATAATGGTAAAATAGTTACCGAAGAAAATATTCCACCAGAAGACCCAGAGTTTGATTGCTACTGGAGACTGAAAGGTGAAGACCCTGGTGTGGGTAAATCATTAACTGCGTGAGGAATTTATGAAAATTTTAAATTTAGGTTCTAGTGGACAGATTGGTGCATACCTTTCTGATTATCTTCGTAGAAAAGGACATGAGGTAATCGAATTTGACAAGAATCGACACCCTGGAGAAGACTTGTGTCAAATTCCAAATCTTAATCTTGATAGAGCAATTAAGGAATGTGATTTTTGTTTTTTTCTTGCTTTTGATGTTGGTGGTTCTCGATATCTAAAAAAGTATCAACACACTTTTCAGTTTATCGATAACAATACTAGACTGATGGCACAAACATTTGGTCTTTTGGAAAAGTATAATAAGAGATTTGTCTTTGCATCATCTCAGATGAGTAACATGAGTTACTCCCCTTATGGTGTGATGAAGAGAGTTGGTGAACTTTATACCACTGCACTCAAGGGACTGACTGTTAAGTTCTGGAATGTTTATGGTATTGAGAAGGACCACGAAAAAGCACATGTAATTACGGATTTCATCAAGAAAGGATTTGAACTTGGTGAGTTTGAAATGATGACTGATGGTACTGAAGAACGTCAGTTCCTTTATGCTGAGGACTGCTGTGAAGCACTAGAAACAGTAATGGAGAACTTTACCAACTTCAAACCAGAAGACCCACTCCATATTACTTCTTTCAATACATCTAGTATTAAAGAAGTTTCACAAATCATTATGGGACAATTTAATTTGATTGGTAAACCAGTTAATATTAAACCTGGTCTTGCAAAAGATAGTGTTCAGATGGATAAACGAAACGAAGCAGATTCTTATATTATGGGTTGGTGGATACCTAAAACAAACCTCCAAACTGGAATTGCTAACGTATTTAATGAAATGAAAAAGGAGTATGGTTACGAATGAAATTTGAAGTTACTGTCGAAGACTACAAAGTAGCAGGTGAAGAGTTTTGGCCAAAGTATTGGTATGTTGCCAAAGAACTTGGTGAAGGTGCTAAGGCAGAAGACATCCTTAAAATTATGGAATCTCTTGCTAGTGTAGCTATGAAAAAAAAAGTAGAAAATAAAATTGGTCCATTTGGTTTCAATAAGAAAAAGGACGAGGGAGATGAGCAAGTTCAAGATTAATCTTTATTGTAATGATAGATTAGAACCGTCATCTTCAGATAAAAATAACCAAAAATTTACTGATTGGGCATATGATGGTTCTGGTGAAATTGATTTCTATGTAAATCAAAGAGCACTAGAACCTTTTTCTAAGGTGACCGATAAACCAACTTATATTTGGTTGTTAGAATCAAAACAAATTATTCAACCGTATTATGATTGGATTATTTCAAACTATGACTTTGTTGCTTCCAGAGTGGAAGGTATTATTAGTTGCGATAAAGAACTCTGTGAAAAGTACCCAAAGTTTATATACTCGGTAACTAATGCTGCACCTTGGGTAATTGATAGGCAAATCTTTGAAAAGACAAAACTTGTCTCGATGATTTCTTCTAATAAGAGAATGATTCCAGGGCATTTGAAAAGACTTCAGTTTGTTGATAAGTTCAGGTCTAAAGTTGACCTTTATGGTCGTGGATTTAAGGAGATTGAATGTAAAGAAGATGGTCTCCGTGATTACATGTTCTCAATTGCAGTAGAGAATGCTGTCTATGATACATACTTTACAGAGAAACTTACGGATTGTTTTGCGACAGGGACAATTCCTATCTTCTACGGGTGTAGGGGAGTTACAGAGTATTTCAACGAGGATGGTATTATATTCTTAGATGATGACTTTGATGTTTCTACGTTGACTGAAGAACTTTATTATTCCAAAATGGATGCGATAAAGGATAATTATCAACGTTCACTGGAGTTTCCAGTTGCTGAAGACTATATCTATACTAATTATTTTAAATGAGTTACGAATATTTCAGAAAAAACAAAGTCCAAGTTGATGGAGTTATTCATGTTGGAGCACATCGTGGTGAGGAGATTTATGATTACGAAAATCTTGGGGCAAAAACTGTAATCTGGATTGAACCAAATCCAGATGTATTTGATGAATTGGCAGTTTATCTTGAACGTGCTGAGTCTTCAGTGGAGTCTATGGGGTTCTGTGTTGCTGCTAGTGACACCGATGCAGGGGAAGTTGACTTTCATATTTGTTATGGACCAGATGCTGGTTATTTGACAGGTAATAAGGGGTGTTCTTCTCTTCTTGAACCTGGAAGTGAGCAGATGAGAGAATGGCATCAAAAGACAATTAAAGTGGAGTCAGTTCGACTTGATACTTTAATGAAAAATAATGATCTTTCGTTTGGTGATTATCAGATTCTTGATATGGATACACAGGGAGCAGAACTTATGGTTCTCCGTGGGTCAGATGAAGTCTTAAAGCATGTTAAGTATGTTACTAGTGAGGCAACATGGAGTAATCCAGATTATATCGGTGGTGTTATGTTTGATGAACTTTCTGAATATCTTGGAAAGTATGGATTCGAGCATGAAGAAACTTTCAAACATACTGATGATTGGGGTGATGCGTTATTCGTTAAAAGGGAAAACTAAATGACTATTTACTACAATCGACTTGGTTCAAATGGTAGACTTGGGAATCAGATGTTCCAGTATGCTGGTCTACGTGGACTTGCTGCCCATAAAGGATATGAGTGGGCAATCCCACCCGAAGATGCTGAGTCTACATGTAACTATGGACTTCTCGAATGCTTCAAGATGTCTACATTAAAAAAAGAAAATCTATCATTTTCTCCTCAAAAATTTAATACTGTCAGGACAGAACAATTTAACTTTGATACAAGTTTTTTTGATACATGCCAAGACAATGTTAATATTGATTCTTATTTTCAAACTGAAAAGTATTTTACTAATGTTGAAGAAGATATAAGAAAAGATTTTGAATTTAATGATAATATCTATAATGATTGTAAAGAAATTATAGATGAAGTCGGAGATTGTATCTTCATGCATATTCGCAGAGGTGACTATGTTGCTACTCCAGACCATCACCCAACTTTGAACGAAGAATATTATACAGAAGCACTTACTCATTTTGATAGTGAAATTCCTGTTTTAGTTTTTTCTGATGATTTGGAATGGTGTAATGAACAAAAGTTTTTAGGTGGAGATAGATTTTTGATTTCTGAAAATCATGTAAAATACCCTAACTCAATTAAACTTGGTGATGGTTCTTTCCAACAATCACTAGTTCCTTATTGGGATTTGTGCTTGATGACTATGTGCAAAGGTGCTATAATTGCAAATAGTTCTATGAGTTGGTGGGGTGCATGGTTGCAGAACAATGCTGGTAAAGTTATTGCACCAAAAACATGGTTAGGAAAAGCATATTCTCATTATGATATGAGTGACATTACACCAGAACGGTGGGTAAAAATTTAAATTTATAGGAGAACAATGGCAGCATCATTAACGGTAGAAGATTTAAATAAGTATTCTGAAGTTCTTTCTGAACATATTGAAGATATCAATCAGTATTCAACTATGGTTGAAACTGGTACTTCATGGGGGGGAACTATACAATCAATTAATCAATATTTTCAAAAGATTTGGACAGTAGAAATTGCACCAAATCTTTATGAAATGGCACAAAGAATCACTGCTCCACTTGAGCATGTTACCCATGTTCAGGGAGATAGTTTAGTTGAAGTTCCTAATTACCTTAAAACTTTGACTAAAGAAGATAAAGTTTTTTTCTGGTTGGATGCACATTATTCTGGTGGTGATACATCAAAGAATCATCTGGATTGTCCAGTTATTGAAGAATGTGTTCTCATTGATAAGGACTATGTTGCTGATAGTGCAGTAATTGCTATTGATGACTACCGTCTTTTTGAAACTGTAGAGCATGGAGATTGGTCATTTGTAAACGATGATGCTGTAAAGAATTCTTTTGATAATTTTAATATTGTACATATAAGTGAAGTTGATGACAGACTTCTTCTTTATATTGAACGAAAGGATGGTGAATGATGCTTAGTTTTAATAAACTTGGTAAGTCTGGTCGTCTTGGCAATCAGATGTTTCAATATGCAGCACTAAGAGGTATTGCTGCTAATCGTGGATTTGATTGGGTTATTCCTCCTCCAGAAGATGGAGGTATTGGTGACTTTGGTGAAGAAAACAATTACTGCATGTTCGATACATTTAAGATGGTACATGCAACTGAAGAGCATCAATCAATTCAGGATACGAAGCAGTGGGCAGTATGGAAAGAGTTTCATTTCCATAAAGAACTATTCGATAAATGCCCAGACAATACGAACCTTGATGGGTACTTTCAGTCGGAAAAGTATTTCAAGCATATTGAAAAAGAGATTCGTGAAGACTTTGAGTTTCAAGATGAGATTCTTGAACCATGTAAAGAGATGGTTGACTCACTTGGTGAAGGTCGCAAGATTGCTCTTCACATTCGTAGAGGTGACCCTAAACTTCAGTGGGCATATGTCAATCTCCAAAATGCACATCCATTACAGACTTGGGATTATTATGAAAAAGCACTTGCTGAATTTCCTGATGACATTCCTGTCATTGTATTCTCTGATGTTATTGAGTGGTGTAAGGAGCAAGAATTCTTCAAACCAGACAGATTCATCCTTTCTGAGACTACCGATGAGTTTTCTGATGGTCAAAGAGTTCCCTGGACTGACCTCTGCTTGATGTCTCTTTGTACTGATGCAATTATTGCTAACTCTTCATTCTCTTGGTGGGGTGCTTGGTTGATGGAGAATAAAAATAAGAAAATTATTTCCCCTAAGAAGTGGTTTGGAAAACAGTTTTCTCATTATGATATGAGTAATTTAATTCCTGAAGGTTGGATTGAAATTATGGATGAGGGTTGATATGGATTTATCTTTTATTATTCCTATTCGCATTGAGTCTAAAGATAGACTTAAGAATGCTATCACTACAATAAGTTATCTTCTTAATGTAGTTCCAGAAGCAGAAGTATATGTAAAGGAAGTTGATAGTCAATCGATATTTTCTGAAAGAGCACTACCTGAGATTAAAAAGGTAGCAAATGTAGATAAGTTGGTTCATTTGTTTCAGGTAAGTGAACCAGAATCTTTATTCCATAGAACAAAATATATTAATGATTTGTTTATGGAAACTACCAGCAAGGTAGTCTGGCATTATGATATTGATGTGTTGTTTCCAGAATCAACTTACATGGCAACATACAATGCAATTGCAAAACAAGGATATGATTTCATGTATCCTTTTGGGTGTGGTGTATATCAGAATGCAGTTAATTACAGTGATGAACTTTGTAATAATTTTCTCCTGAGTGGATTTGACCTTGACCTTTTGAAAGAAAATTCATTTAGACTTGCATCTACTGTTGGGTTTTCTCAAGTATTCAATCGAGATTCTTATATTGAATTTGGTATGATGAATGAGAACTTTATGTCATGGGGATGTGAAGATTGTGAATTGTATTACAGAATGATGGAACTTGAATATAAAGTTGGTCGAGTTAACGATGATGTTTATCATTTAGAGCATTCTAGAACTTTTAATTCACATTATCATAATCCACACTTCCAATCTAATAATAGACTATGGGAATGGTTTAGATATCAAGGAAAGGAATCTATTCTTGCATATTATGAAAATCAAGATTACTTGAAGGAACGGTTGGGATGATGGATTTAACCTTCATGATTCCATGCAAATTGGAATCTCCAGATAGAATTAGAAACTTAACAACTGTAATTTCTTTTTTGCTTTCAAACTTTGATGCTAAAGTTTCGGTTAAAGAATATGATAAAAAGCAGAATTTTAAATCTTCTGTTCTCCCTTCTCTGAAACGTAAAGTTAAAAATCTTGATAACTTAAACTATTCATTTCTTGAGCAAACTACAGACTTCTTTCACAAGACAAGAGTTTTAAATGAATTGTTAATTGAATCTGATACAGAAGTTGTTTGTAATTATGATACAGATGTAATACTTCCTATTGATTCAATTACTAAATCATATGAGGCAATCAAGAGTAATGTTGTTGATGCTGTTTATCCATATGGTGTAGGTGCATATCAAAAAGCAGTAAATTACACACCAGAGTTGTTTGAAACTTTTACTGCTTCTAAAATGGAAGATATCGATATATTCAGACTTCAAGAGGATTCAACTACAAGTAGTTCTACAATTGGTTGGTGTCAGTTTATTCGCAGAGAAAATTATATAAACTCGTTCATGATGAATGAAAACTTTGCTGCATGGGGACCAGAAGATTGCGAACTTTTTTACCGACTAAATGTTATGGGTAACAGAGTTGGTAGAGTTGACAACTATGTTTACCATTTAGAACATACTCGTAGTACAGATTCTTGGTTTTCAAATCCATTGTGGCAACAAAATGTTCATCTATGGGAATGGATTAGGAGACAAGATAAAGAAACTTTGATAGAATATTACAAAAAACAAGATTACATAAAGGGGAAAAATTAAATGCTAGCTTTTAATCAAATGGGAAATGCAGGACGTTTGGGTAACCAAATGTTCCAATATGCAGCAGTGAAAGGCATTGCTAGAAATAAAGGTTATGAGTGGTGCATTCCACCTTTTACTGATTTTAGGCATGACAATTATAGTCTTGCTAACTGCTTTAAACTTGGGAGCATGTCTGATTCTAATCAGTTTGTTCTTGATAGGGGTAATGCACCAGTTGTAGTCGAACGTTATTTTCACTTTGACGAAGAATTATTCAAACTCTGTCCTAATGATGTATCTCTTTATGGATTTTTTCAGACAGAGAAATACTTTAAAGGTATAGAGAATGAGATTCGTGAAGACTTTACTTTCCATGATTCTATTCTGAATCCATGTAAAGAAATGATTGAGTCTCTTGATGAGGCACCATTGTTCTTACATGTTCGTAGAGGTGACCCTAATCTTGTTGATAAGGATGGATTTAAGTGGTCTTACACGCAATGTGCATCTAAGCATCCACCACAACCTCTTGGGTACTATGAGAAAGCACTTGAAACATTTCCAGCAGACAAACCAGTAGTTGTTTGCTCAGATTCTCCTGAGTGGGTTCAGGAGCAAGAATTCTTCAGTGCAGATAGATTCCTCATCTCTGAACCAGAAGATAAGTATCCTGATGGTTCTTATACTCCATATGTAGACCTCTGCTTGATGAGTCTTTGTTCTGGTGCTATTATTGCTAACTCCTCTCTTTCCTGGTGGGGTGCATGGTTGCAAAATGGTCGTGGGACTGTGGTTGCACCTAAAGTATGGTTTGGTCCTGATTATTCAAGTAAAGATACTAAAGATCTTTATTGTGATGGATGGAGTATTATTTAATTGGAGAACAATATGGATAAAAATAAATCAGCATATAAACTAAGAGGAATTGGTCCAATTTATTATTTGAATCTTGATGGGCAACCAGACAGAAGAGAATATATGGAAGACCAATTTAAATATTGGGAGATTGAAAACTACGAACGTATTTCTGCATACGATGGTAGGGAAGATGATCTAAGTGATATTATAAAAGGTCGTTACCCAGAAAAAATGACTTCTGGTGAAATTGGATGCACAACGTCTCATTTGAAAGCAATTAAACATTTTCTTGACACATCTGATGCTCCTTATGCTATAGTGATGGAAGATGATGTTGACCTTCAAATTGTAAAGCATTGGGATTTTACTTGGAGTCAATTTGCATCTCTCGTTCCTTTTGATTGGGACGTTATTCAGTTAGCAATTATTTGTACGGGACCTTTGCATGTTCCTCTTCATAAGAGGTTTGTGAATGACTTTTCAACTGCTTGCTATATGATTACTAGACATCATGCAGAAAAATTGCTAAAATTTCATGTGAGGGATAACAAGTATAAACTTGATAATGGAGTAAAACCAAGAGCAGTTGCCGATGATTTGATTTACAATTCTGGCAATACTTTCTCTGTTCCATTGCTATTGTATAAACTTGCCCTTGGATCATCGATTCATCCCGAACATATTGACATTTTTCATCGTTCGAGTCATGATGGTCTCTTGCAGTTCTGGGAACAGAACGGTGCAAACGTAAAGATTGCGGATATCATGAATTATGATCCGTATCTTGGAAGAATTACTCAGAGTCCAGAACAAGAAAAACTATCTTCTGGACAATAAGTAAGTTCTATAGTATTATAAATAAATGCGTATGTGATAATGTTAATAATTACAACAATTGTCACATGTGCCAATTTTTCCATAGACGAATTCCGCAAATTTGAACTAGTCTAATGGTGGTTATAATAAACAGAACCACGTCGAGGTTCTTAACATCTGCGGGTGAGATTCCGCAAGTAAATTTTTAAGAGGTAAATTAAATGATTAAATCTGTATTCGCAGCAACTGCTGCTCTGTCCGTATCTGCTGGTGCAGCATTTGCTGGACCCTACGTCAACGTCGAAGCAAACTCAGGTTGGACTGGTTCTGACTACTCTGGAACCGCAACTGACCTTCACGTAGGTTACGAAGGCGAACTCGGTGAGTCTG
>ERZ891134.1015-NODE-1015-length-20697-cov-8.929706_pt1 | contig 20697 bp, 17 predicted proteins | sample MGYA00520888_ERZ891134 | MGnify/ENA primary metagenome ERZ891134 (study PRJEB32303, sample SAMEA104408692) | aquatic metagenome | biome: Brackish water; feature: Coastal; material: water | place: Baltic Sea | collected 2014-10-23 | depth 10 m ... | reverse complement strand
AGCCCTTTATCAGCACGAATCTGTATCTGCTCAACCACACCGTCAAAATAGAGGGGCAAATTATTCAGACGCGCGATATACGCCTCGGCATCTTGCACCGAGTTGATGGCGTGAACATTAATGAGCAGACTCACTGCACTGGTATGCGGCCCGCGAAACTGATGGATCACATAACGATGATGCCTAAAAGGGGCACCCGCGAGCGTGCGCTCGAGGTCAAGTCGGTACAGTCGATAGGACAATAAGCGGTCCTCCGATAACTGGGAGGTATCGATGCCTTTGAGAAAATCCAGTCGCTGGCGAGTGATTGCCAGCGACGCCAGCTGGAAAGATTCGGTGACATCATTCCACTGATCTTGGCGGTCGGTGACGCCGAGGTAACTGGCAGAAGCGGGGTAACGAACGAGATCTTCTGCCCAAGTGGCTGTGAAGAAATCCTCTAGTCGTTGCTGCTCAGCCGAAACCGGAGGGGCTAATACCGCGTCGGATAGGGCATTTGAATCCGCATCTGATCCTCCGCAAGAGGTCAGTGAGAGCGCCAAAATGAGCCAACATGACGAGTAAAAACGGGCCATCCCGTAACGAATATCGGTCAGATTAGCGATCTTAAAGGGGGCATGACGGGGGCGATAACAGGAGGCAGTAGGCATAGCAGTTTCTCAAACAAAGCAGTGGACAGCCGAAAACGTTGTCATCTAGTGTGGCAGAAATAACATCTCATCTGGAGTGCTGTCGCCACTTTTCAGTCAGTACACCCCACATACTACTGTATAAAAATACAGTAGTATGTGCAGATGTCTCTCTGGCTTTGTCTTCGTTTTGATGCCCTCCCTCTGGAAGCTCTGCTGAAGCAGCCGGAGCTACACGATCATCGAGCAACCGTTGTTGTGGCACAGCGCCTTGTCATCGCCTGTGATGACACGGCTCGCTGCGCTGGGGTCATACCAGGTCAAAGTGCCAGTACTGCGCAAGCCTTACTCACACATTATGACACTCATATTGTGCAGCGCAGGCCTGAGAAAGAAGGTGCTCTGTTGCAACAATTAATGACCTGGGCTTATGGACTCTCACCACACTTACAGCGCTGGCAGAACAATGCTCTGATGATTGAAGTCGGAAGCTGCTTAACACTGCATCATGGATTAGAGGCATTACTGCAGCGCATTCATAATGAAATGAGTTTGCGTGACCTGACTGTCAAAATGGGGGTCGCGGAGACTCGTACGGCGGCCTGGCTACTCAGCCATTGCGAAGCTCATTTTGCCTGTCAACCAGCGCAACCTCTCACTGAGCGACTATTGCCCCTACCGCTTTCTCTTCTCAGTGACGAATTCCCTACTGTTGTCGATCGACTTGAAAAAGCGGGTATTCGTCAATTTGCGCAACTGCTCGATATTCCACTAGCCGATATTGGTAAACGCTGTGGCATCACATTCGTCGATTGGCTCAATCAGCTGCTAGGCAGACGCCAAGAACCCACTATCGACTATCAACCACCAACCCGATTTCAAGACACACTGTGGTTTGGTTTTGATATTCACAATCGGCAAGAGCTTCATCCCGCCATGAAGCAACTACTCCTGCATTTCTGTCACTTTCTAGTCAACACTCAACTCACTAGCGGCGTCATTGAATGGCACTGCCTTAGGCCAAAAGGCGGCAAGGCATCCTTCAAGGTCTTCTCTGAAACGGCGCATCGACAGTCCAAGGTCTGGCTGGAACTGTCCTGTTTGCAGTTAGACAACTGGTCCCTTCCTGAGGGTATTGAAGGGCTCTCTCTAGTGGCCAATCAACTGCAAGAGGATCTTCCCGCACCACAAGATTTATTTCATGCCGGCGCTCATCAAGCGTCGCGATACGAACTCGCAGATCGGCTACGGAGTCGGCTAGGGCTACAGGCGGTGGGTTACCTCGACTTCCGACGAGAACACCTTCCAGAGGATACCGTGATCAAAACACAGAGCGCCCATACGATAAGCCGCCCCGATACTGTCGCGTTGGGACAACGGCCATTCTGGCTACTGCCTGAACCACACCCTGTTCATCAAGAAGGCAAAAAGCTGTACTGGAATGGCATTTTAGACATCATCCATGGTCCAGAACGCATTGAAGACTGTTGGTGGAGTAAGCCGACTAGCCGCGATTACTACATTGCTCAAACGCCCCAAAAGCAGCCCATTTGGCTGTATCAAGACCGACATAACCGCCGCTGGTATGTACACGGGCTATTTGCTTAAACGCGTCCACACTCACTCATCAGTCTTATCCAGCCAAACCAGTTCCGCCGGATCAAAATCCAGTGCCATCATGGTCTCGATAAAATGGTTACGTAACTCGCTCGTTATTTGGGGCTCCCGGGCAAGCAACCAAAGATAATCTCGATTAAACCCCGAGACGAAGGCGTAATCGTAGTCTTCGCCCAGTTCGAATACGATATAGCTGCCATAAAATGGACCAAAAAAAGAGACTTTGAGGTGCGCAATATCGGAAGAGCCCATAAACCGGGCGACGCCTTTCGCTTCGCGCCAAGCCCCCTCTTCAGCGTTAAAACCACGATTCAGTACCTTGATACTGCCATCCGGATTGAGGTCATAGGTCGCCGTGACGTCACTCAAGCCCCGCTCAAAACTATGATCGAGTCGCGCGATCTCATACCAGGTTCCCAGATAGCGGCTTTGATCAAACCCTGTCACAGGCTCGACGCCGTCTGGTATACCCGTACAGCTCACCAGCGCTAGACACAACATGCCGACCAGCACACTGCGGGTACGTTGGATATGGCTCGCTACTGGTGTCTTTTTCATCGTTCGCTCACTGCTAATAGACCGAGTTTACGCTATTTCGTTTTATACTTTTCATTTGAGCAATAGTATCGCTAGAATACTGTTTATTTATACAGTATTGGCACCATCGTGTACGCGGAACTTCATTGTTTAAGCCATTTCAGTTTTTTGCGCGGCGCTTCTGCACCCGCTGAACTGGTCTCTCGAGCCGCCGAGTGTCGTTATCACGCTTTAGCCGTGACAGACGAGTGCTCCCTTGCAGGCGTCGTTAAAGCACATGTTGCGGCTAAGGAACATCATCTCAAACTGATTATCGGCAGCGAATTCACATTAACCGAAGGTATTCGGCTGGTGGCATTGGTTCCTAATCGTGAAGCTTACGGTGAACTCTCTGGCTTAATCAGCCGGGCTCGCAGACGCTGCCAAAAAGGCGAATACACCGTCCATCTACGCGACATCATTTTTCATCTCAAACGCTGCCTCCTCATTTTGCTACCCGACGATACCCACAATCAGACTGTTTACTTACAACAATTAACCCGACTCTGTAAGGGCCGCATATGGATCGGCGTCAGTCGCCTACTCGGCAATGATGAATGGCGACGATTTAAGCATCGTTATCATATTGCACAAGCCTTACAGATACCGATGGTCGCTTGTGGCGAAGTGCAAATGCATACGGCCAAACGAAAATCATTACACGATATTCTTACCGCTATCAGAGCCAATACGCCGATACAAAAACTGGGCGCACGCCGATTAATTAATAGTCAACAACACCTCCGCACCCTCAGTACGCTAAACGCGCTCTATCCTGAAACATTGATCACCGAGACACGATATATCGCCGATCAATGCCACTTTAGTCTTGATGAATTGCGGTATGAATATCCAGAAGAGGTTGTTCCTTCACAGCACACAGCCAACAGTTATCTGCGGCAAGAGGTTGCTCGTGGCGCTACACAACGTTGGCCTGATGGCGTGCCCGAAACCGTCCAAAGCCGGATACACCGAGAACTCGAGCTCATCACTGAGCTTTCTTACGAATACTACTTTCTCACCGTTTATGACATTGTGCGTTTCGCAAAATCACGCGACATTCTTTGTCAGGGCAGAGGCTCTGCTGCTAACTCTGTGGTCTGCTATTGCCTACAGATCACTGAAGTCTCACCCGAGCAGATTTCACTCCTATTTGAGCGCTTTATCTCTCGTGAACGCGATGAACCTCCCGACATTGACGTCGATTTTGAGCATGAAAGACGGGAAGAGGTCATTCAATATATCTATCAAAAATACAGCCGCCGCCGTGCTGCGCTGGCGGCCACTGTCATTACTTACCGCTCACGCAGTGCCGTGCGTGATGTGGGTAAAGCCATGGGATTCGACTCGAGTTTTATCGATGAGCTAGCTCATTCTCTAGCTTGGTGGAATCGCGAACGGGAACTGACCGATCGCTTCGAACATCAAGGCGTCGTTCGTGCTGAAAAACTTGCGGGACATTTTTTAACCATCGTAAAAGAAATTATTGGCTTTCCTCGACACCTCTCACAACACGTAGGGGGTTTTGTTATCAGCCGAGGCCCTCTTTCCAATCTGGTCCCCGTCGAAAACGCCAGCATGCCGGAACGAACGGTCATTCAATGGGATAAAGAAGATATCGAAGCCCTGGGGCTACTTAAAGTCGATATTCTTGCACTGGGTATGCTCTCAGCTATCCGTAAAACATTGGCGCTCTTGCATCGTGATCATGCCGGTATTCAGCGTATTCAAGACATTCCCCCAGACGACCCCGCCACCTATCGGATGCTACAAAAAGCGGACACGCTAGGGGTTTTTCAGATTGAGTCTCGAGCGCAAATGTCGATGCTGCCACGACTCAAACCAACCTGCTTTTATGATCTGGTTATCGAGATCGCTATTGTCAGGCCCGGCCCTATTCAGGGCGATATGGTGCACCCCTATCTGCGGCGTAAAGCAGGACTGGAATCAATCAGCTATCCCAACGATGAGATCGAGGCAGTTCTCTCACGCACATTAGGGGTCCCTATTTTTCAGGAACAAGTCATTCGTCTTGCAATGGTTGCAGCGGGCTTTACTGGGGGAGAAGCTGATGCCTTAAGACGCGCAATCAGTAACTGGGGCAAGAACAGTAAGCTGCTGAGTTTTGAGCATAAATTAAAGCAAGGCATGCTCAATAAAGGCTATACCCCTGAGTTTGCTGATCGTCTGTTTAATCAGATTAAGGGGTTTGGCGGGTATGGCTTTCCAGAGTCACACTCCGCTAGCTTTGCATTATTAGCTTATGTCTCTGCTTGGCTAAAATGTCATCATCCCGCCGCCTTTTATGTCGGCCTGCTCAATAGCCAACCAATGGGGTTTTACTCGCCTTCGCAATTAGTACAAGACGCTCAGCGGCATCACGTTTTGATTTTACCAACCGATGTGAATCACAGTGATTGGGACCATCAGTTGCTGTCATCAGGCGACACCCGACAAGCCCCCATACGACTCGGGCTAAGATTAGTGAAAGGTCTCAGTCAGGCAGCGGGAAAACGCATCTCTGATGTTCGCCGGCAACGCGCCTTTACCAACCTCGCTGATTTACGCAGACGTGCATCGCTCGATCGCAAAAACATGGAGGCATTGGCTGCGGCAGACGCACTCTCGAGTATCAGCGGCCATCGTCATCAAACACACTGGCAGACTATGGCGCTAGAAGATCATCGGCCTCTATTACCCGCAGAAGCATCACCGCACCACGAAACCGGTCCTGAGGTCAGACTACCGGCACCCAGTCTAGGCGAAGACGTTCTCGCTGATTATCAACATACTGGACTGAGCCTGAAGGCACATCCACTCGCGTTATTGCGCACCCAGTATCCCTTTAGCCAATGCACACCACAAAAAGAACTCATTCGCTTGGGCAATCATCGCTTTGTCCGTATCGCTGGACTCATTACCTGTCGGCAACGTCCGGGAACAGCCTCTGGGGTGGTATTTCTGACACTAGAGGACGAGACCGGGAATATGAATGTCATTGTCTGGCCAGCCGTGCAAGAACGCTATCGACAGGCTCTCATGACAAGCCAGCTTGTCGTCATTAAGGGAACGGTTGAAGCCCGTGATGGTGTTGTCCATGTGATTGCCAGTGCACTAGAAAATCATAGCGAGCAGCTGTCGACATTGACCGTGGCATCTCGAGATTTTCATTAATCACGACTGTCGAGCAGCTAACATGAGTGCCACAGGGCTACTCATTATCAGAACGCACCTCGGCTTCTAGCCAACCACCTGATGATTCATGCACTGCAAATTCAATAGGCTGACAACAGACTTGGCAATCCTCGATGTACCGCGTATCAACGTCTTCAGGGTTCAGCAAAACCACTATCGCTTCACCACAATACGGACAATAAACGGTGGTTTCTTGCAGTGCAGAGGCCGACATCAGCCGTCAGACCGCCTCTCTCAATGGGGCAGGCTCGACAAGACTCGTCGTCTCCAGAGACAGTGCCCCATCCTCAATAGGCTCATCACGGAACATTGTTCGGTCTTTACGATAATCCTGTGGGTTCATCCAAGGCATTTGATCGCCCTGTCTAGGAAAACGATCTAACATTCGCCGCATATAACCCGCCGAGAAATCGTCTATCCAAAATCGGCGCCGCATACCAGATGCCAGCGCTTCCTCAATACGAGGCGTCGCGACTGTCTTTTCGATCGTACGCATATGGTTCAACAAACGGCACACCCAAGTCGCAATCAAATCAGCCCGCAGTGTCCAAGAGGCATTAATGTAACCAAAGGTATGCACCATATTCGGCACGTTAGTACACATCATGCCTTTGTAGGTCCATTCATTCGCAAAATCCACCGTCTCGCCATCAAGCGTAAATTCAGCCCCGCCTAATAACACCAACTCCAAGCCAGTAGCACAAACAATCACGTCGGCCGCCAAATGCTCTCCCGAAACAAGCTGAACACCCTCCTCAGATACCGACTCTATATGGTCGGTAACCACTGAGGCTTTGCCTGACTGAATGGCTCGAAAAAGATCATCGTCAGGAATCAAACACAGTCGCTGATCCCACGGGTTATAGCTGGGCGTGAAGTGCTTATCGACGTCGACTAGCTCACCAATTTCATCACGCACTTTGCGCAGCAATGACCGCTTAACCAACGAGGGCATAATGCGCGTCGACCGATAAATCCACTGCTGCCAGAGCGTATTACGCCAACGGATAATGTCGTAAGCCAGTTTCGGCGGGATCCGCCGCCGTAACCAATTGGCAAGCCGGTCTACAGAAGGTCGTGACGTCACGTAAGTGGGTGATCGCTGCAGCATCGTGACATGAGCGGCTTGACGAGACATATTCGGCACTAGCGTCATTGCCGTCGCACCTGATCCAATCACCACCACCTTTTTATCCGCATACTCAAGCCCTTCTGGCCAGAACTGAGGATGGACCCAATCGCCCTTGAAGCGGTCTTTACCGATAAAATCTGGCTGGTGACCTGCGTCATAGCTGTAATAACCAGCGCACATCATGAGAAATCCACAGCGATATCGTCGCATGCCCTCAGACGTTTCAACACTCAGTTGCCACTGACCTCTCTCACTACACCAATCGGCCGCTACCAGCTTGTGATCAAAGCGAATATGTTCCCGCAGTCGGTATTCGTCAGCGGTTTCGTTCATGTAGCTGAGGATCGCGGGGCCATCGGCGATAGATTTTTCCGCTTCCCATGGTTTGAAGTCATATCCCAACGTGTGCATGTCGCTATCTGAGCGAATACCTGGGTACCGGAATAAATCCCAGGTGCCTCCGATGGCACCGCGGCGCTCCAAAACAGCAAAAGTGCGGTCTGGGCAATCACGTTGCAAGCGCACTGCGGCGCCAATGCCGGACAAGCCTGCACCGATGATGATCACATCAAACAATTCGGCTTCGGCATGTTGTACCGATCCAATGTTAGCGTTCGAATTCATAGGCATTCCTGTCCAGCAACTTCCTTCCGACTTGCAAAGGGTACACCCTTTTTCGACGAACACGACATTGCACATACCCCCTTAGGGGAGGCACCGTAGCGAGGCGTCGCGGGCAGACCAACTCACTTTGTCGCATTAGATGATACCCATTGGCGCGCAGTGAGAGAGTCGCTCGATCGCGGAGCGCCAGCATGAAACCGTTGTCTCTACTGGTGCTGCCGCCCTTTATTGGCTGCGATACGCAACCTCAGCGCATTGAGTTTAATAAACCCTTCGGCGTCTTTCTGGTCATACGCCCCGTCATCCGCTTCAAAGGTGGCGATCGTCTCATCAAACAATGAATCCTTAGACCGACGCCCCGTTACCGACACATTGCCCTTATACAGCGAAACGCGAACGTCGCCATTGACCACTGATTGTGTTTGATCTATGGCAGCCTGCAGCGCATGTCGCTCTGGGGCCCACCAATAGCCGTTGTAAATGAGCTTAGCGTAGCGCGGCATGAGTTCATCTTTCAGATGCGCCACCTCTCGATCCAATGTGATGGATTCAATAGCACGGTGCGCGCGCAACAAAATGCTGCCGCCAGGGGTTTCGTAGCAACCCCGCGATTTCATCCCGACGTAGCGATTCTCGACAATATCAGCTCTACCAATGCCATGTGCGCCACCACGCTCATTTAGCCAAGCCAACACCTGCGCAGGTGACATGACGTCATCATTAATCGCAACAACGTCTCCCTGCTCAAAAGTCAGTGTCACTTCTTCGGCTCGGTCTGGCGCCGCCTCAGGACTCACCGTCCAGCGCCACATGTCTTCCTCGGGCGGGACCCAAGGGTCCTCAAGCACGTCCCCCTCATAAGAGATATGGAGCAAATTGGCATCCATCGAGTAGGGCGATTTCTTCTGCGCCTTGGCAAAATCCACTGCAATATCGCGCTGCTCACAATAAGCCATCAGCGCCTCGCGAGAATTCAAATCCCACTCTCGCCACGGCGCGATAACGCGAATCCCTGGTTTGAGTGCATAAGCGCCTAGCTCAAAGCGAACTTGGTCATTGCCCTTCCCCGTCGCACCGTGAGCAATGGCATCAGCACCGGTCTCCGTAGCAATCTCTACTAAACGCTGAGCGATCAGCGGCCTAGCAATCGAAGTACCCAAAAGGTACTCCCCCTCGTAAACGGTGTTGGCGCGAAACATGGGAAACACAAAATCCCTTACAAACGTCTCACGCAAGTCCTCGATATAGATTTCACTGACGCCCAAACTCTCCGCCTTAGCGCGCGCCGGTTCCACCTCTTCTCCCTGACCAATGTCTGCTGTAAAGGTCACGACTTCACATTGATAGGTGTCTTGCAACCAACGCACGATCACAGAGGTATCGAGACCGCCGGAGTAAGCCAATACGACCTTATTTACCGTCGTCATAATGTCGCCTGCTGAAAAAAGGGCGAGTAGTGTACGACTGCGCGCGGATCAGCGCCATACGTTCAAACTTGGCCACTGAGCTCTGCTACACTGCAGGCATCATAGATAAGACCCTAAACATGACTTCCCTGACACTGACACTTCCCGATGATTGGCACATTCACCTCAGGGACGAAGAGGCACTGCACACCACCGTGACCGACATTGCACGCTGGGCGGGTCGGGCTATTGTCATGCCGAATCTCAAAGATCCCGTTCGAACGGTAAGGGATGCGCTCGCTTACCGGCAGCGCATTTTGGCAGTGCGACCGTCGGGATCCCAATTTGAACCTTTGATGACGCTGTATCTCACTGACTCAACAACGACTGAATCGGTGCAGGAAGCGGCGCAGTCTTCATTCGTGCACGGCATTAAGTTATATCCCGCCGGTGCTACCACCAATTCGGCAGCAGGCGTCACCGCACTCAAAGCGCTCTACCCTGTTATCGAAGCGATGCAAAAGCATGACCTACCCTTGCTCATTCATGGTGAAGTCACCGATGCGGACTGCGATATTTTTGATCGGGAAAAAGCGTTCATTGACACTGCGTTGATACCGTTGATGGCAGCTTTTCCGGCACTGCGAATCGTTTTCGAACACATTACAACGCGCGATGCGGTGCAGTTTATCGAGGCGGGCAACGATCGCATTGCAGCCACCGTAACCGCGCATCACTTGCTGTATAACCGCAACGACTTGTTAGTGGGCGGCATCAAGCCCCATTTATTCTGCTTGCCCGTGCTGAAACGAGATCAACATCAGTTGGCATTGCGCCAAGCCGTCACGTCGGGGCATCCGCGGTTTTTTCTCGGCACCGATTCAGCACCGCACACCCGGCAAGATAAGGAGTCGAGCTGCGGCTGTGCTGGCTGTTATACCGCCCACGCCGCATTAGAGTTATATGCAGAAGTCTTCGAGGAAGACGATGCACTGGACCAACTTGAGCGGTTTGCTAGCTTTAATGGCCCCGACTTTTATCAATTACCACGCAATTCAGGCACCGTCACGCTGGAGAAAATACCGCAGCAGATCCCCACTGATCTGCCATTGGGATCACAGCGCCTCGTGCCTCTGCGTGCCGGTGAGAGGGTGCAATGGACGCTCACGCAACAACCATGACTTCCGCATCTGCGCCGTCACTCATGAAGGACCGATTTCGGGGTTTCTTGCCGGTCGTCGTTGACATTGAAACAGGAGGGTTCAACTGCCATACCGATGCCCTCCTCGAAGTCGCCATCACATTGCTGACGATGAACGAAGCCGGCGAACTCGTCATCACCGAGACCCACAGTCGAAACGTAGAGCCCTTTGAGGGCGCCAATTTAGAACCTTCAGCACTCGATTTCACTGGTATAGACCCCGAAAATCCGCTCCGCGGGGCGTTACCCGAAGCCATTGCGCTGGGGGAATTGTTTGCCCTCATCCGACAATCAATCAAAGAGCATCAATGCAATCGCGCCATTTTAGTAGGCCATAACGCGCACTTTGATGCGGGATTTCTCAATGTTGCGACAGAACGGGTCGGCCTGAAGAGAAACCCGTTCCATCCCTTCTCTTACTTTGACACCGCGACCCTGGCCGGCCTGGCATTTGGGCATAACGTATTAGCCAGAGCCTGTGGCTTAGCTGGCATTGATTTCGACAATGCCGAGGCACATTCAGCTTGCTACGATGCGGCCAAAACTGCCGAGTTGTTCTGTCTGATCGTCAACCAATGGCAATCTCTGGGAGGGTGGACGGCGCCGGTTCCGACTGCGGACCTCGAATAACCCGACCGGGGTAAGAACCCGTGCTCTGGCCCTGACGAAACGTAACCTCTCCTGATTTAATCGTGCAGTCATATCCTTTCGCCGTCTGCAATAATCGCCTACCCCCCGCAGGCAGATCGAAGGCAACGGAAGGCAAATTCAACTCTATCGCATCGAGGTCAATCACGTTCAGATCGGCGAGATAGCCGGACTCAATGACGCCTCGATCAAGGAAACCATATAACTGGGCCGTGTCTCGGCATTGTCGCTTGATAGCCCGTTCGAGCGGTATGCGACCATTCGCCCTATCCCTCACCCAATGCTGCAGCATGAACGTCGTTGCCGCCGCATCGCAAATGGTGCCGCAATGCGCCCCACCATCTGACAGTGAGTTCACACAGTCGTCCGAATCAAGAGCGGGCTCTAAAAAATCAAGGTTTCCATCAACATAATTGAGCAACGGAAAGTAAATCATGCCCGTCCCTTCGTTGGCCATCATCGCATCGTAGGCATAGGCCTCGGCTGACATTCCAGCACCGACGGCGCAGTGCTCAATCGACTGCTCTTTCGTGGGCTCATAATTAAAACCAGGCGTCATCGCGTACTGCATCGAAAAGCCGCTCTCCATCAAGTCCGCAATTAACTGCAGATCTGATCCCGTCGGCTCACCTCGCTCTGCCAACAGCCGAGAACGAAAATCCCCATCCTGCAAGTGTTGCCACTGCTCATCCCAGGGAAGATCAGCAATCGCTTTCCAGCTTGGACGCTGCGAAAAAGGATGAAAGGTCGCGCGCCAACCCAAAATCAGTCCCGTACCCCGCATCGAAATCTGTGCAACGATCTGCGCCCCTGCCTCATTTTGTGCACGCATTTCAGACAGTTGCTGTGCAAATGATAGTCCCTTAATCGGCGACTCCAGCGCAGTAAAAGCGACCGGAGCGCCGGTATTGCGACTTAAATCTCCCATCCAGCCAAACTCATCCCAGTCCGGATGCAGATCACTCGCCAGCTCAAATACGCCGTGTCCAGCGCGCTTTAATGCGTCGCCAATACCCAGTAACTCTTCTTTAGTCGCGGTTGTGCCTGGGACTAATGCTCCCTCAACAGACTTATGAAGGATGGTCCTCGACGTTGAGAATCCTACTGCGCCGGACGCCAAGCCCTCCTCAACGATGGCAGCCATCTGGGCAATGTCGTCTTCCGTAGGCGCCTCATTAGCAGCACCACGATCTCCCATCACATACGCCCGTACCGCACCATGCGGCACCTGTGCCGCTACATCGATCGTTCGATTTAACTTTTCTAGCGCATTGAGGTACTCAGGGAAAGACTCCCAATCCCAGGTCATACCCTCAGCAAGTGCGCTACCGGGGATGTCCTCTACGCCCTCCATTAATCCGATCAACCAATCTTGTCGCTCAGGTGCCGCAGGCGCGAAACCCACACCGCAGTTACCCATGACGACCGTGGTAACGCCATGCCAAGCAGAGGGTGCCATTTCTTGATCCCAAGTCGCCTGACCATCATAGTGAGTGTGGATATCAACAAATCCGGGGGTGACGATGCGGCCCGAGGCATCAATCTCTTCTCGACCGGGCGCCGCCAGATTGCCAACCGCTACAATACGATCCCCGACAATACCGACGTCTGCGATGCGGCCGGGAGCACCGGTGCCATCCACGACAAGGCCACCCGAAATTTTCAGATCGTACATACTGCTCCACTCCTATTCGTCAACACTACCGCTGTTATTGCAATCATTGTGATCTTACCGACTGTCGGCGGGACGTCACACCGACAACCACTCTATTACGCGGCTTGAAACTACTCCGACTGCATCACGACTCATCGCCACTGATCTCTTTCAGGAGCTTATCCATATTAGTGAGCAGTTGATCAACCGAATCGATCCCGAGTAGCTCGTACTTCATCGATTCCTCGAAGGGCAGTAGCTGCGCTAACTGCAAGCAGACCCGCCATGCGTCAGACACGTCAGTTTGGAGACTCAAGCGCTTTATCTGGGGGTGTCGCAACAAACCGGTCAGCACCTCAGCAAGCCCTATCCGATCGTCGGGGAGCGGCGCTAATAACGGCGCATCGTGAAACACGACCTTCGCCTTAATCAATCCATCGGGTTCGCGCCATGTCGACTCAATATCAAAGCGATGCTGCCCCTCGATCGTAATGCCCAGCAACCCATTAGCCAGTTGATCCCAGTCCACAATATGGGCATAGGTGCCATAGTCCCCCATATTCGGAGTCTCTAACGACCCCCCGGAGATCTCCGACCCGTGTCGCAGCCAAGCGACACCAAACCCCTCGCTTTCTCGCATACAGCGCGCGACCAAATCTACGTAACGTTGCTCAAAAATTTGCAGGGGAAACCGCCCTGAAGGCAGTAATACAGACGATAGCGGAAATAGAGCAATTTCAGTCATAGCAGTGGGGTGCAGTCCGTGTTTCTAGCAAGGTTAGCAGGTTAAGTGCCTCTTCCCGACTGTCCCCACAAACCGACGGCTCAGGCAGAAAATGCGCGCAAACGGACGGTCGCCTTGGATCCCCGAACAATTCACATTTCGACCCAGTAGAGAGATGCACACAAGCCATTCCCGCTGGTTTGCCCTCGGGCATTCCCCAGAAAGGTTGTGCAATTGCCGGAGCAATGCAGCAAGCGCCACATAAAGGCCGACATTCGGTCATCAGGATTGCGCCCTACCGAATGGCCTAAAGATCAGGATCAACTGAGGTAGCAGCAACAACGCCCCCGCGACGGCGGCAACCATGGCCAACACGGTAAGGACACCAAAATAAAGGAGCGGCGTGAAGTTGGATAAAGTAAGCGTTGCAAAACCCACCACCACTGTCAGCGTCGTGTAATACATCGCCCGACCAATGCTGCCGTGACTGCGCATCATCGCCGCGTGATAATCACCATCGAGGGCAATTTCATCGCGAAAGCGATGCAAATAGTGAATGCAATCATCGACGCCAATACCCACCACAATAGCGGCAATGGTAATCGTCATAATATCCAGCGGAATGCCTGCTAAACCCATCAGACCCAAGACCAAACCCGCGGCTAAAATATTGGGCGCGAGGGCTAACAAGGCAATCGATAATGAACGAAATAAGAGCCAAAACATCACACCAATCGCCAAGAACACCGCGCCCAGTGTTTTAATTTGCGAGGTGTAGAGGCTTTGCAGCACGTTGTTATAGAGCACCAGCAATGAGGTGAAGTGCAGCCGTTCAGGCTCAATGCCGGTCTCTGTCAAAATCTGCTCCTGCAATTCCCGCAAATAGGCATCCCGCCTTAGCGATTCACTCGTTTCCATCACGCGCACACTCAACCTCACTTCTTGTGCAGCGGCATTGTAAAAAGGCGTAATCAGCGAATCCCTGACGTCTTGAGGCAGACTGTTTTCGATCAGCGCCAGCTCGACACCGCCCAAGCGGCTACCGTACAAACGATCCATCACGGTAAATGCCGTCGAGAGCGACATGACCTTTCCCGACTCCTGTCTGTCGTCAACAATGCGGTGAACGTGATCTATCAGCTGTCGACCGGGCACCGAAAACCAATAACTGGGCTCCGCATCACTGCCGGCGCCAAAGCTAAAATCAATATCGAATGGCTCATCAAAAAAACCATCTTCCTCGTCCCAACCTGTGTCCTGTGCAGTCGACGGTTGCTCCACTTCAATCTCGGCAGGGGTCTTTGGTGCCGACAGAATCACATCGAGCGGAATCGTCCCGCCCAGCCGTGCATCAAGTAGCTCCATTCCCTGGTAAATTTCAGTGTGTTCCTTGAAGTAATCAATAAATCGGTTTTCTACCTCGAGTGATCGAATGCCGAGGCCTGAAATAATGATTAAAAACACGGTCACTACACTGACATAAGCACCATGGTGCTGCACCACCCGCGCGAATTTTTGGGTGAACGGCGCGTCAGTCTGCTGCGAGGTCGCAAGAGGCGCGTCAGGGACGATCACCATCAATGCGGGCACGAGCGTGAAGACGGTGCAAAATCCGATCACGATCCCGGTGGTCATCATCCAACCAAAGTCGATCACCGGCTGAAGACCCGCCACAACCAGTGACGTAAACGCAACGATCGTTGTCATAGCGGTGTATAAACACGGTATCAGCATCAATCTAGCCGAGCTCGCCGCCAATTCACGCCTCGATGCGGCGGGCTGAGCGCGATGTAACTCTCGATAACGAACCACCAAGTGAATCGACAGTGAGAGGGTCACGATCAGCAATACGGCCACCGAGTTTGAGGAGATAACGGTCATACGCCAATCAGTGGCGGCCAGCACCCCCAGCAACAAAGTGGCTGTGGCGCTGCAAGCGGCCAACGGGATCAGCACCCACTTCCAGCCCCGGAAAATAATCCACATCGCTGCGGCCATGACGAGTAAGATCGATGAGCCAAAGGTCACTAAATCCGATTGCACGAAGGCCAGCATATCGGCAGCGATCATCGGCACGCCACCTACAAAGATGCTCGCATAGGGCCTAAATCGGTCAGCGACTTTGCGGACCGACGCAACCAGTCGACCCCTTTCATCTCCGAGTCTAGCCAGGGCAACGTCATATTCCGCCTCGGCTTGCGCCAAACTGAGCGCGCCAGCCTCATCAAGTTCACCTAGCAGCGCCACCTGACGCAACGATTCTCGCCGGTCCAGTAACGCTTCAGCCTCTAGGTCGGCCTCTAATGACACCAAAATACCGGTGAGGTCACCCTCCTGACTCACCAGCAAATTGCGGTAAAGCGGGCTGTTAGTCAGCTCCGTCAGCGCTAATCTGCGGTCGACCTGAGGATCACGCAAGGTGGGCATACTGTCAGCGCGAGCGAGGTCAGTGAGTGATAGCGGTGGGCTTTCTAGCAACGGTACATCGAGTAGTGTGGTCACTCCCGATACGCCTCGCAGCCGGCGAAGCTCATCAACCATTGCGGTCAGTGGCTCGAGCGAATCAGGGGATAGCAAGGGCGCACTGGGCTCCCAGGTCAAAATCAGAAATTCACCCCCTGCATACTTTTGAGACGACTCGCGAAAATACGCAAGATCAGGGTCTCCCTGCAATAATAGCGAGTCAGAGGATGCCTCTAATCGTAGGTTGGGTAGGGCGACGACGGCGCTCCCCACCACTGCGATCAATGCGATCACAACTAGCCATGGCCGTCGAAGCAGCCTGTCATAAAACGTACCTACTGATTTCATGCGCAAACTTTATCCTCTAATGCCGCAATGAGTCGGGCATGTAACCCCTGAAAACCACCATTACTCATGACCACGATCGTGTCACCGGGCTGCGCTAGCGCCACCGCTCGCTTCAGCAGCAAGTCCATATCGCTAATAACCTCCTGATGCTCATAGGCGCCCAACACCTCCACAAGATCCCACTCTAGCCCCTGCGGTTCAAACCAGATGGCATGATCCGCGTCTCTGGCAGCGGCACCCAGCGCCGTTCGATGTTGCCCTAGGCGCATGGTGTTTGAGCGCGGCTCTATGATCGCGATAAGCTTGCCCGCTGATTGATCGGCCCGCATGGCGCCCAAGGTTGCTGCGATAGCTGTGGGGTGGTGCGCAAAATCATCGAAGACCGCAATGTCGTGGGGCGCCCCGAGCAGTTCTAATCGTCGCTTAATACCGGCAAAAGAGGCCAACGCATTGATGGCATCCGCGGGCGCGACGCCAACGTGGGCAGCTGCTGCGACCGCAGCGGTCGCATTGGCTGCGTTATGCGCGCCGATAAGCGCCCACCGGAGCGGATAAGCCTGCCCGTCAGGTGTTGAAATAATAAAGTCGCTATCAGCCGCCGAGCCGGATCGCCAAGACCAGCCATCGGTCACCGCCTCATTGGCAGGCGCCACAGTGCTGACCGCACTCCAGACACCGCGCGCCAAAACTCGGTCAATCGCATCGCCCTCACCACGGATAATCGCGCCGTCACCCGGGATACAGCGAATCAAATGATGAAATTGAGTCTCAATTTCGCCGAGATTAGCGAAGATATCCGCGTGGTCGTATTCGAGATTATTGATCACAAGCGTGTCGGGTCGATAATGAACGAACTTAGAGCGTTTATCGAAAAATGCCGAGTCATACTCGTCGGCCTCCACCACAAAATACCGGCCCTCGCCCAATCGAGCCGACACGCCGAAATTGACGGGTATACCGCCAATCAGAAACCCTGGCGCCAATTCTGCTTGATCAAGTATCCATGCAAGCATGCTCGCCGTACTCGTTTTACCGTGAGTGCCTGCAACGGCTAATACCCATCGATCTTTTAAAATGTGCTGACCCAGCCATTCGGGGCCAGAGGTATAGTGCAAGTGTCGATTCAGCATGCTCTCAATCGCTGAATTGCCGCGCGACAAGGCATTGCCAACGACAACACAATCGGGGGCCGGCGCTAACTGATCAGCGTCATAGCCATCCGTCACGTCAATGCCGCTATCGGAAAGCTGAGTGCTCATCGGCGGATAAACATTGGCGTCACTACCTGACACCCGATAACCACTATCCCGTGCAAGCAGCGCTAAACCGCCCATGAAGGTGCCACAAATACCTAAGATGTGAACGTGATCAGCCAAGCAACTTCTCCGTAATTGAGCCAGATTAGCATGCGCCGTTTGCCATTGCGCCGTGAGGGGTCTACCTTACCCACCGTGTTTCACTCCACCGTATTCTGTTAATCATGACGCGACGCAATTTATTTTATGCCCAATCAGGGGGAGTCACCCCGGTCATCAACGCCTCGGCCGCCGCTGTCATTCAAACAGCGAGGGAACACCCCAAACGCATAGGCAAGGTCTTGGCGGGGCAAAATGGCATCTTAGGCGCCCTGCAAGAAAACCTCATCGATACGTCGCAAGAAACCACTCGCTCGATTGAGGGGTTAATCAAAACCCCCGGGGGGGCCTTTGGCTCTTGTCGCTATAAATTAAAGAGCTTTGCAGAGAATCAAGCCGAATATGAGCGACTGATCACCGTTTTTAAGGCCCATAATATCGGTTATTTCTTATATAACGGCGGCGGCGACTCCGCCGATACCTGCCTCAAGGTCTCCCACATTAGCGAGCAGATGGGCTATCCCATACAGGCAATCCACGTACCCAAAACCATCGACAATGATTTGCCGCTGACAGACAACTGCCCGGGCTTTGGTTCAGTGGCTAAATATGTGGCCATATCAACACGCGAAGCGGCATTAGATATTGAATCAATGTGTGCCACTTCCACTAAGGTTTTCATTCTTGAGGTCATGGGCCGACACGCCGGCTGGATTGCCGGTGCGAGCAGCCTTGCTGCGACAGAGCGAGGGGATGCGCCCCACATTATTCTGTTCCCTGAGATCGCCTTCGACCAGGCGGCATTTCTCAGTAGAGTCAGTGATTGCGTCAAGCGCTTTGGGTATTGCGTCGTTGTCGCTTCCGAAGGCACTAGCACCGCAGATGGCAAGCTGCTCGCTGACCAAGGCGAAACGGACGCATTTGGCCACGCGCAACTTGGTGGTTTGGCACCGTTGCTGGCCGGAATGGTGAAAACACATTTGGGCTACAAGTATCACTGGGCCGTGGCCGACTATCTGCAGCGCGCTGCGCGTCACATTGCCAGTCAGACCGATGTCGATCAAGCGATTGCGCTCGGCCGAGCGGCCGTCGAGCTTGCCTTGGACGGTGCTAACGCCATCATGCCAACTATCGAACGAAAAACCGGCAAACAGTACCGATGGTGCATTGGGACCGCGCCACTGCATCGTGTCGCCAATCGGGAGAAAAAAATGCCCCGTCGGTTCATATCAAAAGATGGTTTTGCTGTCACTGCAGCGGGCAAAGCGTACTTCGAGCCCCTTATCGCCGGTGAAGCCTACCCTGACTACCACCGCGGTATGCCACGCTACACGCGTTTAAAGAAAGTATTGGTTCGCAAACGCTGCACTCCCTGGCACGCCTAGCGCCCCAAAACATTGCAAGGCGCATAAGCGAGCGCGCGTCTAGACCATCAACACGTATCGCTTGAAAATAGCGTCTGCGTTTGCCTCTAACAAAGACACCATGTGCAACGGAGCGTGACACACACCTGCTGGATCGGCATGGCCACGCCACAAAGGAAGACAATGAGTCAGTGATAGTTGCCGCTGGTAGCCCTCTGCCACCGGTCGATAACTGATATGCCAAGGTTCGGGCGCAACACCGCCGCGGTCAACATGATACGGTTTATAAAAACCTTCGGCGTTATCAGCAGCTATCTGGTCATCCAGCCAAGCAGTCATCTCAGCAAATACGCCCTTGCGCTGATATTCGCTCGCGAGCAGCTGCGGCGCGTAGTCGTCCGCCACAGTTGAACGATCCCATATATCAAAATCCGTGCCCCAATGGTGCCTAGAAGTGCCTGGCAGGGCCGAAAAGCGCAGGATCGCGGCGAGCCAGTCACTATCCGATAGTGCCGCGCGATGCAGCTCCAGGCCCTCCTCATTCAGCACGGGGCGATGACCCAGCCACTTAGCATTCACAATGTCTAATTGGCGCCCGTAACCCCGGAAAGCAGACGCTACTCGCAGATCAAATCCTGCCTTTGTTGCCCGCCTACTGAGCGCAGTGAAAGCACTCAATGCGTTTTGATGCGCCCACATGCCCTGCGCGAATTCGCACAACCCCTCGCGAGAAAGGCCCAACAGTGTCAATGCGTCGAATGCGATAGGTCTTCTCCCATATATCTTGCTCTTAGCGGATAGATTCCCTGCAGGTTGATCTCATTGAGCAACAGATACACCTCCAGGCCCTCCGACATCGCTTGCGCCATGCGAGCCGCGTAGGCTGGGTCAACTTGCTCAGCCGGTGCAACGCTCGTGATCGCTTCATGCATCGCGCAAAAAACCAGCGCGGCACGATGTCCTCTGCGAATAGCCGCCACCAGCTCAGTAAGATGCTTACTGGCTCGGGCACTAACCGCATCAGGAAAAGCCCCCCTTCCCGCACCAACATGCCATGTCACCGACTTCACTTCGATGTAGACACCGCTCCCACTATCCACGAAAAAATCTGCCCTAGCTCGCTCAGCTAACTTCACCTCTGATTGCAATGACGCGCCACTCGGCATCAAGTCGGGGAAGAGCCCATTCCTCAGTGCTTCGGCCACAACGCGATTCGCCATTGCCGCATGTATACAAGCCAACCCAGTGTCGGTCTGCACCAGCTCCCAAGTCCATGCCAATTTGCGCCCTGGCTTGGAATGGAAGGACAACCAAACCGCCGCATCGGCCGGCTGGCAACCCGTCATGGCGCCCGTATTAGGACAATGCGCACACACCAGCTCCTCAGCCTCAGTCAACACGACATCGGCTAAGAAGCGTTTATAACGTCGACGCAAGGCACCTTCAGTGAGAGGCGGAAAATCCATGAAAACGCCTCCTGTCAGCGAAATTAGCGCATGCAGCCATGCCGATACCCCCTAAACACTGGGCCTCTAAAATCTGTGCTGGCACGAAAGGCGCAGATCTGGTAGCTTCCCCGCCCCAAATAAGCACGACAAGGTCTGTCGTGCTACTTTACGAGGAAGAGCACCACTATGGCCAGTCGCAAATCAGCCAGTGCAAAAGCCAAGGGCGCAGCAATCAAGAAAAAAGCGCCCGCTAAAAAGGCACCTGCTAAAAAGAAAGCCGTCGCTAAAAAAGCGCCCGCCAAAAAAGCACCTG
>ERZ891134.1014-NODE-1014-length-20706-cov-6.603700_pt1 | contig 20706 bp, 17 predicted proteins | sample MGYA00520888_ERZ891134 | MGnify/ENA primary metagenome ERZ891134 (study PRJEB32303, sample SAMEA104408692) | aquatic metagenome | biome: Brackish water; feature: Coastal; material: water | place: Baltic Sea | collected 2014-10-23 | depth 10 m ... | reverse complement strand
TAGGACCAATCGACTCCCATTGAAATATTTTGCTTCTCTTATTTTTTCGTATTTGAAGTTCAGAAAAGGATTCTGATAAGCCTTTTTTGGGAATATCATCAAAAGGGTAAGTTCTAACTGAGTGTATATAACCTAGGGAGTTTTTTGCGCCAGTTTGGAGATTGTCTTTAATACCTTCTGGAGTCAAGGACGAGTACTGATTGGTGTAAAGATAATAAATGGAAAAGCCCATTAGTAAGATCGAAAATATTAAGAGATGATTACGGTATTTCATATAAAGTCTTTTAATTTTTATTGTCTAAAAGATTCCCTTAATTGAACTAAGATGAAAGTAATTTAATTCAACGTATATGAATAAAATAAATCTTGTAGCAGATAGAATTTTTGTTCTAATGATTGCTTTGTGCTTTTTGGCTTGTAACCCAGATAGAGACCATTTTGAAGCATCTCATAAAAATATACTATTCATAATGACAGATGATCATGCTTTTCAAGCATTAAGTGCATACGATGACAAATTGATGAATACACCGCATCTAGATAGAATAGCAGATGAAGGGATGTTATTTAATAAATCGTTTGTAACAAACTCTATCTGCTCGCCAAGTAGGGCTGTAGCTCTCACTGGTAAATTCAGTCATTTGAATAGTGTGCGCGATAATGTGGATATATTTGATTCCTCTCAGCCCACTTTTGCTACTATATTAAAAGAAGAAGGTTATCAAACAGCAGTATTTGGTAAATGGCACCTGAAGTCTGAACCAGTTGGTTTTTCAAATTGGGAAGTTTTACCAGGGCAAGGTCACTATTATAAACCTGAGTTTAAGACTCAAAATGGGTTAGTAGTTGAAGATGGTTATGTAACTGATGTAATTACCAATAAAGTGTTGAATTTTTATGAAAATCTGTGGGATAAAAGTAAACCATTTATGGTAATGTATAATCATAAAGCTCCACATAGAGACTGGTGGCCATCAATGGACGATTTAGACCATTTTCATCAAAAGAAATTTGCAGTTTCTTCTACACTTTTCGACGACTATAAAAATAGAGGTTCTGCTGCTAAAGAAGCTGAAATGAGGATTTATGATCATATGGCTCTAACAGCTGACAATAAGATTACACCAGAACTTTTAGATAAATTAAATTATGAGGAATTTTTATCATGGTATACCTCAGCATACAGAAATAATTTTGATCGTCTAACAGACGATGAAAAATCGAAATGGCAGGAAGTTTATGGCCCGATAAATAAAGAATTTGAAAATAATAAGCCTATAGGAAAGGCATTAACCTTATGGAAATATCAACGATATCTAGAAGACTATCTTGGGTCAATAAAATCAGTAGATGATAATATTGGAAGAGTATTGGATTATTTAGATGAACAAGGTCTATCTGATAATACCTTAGTCATTTATACATCTGATCAAGGGTTTTATCTAGGTGAACATGGTTGGTTTGATAAGCGCTTTATGTATGAAGAGTCATTCAGAACGCCGTTATTGATTCGTTACCCACCAACCATAGAAAAAGGATCAATAGATAGTAATTTGGTACAAAATATTGATTTGGCTCCTACCATTTTAGATTTCGCTGGTTTGAAAATCCCAATAGACATGCAGGGTTTAAGCTTAATGCCTCTTTTAGAAAATAAAAAGGTTAACTGGAGGAATGAATTATACTATCACTATTATGAATATCCAGGGATTCATATGGTTAAAAGGCATTATGGAATTAGAACTGAGAGATATAAATTAATTCACTTTTATTACGATATAGATGAGTGGGAATTGTACGATTTACAAAAAGATCCGCAAGAACTAAATAATGTATACAACACTAAACAATACATTGAAGTAAGAGAACTTTTACATGAACGTTTGGTATTACTTAGACAAAAGTATAAAGATTCAAAAGAATTAGATGATATGTTTATTGAATATGACTTGGAAAGAAGAAACAATTGATTTTTGTGAGTAATGGAATTACCAGAAAATACAGAATCAAATAAAATTTCAGGATTTACAATAATCAACAGTGATATTGATTGCGTATGGAATGTTATTTCTACTCCTTCAATATTAGAGAAAACTCACCCATACTGTAAAAAAAATAGTGTTCAGAGTTGGGATAAAGTCAACTCAAAAGATATAATTTTGTATTACAATGGGATGAGACTTAACAGAATTTTCACTGAATGGACTGAGAAAAAAGGATATAGTTTAATAATCGGTAATAACAAAATAGCAACAGCTATCGTAGAGTGGAACTTGGAGCCAATAACTTTGAGTAAAACTAAGCTTAGTATAGATATATATGTATTTCCAGATATTGCACTACAAAAATACAGTCTTTTATTAAGAACTATAATAAAAAATGTTTACTTCCTTCCATATATGCGACATTATATTCGAACGGTTTGCACAGGTTTTAGGTATCATATAGAGACAGGTAATCTTGTCAAAAAAAATCAATTTGGATTCAATCCATTATTTTCAACAAAAACCAATAAATAAATTTAAATGGGCTCGATTAGACACATATTACATATAAATAGAAATGTAGAAGACGTCAAATCTGCAATCTTAGAAAAAGATCACCTGATTAGTTGGTACACAAATGATATAATTATCAAAGATACGGATTCAAATAAAATGGAATTCAAATTTGGTGATATATCTGCTACAGCTTTGATTAAAATGGATGGCAATATAATTGAATGGAAGTATATTGATTCCACTTTTGAAATATTGATTGGTAACTCTTTAACATTCACTCTGGAAGAAAAAGAAGACAAAACAAGAGTATTGGCTGAACAAAATGGGTTTGATCTTGAATCTGATATGTCCGCTAATTTTAATTTTAGTTTGAGTAAATATCTTGAAAGTCTTAGACAGTACTTACAATATGGTAAAAAAGAAGGTTGGGGTTCTGAAGGTTATAGATCTTAATTACACTCTTTTAATATTATTGGCTTTAATTTTAGGGTGTAAAGAGACTCCAATAATAATTGATAAAGATAGTACAATACAGATTGCAAGTATTTCTAGTTCTATTCTAGACATGGATGTCAATTACTCTGTTTATTTACCTCCCTCCTATGAGTCTGGCGGCCCATTTCCAGTGTTGTACTTGTTACATGGTTATTACGGTAATCATTTAGATTGGCCAAGAAATGGTATGAGGCAGATAATGGATAGAGAATTAAATAGTGGTAACTCAACTGAAATGATTGTCATTATGCCAGATGGAATGGATTCATTTTATATAGATGATTTCGATGAGCGAAAATTAGACTATGAGCAATTTTTCTTTCAAGAATTTGTTCCTGAATTAGAGTCAAAGTTTAATATCGTTAAAGCTAAAACACATCGTGGTATCGCAGGTTTATCCATGGGCGGATACGGTGCTACCACTTACGGATTGAAATATCATCATTTATTTTCATTCGCATATTCAATGAGTGGTGTTGTTTTCCTTGATGAAAAATTTGAAAATATTTTTGAAATAGTTAATTCGAAAACATCAACAGAGTTAACTCAACTGCCGAAAATATTTCTAGATTGTGGTACTGAAGATTTTTTGTTCGATAGTAATGATTACTTGTCTAATTTTTTAACTCAAAAAAATATTGAGCATACATTTATAAAAGGTATTGGAGCTCATGAATGGAGTTATTGGGTAAATAGCCTGCCAATAGCCATTAATGAATTTTCAACATCGTTACTCTCAAATTGAATTAATGTTAAGATTACATACTTCTAACATTCCTATAATAATGACTGCATTGAAATTAAGACTCACTGTAACTCTAGTTTTATTACTATCTACAACGATTAGTTCCCAAGAGTTTGAACAAATTAATTTGGTCCATGATGGTATAGAGCGTGAATATTTGGTTTATGTACCCAATGAATATGATGCTAGTATTAGCATACCTTTGGTACTTAATTTTCATGGTTTTGGAGGTACAGCGTACGATCATTACAAGTATACTTCGGATATGACTAGTCTTGCTGATACGGCTAATTTTTTGCTTGTATATCCACAGGGCGCAGCTGGATCAGATGGATATTCACATTGGAATATAGCTAGTGAAAACTCTAAAAGTGATGTAGACGATCTAGGTTTTACCTCTGCAATGATTGATGATTTAATTCAGATATTCAATGTTGATACTCTACGTATTTATGCAACCGGTTTTTCAAATGGAGCTTTCTTCACTTATGATTTAGCTTGTCGACTGAGCCAGCGAATTGCAGCTATTGCACCAGTTGGTGGAACAATGCCACAGATATCTTTTGATGAATGCGATGTAACAAAACCTACAGGGATCATATCATTTCATGGTACTTCTGATGAGGTAAGTCCTTATCAAGGTATTGAAGGTTATAATTTATCATATGAGCAAATTAATTCATTTTGGACAACTTTAAATGAAACAGAGACAGAACCAATAATAGCAGAAATTAATACTAATGTAGAAGATGGAAGTTCAGTTGAATTATATACTTGGGAAAAAGGCAGAAATTGTTCAACTGTAGAACATTATAAGATTATTAACGGTGGGCATTCATGGCCAAATCCAAATGCAGAAAGCTGGGGAAAAGGTGATGATGTCAACCGTGATATTGATACTAATGTGTTAATTTGGAATTATGTATCTGAGTATGATTTGTATGGAATAATAGGTTGTGAAGAAAGAGCAAATGTTAACGAATACTTACAAAAAAAAAATAGTTTTAATTTAAATCAGAATTATCCCAACCCGTTCAACCCATCTACGCGGATTCAGTACACCTTGCCAGAAGCAACTCAAGTAACCCTTGAAGTCTTTAACAGCGTAGGTCAAAAGGTGATGGGACTGGTTAATGGACAACAGACAGCTGGGTATCACACCGCAACGTTTAATGCTTCAGGATTATCGAGTGGATTGTACCTGTACAAATTTACAACTCCATCATTTACCGAAACGAAGAAAATGCTACTCATTAAATAGAAACTTTTCAACGGTATTTAGCCATACTAACGCATGAGTTGGTGTGTGTGGGGTATTAGTTCAACTCAGGTAATGGAAGCCGTTCATTCACTTTTTCCTTAAGTAAATAAATGAATGATAATTATATTAAGGGTGCTCTTAAAGTTATGTGTATTAGCTTTAAAATTAAATTATTTTGAAAAAATATTTCCTAGTTTTATTTATTTGGATTATGTGTTTGAGTTATTTAGGAGCTCAACAAACACTATCCCAAAAAATTGAACATGATGGCCTTAATCGAGAGTACCATCTCTATATTCCCAAATCGTATGATGGTACTATAAGCGTACCACTTTTATTTGTTTTCCACGGATATGGAGGATCTGCGGAAAATTTAATGAGATGGGGTGACATGAAATCAGTTGCAGATACTGCTGGTTATATTTTTATGGTACCACAAGGTTATCTGGATTACAGGGGCTCCCCTCATTGGAACGTAGGGTCATGGACTGCTGGAAGTACTGTAGATGACATTGGTTTTATCGATAAGATTATTAATAAAACCGCTGATGATTTTAATATAGATCTTCAAAGAGTATATAGTTATGGACATTCAAATGGAGGATATTTTAGTTTTGAATTGGCCTGTCAAATAGGAAATAAGATTGCAGCTATAGGGTCAATTGGAGGCACGATGAGTACCGAGGCTTATAACTCTTGCACTCCCAGTCATCCAACTTCTGTAATTACTATTCATGGAACTTCTGATCCTGTTGTGTATTATACTGGTGGTAAGCCTTATAACTCCAAGTCACAAGATGAAACTATCAAATATTGGATTGATTACAATAAGACAAATACATCACCTGACATTCTAGAAATAGAAAATATTGATAAAAGTGATGGGAGTCATGTAGAACTGCATAAATATGGTGTAGGTATTAATAAAACTTCAGTACATCATCTAAAAATTATCAATGGGGGTCATGGTTGGCCTGGTCGTTATGGTAATATGGACATTGTAGCAACAACTGAGATTTGGAATTTTGTTTCACAATTTAATATCAATGGTCTAATTAATAATGAATCGACTTCTCTTGAAGAAGAAATAAAGAGTGGTAATAAGTACGGTATTACACTAGAGCAAAATTATCCTAACCCATTTAATCCTAGTACTAGTATAAATTTTTACTTACCTCAAATGACGCAGGTTTCTTTAGCCATTTATAATCAGTTAGGACTCAAAATTACTGATATTATAGATAGTGAATTTCTTAGAGGTGAACAATCTGTTGTATTTAATCTGGAAGACTTATCAAGTGGTTTATACTTTTACAGATTAACCACCCCTGAGAATTCGATAACAAAAACAATGACATTAATTAAATAGTATTCAAATCCACTCAGTTTTTGCAGTTTTACTATTTGTAATGGCACCCGTATTTATTGTATCAAGGGGTTCAATGAGTAAAATTGAGCATTCATTTTCAGCATAAGGTTTATGTTCAATTCCTTTTTTTACCACATGCATTTCACCTTCTTTTAGAATTAATGAATGGCCTCTGTAGTCTATTCTTAATTCTCCAGAAAGGACTATAAAGGCTTCATCAGTGGCTTGATGATTATGCCAAATAAAGTCACCTTTTACTTTAACTAGCTTCAAATGGTAATCATTTAATGAAGCAATAATTTTTGGTGACCAGTAGGTTTTAATAAGCTTTAGTTTTTCGGTAAAGTTTACAAGATTTGCGTTATTTTGACTCATCGTTTCATCATTAGATTGGTAATTTGATATATACAATTTAAATAACTTTGAAGGTTGTAATATGAAATTTTTATCACTGGCTATAATTTCTGTTCTAATTTCTAGTCCGGTCACTGCTCAAATTGGTGAACTCTTGTGGGAAGAAAATTTTGATGGTCTTGAAAACTGGATTATAGACACGGGTAATGGAGATTGGGGCTGGGGAAATGGGGAATTACAGTATTATTCTTCTCAGAATATTTCAATTACTGAAATACCAGGAGATGCCGGCAATAATGCAGTAAAAATAACTGCAAAAAATGAATCTGGATCCTCTATAGTTGATAAATGGGGTAATCCATTAGATTTTACGTCGGGTAAGATTAATTCTAAGTCCAAAGTAACCATTCATTATGGGATGGTAGAAACTAGAATGAAAGTTCCTAATTTAGAAACAGGGGGTTGGCCAGCTTTTTGGTTACTAGGTACTTCTAACTTTGGATGGCCTCATAAAGGTGAATTGGATTTAATGGAAATGGGGCATACTCAGGCTTCACGAGATGATAGAGATTCATACAATGGAGGCAATGATCAAAATAATTCCACTGAGAATAATATGGCTGGTGCAAATGCTATATTTTTCACTGAAAGTGCGATAGTACCTGGTAATCCAAGTGGTGCAGCTAGTCTAGCTTGGGATGGCACGTATGCTAGACCTTACTTCAATATGGATAATCCTCTGAACGATCGTTTTTTGATATATAGAATGTACTGGGACAGTACATCTATCAGGTTTACCGTAATTGATGAAGATAAAGATGTAAATAATGAGGTAGCTCTATTTACAACAGCATTCGAATTAAGCGAGGAGTCGGATGAATTTTTAAAGCCATTTTATTTTATAATTAATTTGGCAATTGGAGGAACATTAACGGATGCATACAATTTAGGTGATAGGGGTTCTGGAGAAAACGTCAGTATGCCATTGCCGGCTGAAATGTTGGTAGATTATATAAAAGTTTATAAGTGGAATAATCAAGGTTCAGTTCATATAGGTCCGCCAACTAATGTGAATTTAAATTATGGTTTGTTTACTGACTCAACATATGTTTCTGAACATATTTTACTAGATGAAGAGGCTTTTATCTATGTTTGGGAAGAAACCTTAATTGAAAGTGATATTCAGCCTTATGAAGGTGAAGGAGTACTTTCTTGGAAAAGTAATGGAAAAGGTTGGTTTGGAGCTGGAATTATGTCAGAACAGCCTATTAATTTATCTGAGGCTGGTCATTTAAACTTTCGAATTAAAATCCCAGCAAATATTGCTTTTCAAATTGGTGTGATCGACGCGTGGGGTAATCAGAATTACGTAGAGTTTCCAGCAAATCAAACACAATTTGGGCTAACTAGAGATGGCGAATGGGGTCAAGTATCTATACCAATTGGTGTTTTAAGAGGGCAATACATTGATATGAGAATGCTCTCTTATGAGTTTGTTATTTTAGAAGTGAATGGAGCTAATGTAGAGTTTGCTATAGATGATATCTATTATGATAGTTCACCAGGTCTGAATAATGAAAACATGGAATTATACTCAGCTCAAGATTTTCAATTATATGATAATTATCCAAACCCGTTCAATCCTACTACTATCATATCATATAATTTATCTAAACCTAGTGATGTTAAAATTGAAATTTATAACGCAGTAGGACAAAGAATATCTGAGTTAGTTAATCGTCAACAGCTGGCAGGTTTCCATAAGATAAACTTTGATGCGACGGGCCTACCGAGTGGAATCTATATATATAAAATAACGGCTTCTAATTATTCGCAATCAAAGAAAATGACCTTAATCAAATAAAAAAATATTTTATGAAAATTTTAAAATTATGTAGTTCTATTTTATTACTGATGATTATAAGTGGATCAATAATTGCTCAAAATCCTACAAATGAGGAATATTATCAGAAATATAAACTTGTTAATAAGATTACACCTCAATTATTGGTAGATGATATCAGTATTAGAAATGTCGCAACTGTTCAAGATTATGCCGTTAGAATTGCATACAACAAAGCTAATGAAGAATTTTATTATATGACTACTGATGGAAATATCTACCGGGTAGATTTTAATTCTAGGCGCCAATTTTTAATTGCTAATTCAGGAGATTTTGGGATTGAGGAGACACAAGGATTTGCAATATCTAAATCCGGTGATTTTTTTGTTTCAGGAACAAATAAAGACAGAGATAAAGCAACAAATCAGGGTCGTGTAAGTAGAGGTAGTTATATCGATAATCAACTAGTTTGGCAAGACGTTCTAACAACAGAAGAGTACCCCCTCAGTAATACTGCATTCGATCATAATTTTAATGGTATAGTATTATCACCAGACCAAAAAACACTCTATGTCAATAGTGGGTCCAGAACTGATCACGGTGAAGTACATTCTGTTGATGGCCGTTACCCTAATACTAGAGAAGTAGCTTTGACTGCCAAATTATTTCAAGTGCCTGCTGATACTACAGACTTAATATTGCCAAATGATTATGAATTTTTAAAAGCAAATAATTTCATTTATGCAGAAGGGCTACGCAATACATTTGATTTGGCTTTTGACAAAGATGATAATCTATTTGGAACGGAAAATTCAGGTGACAGAGATGATTCAGAAGAGTTGAATTTACTAAAAGAGGGCAAGCATTATGGATTTCCATGGCTAATGGGTGGAAATCGTACTCCGATGCAATTTGTGGGATATAATGTCGAGGAAGATTCTCATGTAAGCACTAGTTCTACCGCTTATAGAGGTGGGTTCTTTTACAATGATCCAAATTATCCTTCACCCCCTGATTCTATTGACTTTGTAGAGGGGTTGATAAATATTGGGCCAGACGCGGATCGTAAGAGAGAGTCTGATGGTAATATTTATGATGCAAGTGATAGTGGTTTAGAAATTCGAACATTCACGTCTCATCGTTCTCCTTTAGGCCTCGTTTTTGATACAACTAGTTTTCTTGGTGGTGATTACACTAATGACGGCTTCGTTTTAGGTTGGACAGGATCTGATCATAGTGGATTATTGTCAAGATTATCAAATCAAGGTAAAGACATGTTTCACCTTACATTTGTACCTGACGAAAATGAGACATTTAAAGTATCAGTAAAGCGAATCGCTAGTGGGTTTAAAAACCCTATAGATGCAGTGATAGTTGAAAATAAAATTTATGTAATGGAATACACTGGGGGTTGGATAAATAATGGATCAGTAGGCATATATGAGCTTACATTTCCATCATCATCGTCAACGAATTTAGAGTCTGAAAATATTCTACCATCAAGTATAACCTTGTATCAGAATTATCCAAATCCATTTAATCCAACTACCAAAATACAGTATGAATTACCTATTTCAACTGAAGTTAACTTGTCTATTTATAATGGTATAGGGCATAAAATATCTGAATTAGTTAATGGCGAACAAAGAGCTGGGTTTCATTCTGTAAATTATGACGCTCAAAATTCATCAAGCGGTATTTATTATTACAGATTAGAGACGCCATTCTCAATCTCGATAAAAAAAATGATTTTGATTAAGTAATATGTAGATAATATGAATAACCACCGTGAACTCACTTTTGGAATGATCTAACTGATAATTATATTTAATTCTAAGATTTAAAAGCCAAATATATTTATGAAAGTATTAATTACTGGTTCTACAGGGATGATTGGCGGCGCAATAACAGACCTTTGTATCGCTTCTGAAAAAATAACAAGTATCATTTCTTTGACTAGAAGAGGCAGTGAAAGGAATAGCGAAAAGCTTACTGAGTTATTTATGGGCAGTAAATGGGATTATAAAGAAATCGAAGAATATCTCAGTGACATTGATATTGTATACTATTGTCTTGGTGTATATACTGGGTCCGTTAACAAAGAAATGTTCATTAAACTGACGTTAGACTTTCCATTAGAATTAGCACAAGTATTAATTGCTAAATCGCCAAATTGTCGATTTTGTTTACTTAGTGGTCAAGGAGCTGATAGAACTGAAGACTCCCAGGTATTATTCGCTAAATATAAGGGCATGATTGAGAATAAGATTTCAGCTTTAGGATTCAAATCCTTTCACAGTTTTAGACCAGCATATATTTATCCTGTTAATAAAAGAAAAGAGCCAAACATAGCCTATTCTTTTTTTAGATTAATCTATCCTATTGTGAGTAAAATATTACCCAATAAGACTATAAAGTCAACCAGTCTGGCAAATACAATATTCGAGGTAGGTATTAACGGACATGAGAAGGAAGTATTGGAAAATATTGATATCCTAAGATATTAGACGTCCATTGACTTAAAATTAGTTTTAAACCTTAAAATCATGAAAAAAGCCATTAAAAACAGCTGGGAATCAGTTATAGAAGAAGAGGTTAATTCCCAAATGAAGCGTAAAATTATTCATGGGGAAAAACTTATGATTGTAAAAATGAGGTTTAAAGATGGATTTATAGTTCCTATGCATTCACATATGAATGAACAAATTACTCAAGTAAGTAAGGGTACAATTAGATTTTGGCTTAATAATGAAGAATCAGATCCGATAGACGTAAATGAAGGAGAGTTTATAATTATACCAGGAGGTATACCCCACAAGGCTTTGATGATTGGTGAAGTTGAAGAAACAGATACTTGGACCCCACCTAGAGAAGATTGGTTAAATGGGACAGATGATTACCTAAAACAATAAGCATGGATTTTGGATTATTAAATAAGGGTGCTTTGGTGATGGCATCGAGTAAAGGATTAGGTAAAGCTGTTGCGCTAGAATTGGCTAAAGAGGGTTGTAATGTGGTAATTTGTGGTAGGCATAATGATACTTTAAAAAATACATCAGAAGAGATAACATCTGAATCCGGAAGGGAATGTTTCTATGTTCAAGGTGATCTCACTTCAGAAAATGATAGAAAGCGTATGCTATCTTATGCCAAGTTAAAGACTAAATCTATTGATATTTTAGTAACAAACTCTGGTGGGCCGAAGCCTGGAAATTTTGATGATCATGATAATGAAGATTGGAGTGATGCATATAGTTTGTTGATTGAAAGTACAGTTAGTATGATTAGAGGTGTTTTACCAGACATGAAAGAACGAAACTGGGGTAGAATAATTACGATAACATCTCAGGCAGTGAAGCAACCTGTTGAAGGATTAATTTTATCAAATTCAGTTCGATCTGCGATACTTGGATTAGTTAAAACTCTATCTATTGAATTGGGTAAATACAATATTACAGTGAATAATGTATTACCAGGTTATACACTAACAGATCGTTTGGAAAATCTGATTAGACAGAGAGGAACTTCACTGGAGAATATTTCAGTTAACGTGCCATTGAAAAGAGTTGGCTTACCAAATGAGTTCGCAGCAGCAGTTGCATTCCTAGCAAGTGAAAAGGCAAGCTATATCACAGGGATATCATTACCGATTGATGGTGGCTGGATAAAAGGTATCTGAATCATTAGAAGATTACTAGTAATGAAATCTGATAATCATTTTTCAGTCATCAAGGTATAAATCCCATAACCTGTAACTGCGGCACCTACGTAAAGAATACTTTTCAGAATGATTTGAATCTGAAGGTAAAAAGGCATCATATTACTTATTGGTGAGCTAGTAGATATTATTGAAATAAGTGCACAAAAAATCCCAGTAAAAATATATCTATATCCCTTATTCATTTAACCATAGTTTAAAATGAATTAATTGTTATTTTATTACAACACAATCACTAAGAACTTCTATTAGGATTAGTTTTAAGGAATGATTCTGTTAAAACAAAAAAATAATTAGTCATTATGAAGCCAGCTACACTTTCATTGTACTTACCTGTGCTGCTTACTTTACTTTTCTTTACGTGTAAAGAAACGCCAACAAATGTAACTCAAAATACTAATTCAGGATTTGTACCCGATGATGGTGAAGCTTTATTCATATTGGGTCAAGCTAATGAACAGCATATGAGGGACTACTTGAGTGAGGTTAGGGGGACACCATTACCTGCTGGTTTTGCATTTTATACAAGCCTTAGTGGGAGTAAACCATTAGAAGATATGAGTAGATACATAACTTTTATGAGAGGATACCCTAACACAATGCTTCAACTAGCTATTTGGACTGGTGAAAGGAGATGGGGCAATCCAGGTTATTATCTTGATGAAATTATTGAAGGTAAATATGACGAAAATATAATCACACTAGCTAATGCAAGTAAAAGCTTGGATAGACCAATATTTATAAGGTTTGGATATGAATTTGATGGGCAACATAATGCTTATCCACCAGATAAATATATAGCAGCATATAAGCATTTTGTGGATATGATGAGAAGTCAGAATGTAGATAATGTTGCCTATGTTTGGCATTCATGGGGAGTGAGTCCATATTATGGAACTGAAGATTATCCAGAATATTATCCGCAACTAACTACAGATGTGACTCATGAATTATGGTATCCTGGAGATGATTATGTTGATTGGATTGCCGTTTCAATATTTGGCTCTGGATGGGGTAATTTAAACATTAATTCAACCATGGGTTATTTTGTGCAATTCGCAAATAATCACCATAAACCTATCATGATAGCTGAATCAGCAGCCATTAAAACCGGAAACAATAGAGATCCAAGTTGGGTTATTCCAACTAACACATGGTTCTCCAATGTTTTTACATTTATTCATCAAAATGATGCTGTGAAAGCATTTACATATATAAATGTTGATTGGGAATCTGATAATTCAACAACAACTTGGGGAGATACGAGAATCCAAAATTCAGTTCAAAGTGCCCAAGACTATTGGTCAAATAAGATTGGGACTCTCATTCATGCGGAAGAGAATCTTTTCGATAAACTTGGTTATAAGTAATCTCGACTATCAATCTAGCAGTATATACAACAATTAAAGATAGATTATCTCTGTAAGCATTGTTGTAAGCGCTTTTTTATATATTTTAGTGCTATTTTTTAATTACTTTCAATATTAATAATTGGAAGTAAAATTTCTAATCTCTGCTTGAAAGTTATATCATTTAATATCATTTGTTCCTCCACATGTCAGAGACAAGCCAAATATATCAAAGCAAAAATAAGATCCGGATAATTACTGCGGCTAGTTTGTTTGATGGGCACGATTCCAGCATCAATATTATGCGGCGTATTTTGCAAAGTAGCGGAGCGGAGGTAATCCATTTGGGGCATAACCGCAGCGTTCAAGAGATTGTACATTGTGCTATTCAAGAGGATGTACAAGGTATAGCGCTGAGTTCGTATCAAGGTGGGCATATGGAGTATTTTAGCTATATGATGGAACTTCTTAGTCAGCAAAATGCCAATCATATAAAGGTGTTTGGAGGAGGAGGTGGGGTTTTCACACAGGAAGAAATACGCATACTTGAATCACGTGGAGTAACCAAGATTTTTTCCGTGGATGATGGTGCAGCAATGGGGCTTCAGGGTATGATTAATCACATTTTAGAGCATTGTGATTTTGATCCTTTGGATGTGGGAAGTATCGATCTTAGCAGGATATCGCATCGTGACCCTGCTACTTTGTCCAGGTGTATAAGCAGTCTAGAAAATAAGGGTAAAGAGGTTGACCAAATTATGGAGGTCATGGCACCCAAATCGGAGGCTCTGATTCCTGTGATTGGGATTACAGGCACCGGTGGTGCCGGAAAAAGTTCGTTAACAGATGAGTTGGTGAGACGTTTTTTGGCAGAGTTCCCACAGAAAACAATCGGAATCGTATCAGTGGACCCATCACGGGTAAAGACCGGGGGAGCCCTATTGGGCGATCGTATCCGGATGAATAGTATCGATACCGACCGAGTATTTATGCGAAGTATGGCCACACGAGCATCGGATAGGGCGATCAGCGCGGCACTAAAAGATGTGATTAATCTGTACCGGATGGCGGGCTTTGATCTCATCGTTGTGGAGACGAGTGGAATTGGGCAGAGTGGAGCTGAGATTGTGGATCTGACGGATCTTCAGTTATATGTGATGACCAGTGAATTTGGTGCGGCCACACAGCTCGAGAAAATTAATATGCTGGACTTAGCGGATTTGATTGTGTTGAATAAGTTTGAAAAGAAAGGATCCGCGGATGCTTTGCGGGATATTCGTAAGCAACTTCAACGAAATTCAGGACAATGGCACAGTGATTTGGCCGATATGCCAGTGTATCCTACCATCGCATCACAGTTTAATGACGAAGGAGTGAATCGCCTGTTTAGTGCATTGATTGATACAATTAATAGCTACTACGGTCTAGAATGGACTACCTCGGTGTATACACGTTCGGAGCCGGCTACGGCCATTCATACTCAGGCAATTATACCGGCTAGCAGAGTAAGGTATTTATCGGAGATTGCGGAGACAGTGCGTAGTTATCATAAATGGGTGCAGCAACAAATGGAGCTGGCGAGCAAGTGGGGGCAACTTCGGGGAAGCATTGAACAGTTGGAGCTAGTGGTGGCGGATGAAGGGGGTTTTGCGAATGAATTTCAAGCAACGGACGCTCCAAGGACGCGGGCGCATGAACGAGAGGGTACCAATCAACCAGAGGGAATGGGCGTGGATGGGGTGCTTATGCAACGTTTAGGCGAGCTTTTAGATCAATGCCAACGGCAATTAGACTCCGAATCGCTGCAAGTTCTCGAGGGGTGGGATGATTGGGTTGCTGAGCATGCACCGATTCAACATCTAAATCATGAACGGGTGGGTGAAAAAAGGGAACATGAACGGTATAGGACGTCTTTGAGTGGGCTTCTGATCCCGCGTGTGGCCCTGCCTAAAACTACCGATCCAGCTGAGCGACTTCGGTTCGTCTTTAAGGAGAACATTCCAGGCTATTTTCCTTACACGGCGGGGGTATTTCCTTTGAAGCGAGAGGGGGAGGATCCCACGCGGATGTTTGCGGGGGAAGGAACGCCGGAGCGCACCAATAAACGCTTTCATTATTTGAGCGCTGATATGCCAGCAAGTAGGCTTTCTACCGCTTTTGATTCGGTTACTTTATATGGTGAAGACCCGGATTTTCGGCCAGATATTTTTGGGAAAATTGGTAATTCTGGAGTGAATATCTGTACGCTGGACGATATGAAAAAGCTGTATGCTGGATTTGAGCTGACCTCTCCAACTACCTCCGTTTCGATGACCATTAATGGACCTGCTCCGATCATATTGGCTATGTTTATGAACACGGCGATTGATCAGCAGGTGGAACGTTATTTGAAAGCTGAGGGTGAGTGGGAGCAGGCTTTGCAAACGGTGAAAGCTTCTTTTGAACAGGCCGGGCTGCAAGCACCTGAATATGCTGGATTGTTGCCGGAGGGCAATGATGGCTTTGGACTGGGTACGCTGGGTGTTTCGGGAGATACTTTGGTGGATCCTGAGGTGTATGAACGAATCAAGCGTGAGACATTGCAGGTGGTACGTGGGACGGTGCAAGCGGATATTTTGAAGGAGGATCAAGCACAGAATACCTGTATTTTTTCTACGGAATTTGCTCTGAAGATGATGGGGGATGTGCAGGCGTATTTTACTGAGTACCATGTTCGGAATTATTATTCGGTATCAATTTCTGGGTATCATATAGCGGAGGCGGGAGCAAATCCCATTACCCAGGCGGCCTTCACTCTGGCTAACGGTTTTACGTATGTGGAGTATTATTTAGCTAGGGGGCTCAAAATTGATGATTTCGCTCATAATCTATCCTTCTTCTTTAGTAATGGATTAGATCCAGAATATGCGGTGATTGGCAGGGTTGCTCGGCGAATTTGGGCTGTTGCAATGAAAAAGAAATATGGTGCTAACGATCGCTCCCAAAAGCTTAAGTATCATATACAAACCAGTGGGCGATCATTGCATGCAAAAGAAATTCAGTTTAATGATATTCGGACGACCTTACAGGCCTTGTTGGCGGTGTATGACAATTGTAATTCACTCCATACCAACGCCTATGATGAGGCCATAACCACGCCTACCGAAGAATCTGTTCGACGGGCGCTTGCGATTCAGATGATCATCAATAAAGAATTGGGAACGGCTAAAAACGAAAACCCTAATCAGGGGTCTTATTTTATTGAGGAGCTTACCGATTTAGTGGAGGAAGCTATTTTACAAGAATTTGATCGTTTAACCGATAGAGGTGGGGTGCTTGGAGCCATGGAAAGCATGTATCAACGCGGGAAAATTCAGGATGAGAGTTTGCATTATGAAACCAAGAAGCATTCTGGAGAGCTGCCCATTGTTGGGGTAAACATGTTCATGAGTGATCATGAGGCACAGGAGGCTGGGACTACCGAACTCATTCGGTCTACCGAAGAAGAAAAGCAGCAACAAATAGCGCAATTGGCGTTGTTTTTTGAGCGAAATAAGCAAAGCTCGGACGAAGCACTAGACCAACTAAAGAAGGTCGCCCGCACAAACGGTAATATTTTTTCCGAGTTAATGGAGACAGTGAAAGTGGCTAGTTTGGGCCAGATTTCACGAGCTTTATATGAGGTGGGAGGTCAGTACCGCCGAAATATGTAGGTGGGTGGTAATGTCAAAATAGATGTCATAAAAAAACCTGACAGTCTTTTGACCGCCAGGTATGTAGCTTATTACCACAATTAATAGAATTATTCTTCTACTGGTACTCCTATTGCTCCAACTCTCGGCGACCAATGGGAATGCATTATTTTCCATCCCATACTTGTTTTTACCCAAGTTTGAGAAGCTCTTGTTGCATAGGGTACATTTTGTTCTCCACCTTCGAAACTAATACTACCGTCGGTATTGAATACAACTACCGCTGTAGTCTGATCCGAAGAGTACGAGACGGAATGATTTGACATAACGAATTCGTCAAAGTCCCAACCATCTCCAGAATTTTCAATATTGTCTTGAGTTTGGATCATGAGATCGGTCCCATTTGAGTTGAAAACAGTTGTTTCAAAATCTGTACTCATGAAAGCATTTGCGCCTTCAAAATCATTACTGATATAGGCAAGTTGAAAATTTTGAGAGTGTTCAATCAGAGTTTGGCTAAGCGTGTCTTCGTCCAAAAGTGTAGTTTCGGTATTTGACACACAGCCTAGGTATAGAAAAACTGAGACTAGGAATAAGTATTTCATTTTTTTTTTATTGGTTAATAAAGATTGAAACAACAAAAATGCTGTTGAATCTTGTGTAACATTTGTTACAAAGGTACGGTTTAAAGAATATCAACGACCGTCGCAACTCGCTCTAGCGTCAATGTCTGGAGTTAAGCGTATGTTGGCTATGCCAATCTCTGTCATAGTCTCGGATTTAATTACAAAAGCTGAGCTTATTGCTGACATGTCCACTCCTAGGTTATCAAAACAACTAAGGCTTACGCTGAATTCATACCAATCTGAATCTAGCTCAACGGGCAAAGTGGCATCACAGCTGGCATTCTGGTCGCATTGACCAACTTGAATAGTAGTCGTACCATTGAAGGACTTGGCACTAAAGCTTAGTTCCATGGCTCCATTTGATTCTCTGGCCAAGCTCGTTGGCGAAGCCGTCGATATTCGCACGTAATCTCCATTGGTTTGGGTCCAATTGATGCGGAGGGCGTCCTCTTGGGCTTGATAGTCTGTTTTGCTTACGATAAGTCCTCCAACTGAGGTCGGATAGCTGGCAATTTGTTTATCGAGTTCACCCGAATCTAGCCATAAACTCCATGGCGCAACAGCCGCCCCTTTGGTAAAGAATTCCCCAGTGGAAGCAACGGCAGTATGTTCTAGACCCGAAACTTCGGGTAGGGTTGAAAGTTGTTCTTGACTGGTATAAGCTAATCCATAGCCCAACTCAAATAAGGTTTCTGAATCTTCAGATACCACGGCAGTAGCTGGCCAACTAAAGGATAGTGTGCCAGTGAAGTCATAGGATGGATCTGCCTGGAAGAGCAGATCAGCTACACCACCACCTTCACTTCCTGGCAACCAAGCCGCCACAAAAGCATCGGAATTGTTAATTTCTGGATTGGTCCACATAGGGCGGCCCGATAGGAATACCGATACCACCGGAATATTTTCTGACTGGTACTCTGCCAATAGGCTAACATCAAATCCGTTAGGCTCGAAATCGAGGTGTTCCCGGTCTCCTTGAAATTCAGCGTAGGGATCTTCTCCATAGACGGCGATTACCGCATCTACCGGGTAGGGAACTTCGCCCGTCTCGGAGTAGATGACCCGGCCGCCGGCTGCATTAACCAGTTGGCGGATGCCTTCTAAGATGGATTCGCCATTGGGGAATTCGTCGTTAGAGTGGCCGGTTCCTTGCCAAGAGAGCGTCCACCCACCACTGGTTTTGGAAATGCTGTTGGCTCCATCACCAACCACCAAGATGGTTGAACTGGAATTTAAGGGTAAGGTTTGGCTGTTATTTTTTAGTAACACCATAGATTCTCTGACCGCTTGTCGAGCAACGGCACGATGTTCGGCTAAGCCGAGTTGAGTCTCATTGCCTGCATTCATTCTTTGGCTGGGTAGTCCTTTTTCAAAAATACCAGAGGCTAGTTTAACGCGAAGTATTCTGCGTACCGCATCGTCTAGTCGTTCGGTGCTTATGGTGCCATCTTGTACTTGAGCCAGGGTGTTTTCGTATAAGCCTCTCCAGCTATCGGGTGCCATAAACATATCTACGCCAGCATTGAAGGATTGCGCACAGTCGGTGTTGGTGCAGCCTGGTACCTGTCCGTGCCCATTCCAATCGCCCACAACAAACCCATTGAACCCCATTTTACCTTTAAGTACGTCGGTGAGTAGTTCTTTGTCGCCGTGTAATTTTCGGCCGTTCCAGCTGTTGAAGGAGGCCATTACCGTTTGCACACCTGCGGGAATCGCACTGTAGTAGCCAGCTGCATGTACATCGCTGAGTTCTTTTTCGGAAATTTTAGCATCGCCTTGATCTACCCCGTTTTCGGTGGCTCCATCGGCCACGAAGTGTTTAGCGCTCGAAATAACGGTGCCTTGACCCATAAATTCATCGGTGCCAACGGCGCCTTGTAAGCCGATTACTATTCGGTCGCCATATGAATGTACAATGGCTGGGTCTTCGGAAAACCCTTCATAGCTGCGACCCCATCGCAGATCTTGCGGGACGGCTAGGGTAGGGGCAAAAGTCCAATCATGACCAGAAACGGTTAGTTCGTGAGCGGTGATGCGAGCGATTTCTTGGATTAAGTCTGGATTGCGAGCTGCTCCTAAACCGATGTTATGAGGGAATACAATCGCCCCTTCTAAGTTTGCATGCCCGTGAACCGCGTCTATACCTAATATAATAGGTATTGCTATTTCAACACCTTGGGTGTCGATGGAGGCCTCGAAGTAGGCATCAGCCATTTCAACCCAAGTATCGGCATTGGCATAGGGAAGCGGGCCAGGTGCTGAATTACCACCACTTAGCACGGAGCCTAACCGATATTTTTTCACGTCTTCTGGAGTGACCGATGAATTGTCGGCTTGAATGACTTGCCCGACTTTTTGTTCTAGGGTGAGTTTGGGTAATATCTCATCGATTTGTGCCTCAATGGCGGGGTCGAGGGGGATAGGCTCTAAGGTAGTCCAAGGGTCTTTTGGCTCAAGAGAGCAACCCAACGACAATAAAGCAATGGAAGTTATAATGAAAAGAATCGATGTTTTTGTAGGCAGTTGTAGCATAGGTACACAATTATGTTGGCATATAAACAGGCAGGGTTTCGCACAGCGTTGTACTGGTCCCTAGATTGATGGTATGTGAAGCCCATTATGAGGAAAAAGTCTCGAATATGCTTCTTGATTGAATTTTTATAAAGATAGCAGAAGCCCATTAAATTTCTAACGATAATTTATAGCTTCTATCATTTAGTTGTCGTGGTTCATGGAGTTGTATCGGATATGATAGAGTCTAGTCTAGTCTAGTT
>ERZ891134.1010-NODE-1010-length-20759-cov-11.771590_pt1 | contig 20759 bp, 7 predicted proteins | sample MGYA00520888_ERZ891134 | MGnify/ENA primary metagenome ERZ891134 (study PRJEB32303, sample SAMEA104408692) | aquatic metagenome | biome: Brackish water; feature: Coastal; material: water | place: Baltic Sea | collected 2014-10-23 | depth 10 m ... | reverse complement strand
ATGTACTATTAGGGCCAAGAAGCAATGCACCATCAGAAGTTATACGAAGTCTTTCTGTTGCAGATCCCCCACCCATTCCTCTGACAATGAGCGTACCATCTCCAGTATTGTTACGAAGATCGAAATAAAGATTTCCTTGTTGTTGATGTATTTGAGAATTTTGAAGCGTGCCATCGGAATCGATAAGTTTTATAGTTGGATCAGAATCTTCTACTCTGATATCACCAACTACGTGCAGCTTATCAGACGGGCTATTTGTACCGATGCCGACGTTGCCCGAGCTGTCGATTCGCATACGCTCTGTCGTACCAGCAGAAATGATGACCGTATCGCTTAATGTTGCGTCTGCTGAGTTTCCTTTATAAGCACCAAGGATGGTGTTGTTGGAGCCTTCGATGTAGAAGCCAGCGCTTTGTCCAACGGCGGTGTTTTGGTTGCCTGTGGTGTTGTTGTTGAGAGCAGTTCGTCCAAGGATGGTGTTGTTGGAGCCTTCGGTGTTGAAGTAGCCAGCTCTTCGTCCAACGGCGGTGTTTTGATCGCCTGTGGTGTTGCTTTGGAGAGCGCCTCGTCCAATGGCGGTGTTTTCGGCGCCTTCGGTGTTGTTTAGGAGAGCTTGAAATCCAGTGGCGGTGTTTTTGCTGCCTGAGGTGTTGTTGAGGAGAGCGTTTAGTCCAAGAGCGGTGTTAGTTGAAACAGAGCCGCCACCCAGACCAACAGTCAAAGTGTTGATTAATGCATCGCCATTAACATCCAACTTTGCCTGCGGAGTACTCGTGCCAACACCAATCTTACCATTAGTAACTTCTAAACCATTCTTAATGACAAAATTCTTATTGTTTGTTGACATTTATTATCTCCTGGGTTCACTATCCCCCATATCTATAGAAATATTTATGTCTTCAGTAAGCTATATTGAATCTTAATTGTTCTTGCAGTAGTATCAGTTGGCGTTGCAGTAACTATAATATTACCACTAGAAATATCAGACGAAAATGATGCTAAACTAGATCCGGTTGTAATTGTAGCATATTCTGTCATATATGTGTCTGAACCATCATGAACAATTAGTAACTTTGTTGAATGATAAACAGTACCTTTAGTTACTTGTATTGTACATTCAACTGTTCTATAAGTTGTTGCAGAAAAAGATATTAATGTTGCAGCACTTGTACCAGTAGTATTAACAGATTCGGAACCAATTGTAAGGTCTGTATTTATTGTTAAATTACCATCTGTATCCCAATAAGGTCCACCTGGAGATAAGTTACCTGGTGTAATTAAAGTTAAATCTATAATTTGATCGGAACCGCTTCCATTTCCTTTACGAAAATATAATTTACCATCAGTTGTGTTTAGAGCTAACTCCCTAAGATCTAAATTACTTAAAGATGGTGCCTGACCAGATACAGCACTGGATTTAAGTTTAATTGTGGTTGCCATATGGCGTCTCCGTTGGTATATACCTATAAAAAAAGAGGGATATATATCCCTCTAATATTTATTCAGATTGTATTAATTATTCCCTCGTCATCAATGTCAATTCCTGCAATTTTATCTTGAGTACTAATCTCTTGATTAATTATAGTTTCATCTAATAATTCTTTAGATTCGTCCAAATCTTCTTCATCCTTTTCTTCATTTGATGTATCAACAACCACTAAAGCTGGATCATAAATTGATATTGATTTTCCAGTTAAGTGGTGGTGGACATAAATTCTATCACCTTTATCGCATGGAGTAAATGATACTGTATAGTAACCAACAAGAGGATCAAAAAATGGGATGGGCGAACCAGAATCCATTGTTTTTTGAATTAAATCCCTAAACTCCTTAGGGATATTATCTTCTAAAATTTGTTTTTCGCAAATTTGTTGGTTTTCATTGACCAAGAATTCATTTAAAATAAATTCTTGTTCTTCGTTTAAAAAATATGCCATAATAACTATGATAAATTAGATGAATATGTTGGTTAGACCGATAGTTGAGGTTGATGAAGTAACAGTAACTGCTGACTCTAAATGTACTTTGGGGTTCAATCTAGTGATATTTATATTCATTAGAGACCACGACATTGCAGATAAATCACCAGATTGTACTCTAACAGATCTATGAGCAGCTGCAGAACCCCAATACCACCAGAAGTTACCAACTGGTTTCACACTACCAACAGTATTCAGAATAGGAGTAGTATTATAGTTTCTCTTACCTATAGCGAATGATAGGTTGTAATCAATACCACCAGGAAGACTAGCAGAAAGAACATTTTCTCCCTTACTGTTATCTCCGGTAACGTTGTCCTGACTATATGCAATTTCATAAGATTGTCTCTTTAGACCATTTGGACGTACATAATACAAGTCCCAATCACCGCTTTGTTTATCGGTAGCAAGCGCTTGCGTTAAGTGAATACGATTAGTATCACCCGTTTCAGATCCGCCACCAATATATCTCACAAAACCAACGAAGATCTTTGTTGCACCACTATCATCACTTAGATAGATCGCGTCACCACGAGCAATCTTAGAATCATATTCATATGCGTTAGTTACGTTAGATAATGTACCAGTAGTAGTTGCAACATATAATTGTCCCTGTTTATAATCAGGGTTTGTTGAAGTACCAATGATATAAGTCTTACCAGCTGCAAAGGATGTAACTAATTTACCACGTCTTATATTTTTAGATCCACTAGCACCTGTAGTGTCTAATACATAATTTTCCCAATAATCACCAGATGGTAATGTTGGAGCTGTTACTTGAACTCCAGTATCTATAAAGTGATCCATTCCATCTGCATCAGTTCCAACAGGTCCGAGTGAGTAGTGTTGTACATAATCAAGAACCATCTGTTCAGAAAGTCTTGGTTTTCTACCAGAACCCCAATTAATATCACCATATGTATTATTTTTTCTAAATTTTAGATCTTGTAGTTGATAAGAAATATGATTTTTATTAACTAATCTAGAATCACTTATGGAATCAAATGTGCTTGACCACTGATATGGTTGATATGAAGCTGGTCCAAACCCACCATCATAATATCTACCTGAATACCAATTAGGTCTCATGTACTTATTAGTTGTAGCAATAGATGCATTAATAGAATCAGTTGTATTTGATGTGTGAGTAATAACATTTGCATAACCAATGTTATCAAACACCTGGTTATCTTCGAGGAGGTAATTAACTAAACTAGATGAGTAGAACGTGTTAGTACCATTTGTGTAGAAATATCTATTTCCTGGAGTAAATGCTGCACCCGCATAGTTAACATTACTAGTAGTTCCTCTATGAGTCCACGCTGGACGAATTGGTTGAGCAACTTTCCAAATACTATTCTGTCTTTGTCTACCCCAACTAATATTCAATGCACCCGAAGATGTGACACCTATTGGAGAAACACCGTTAACAGTTTTACCAAAGTTTCCTACCCAACCATGAGATCCAAATATACCATATCCTCTATTTTGAGATCCGTTTCTGTAATAATCATTCCAGACTCTATAGTCCTGGAATTGAATATCACCACCATCTTCACTGTGCATAAACCTCAAGACAACAGGTCCATCATTAGCGAATAAATTAGAAGAGTTAGTAACTAAAATATCACTCACTGATAACCAATCTGATTTATTAGGATGGTCGTTATATAAAATATTATCAGGAGAGTCAATAGTACAATCCGCATAACCTGTTGTTGGGTGAGTACTACCTACATTAGTAATGGTACCAGTTACTAATTTCTGTGATGGTTTTGGTTTTTGGAAGATGAGTTTTTGACCAGAAGCAAATCCTCCTACAATTTCAAATCTATAATCTACAAGTTCTCCGACATTTGTACCAGATAGAGTTGCTTTTAGATACACATAACCACTTTGTGATTGATCTACAATAATTGCATCCGATGGATCTAGTACAGCACCATCAAATGTGTCAGCACCACCGGCAACAACAGTAAACTGTTTCCATTTTTGTGCAGTACTATCATAACCAAATACTCTTACGTCAGTCTCATCTTCTTCATTAATCAATTGTATTCTTGGTACAAAACTTTCAATAGCACCATCGGTACCGATGTCAGAAACATATAAGTATACATCCTTAGGATATTTTGGATTATTAAAGTTAAATACTGAACCATCAATTTTAATCCAATCATTAATTTCATAACCAGTTCCTTTAACGGATGCATCAATAGTCGCTGCAGTAATATTACCACTAGCATCAACAGTTAAATTGATTTTTGCGTCTTTACCAGTACCACTAGTTGTAACGAGAGATCCTGTTACAGGATCACCGGTATTTTGGTCGGCACCAGTTCCACTATATACACCAAGATCTGTATCAGCATCAAGATCAGATGCACCTTTTCCAGAATAAGATTGTGCGGAATTTTCAGTAACTCCACCACCGATATCAACAAAGAAATCAGTATCGCCACCGCCACTATTAAAAGTGTATTTGGTTGTTGGAGCACTAGTAGTAAACGCGGATCCATCCCAGAAACTATTTGTTGCAGAAGAACCAAATTTATAATTATCTATCTCTTCACCAGATTTAGAGAGATATCTCTTATGTTCTACTATATAAGATCCAGCTGATCTGAATTTATCAACGTTAGAGAATCTATCACTAGTACTGGAATCAAATCCAATAAAAGAATCACCTTCTTCAACAGAACTATTTCTTAATCTAATTCTAGATATGTTACTATCTGATCGAGTGTCTAGATTAATTTCTTGTATGATACTCGTTGCTTCATATGTATACTTAAAAGTATCACCAGGAACAATTCTACCAGAACGATTTGGTAATTTAATTTGAGAAGTTGATGCGGTCTTCAATACTGGGATATTTGATGGGAAATAACTACCACCACTTCTTGGGAAAGACCACCCACCATGATTTATTGAAATAAATCCATAATGTCTTGAATCAGCATGATTAATAAAACTTGAGTATGAGTCATTTACAGTATTACCACCATTACTAGTTTCGCCATATGTAAATGGATCTGACAGATATAGTCTAACTGAATCATTACTTGATTCAGTTACGATATCAGAAATTCTAGAAGTAAAGACCTCAGTGTGTCTTCTCCATGGATGTCCTTCTGAATTAAATGCGGGAACAATCTTAAATTGAGTAACTGAAGTTCCAGCACCAACTTTTTGTAATAATGGATGGAATAATTCAATATCAGTATAGATTTCATTAACAAATGTTACTGTACCAGATATAGTTCCACTAGTTACATCTTTGTTTACAGTAATCTCATAAATGTGAGTAGGAGAACTACCACTCCTCACAACTTTACTAATTCTAGTATCTTTTGGTAGTAATGAGTGTTTAACTACAATACCAGGTACAATACCTTTACCAATGTCAGTGTTGCCAGATTGAGAAATTGTAAATGTTCTACCAGTAACACCAGAAATAGTAGCACTATTGTTATCATCATGTGGTTTTCCAAGTATAGATGAAATACTTATAATACTTCTACATACAGTCAATGGATCGATGTAGTCATATATATCTGTTTGTCCACTAGCACCAAATGTATTCGTTAGACTAACAATTTGATGTGGATCTCTCAAATTACGAGAGAGTCTACATATACCATCAGTTGTCTTTGTAATATCCACAACATCTGCAGTTGCTTCTTTGGTACTGCTAAATACCACAGCAATTTTATTATCTCCTGCCCTATTTACGGAACTACCAGTTGCTATCGTTCCTCTAATATCATCAACTGTGACAACAATTTCTTTTGGAGCGTAGTTTTCTTCACTATTAGATCCTCTCTTATTAGGACCAATAGCAAGACTTCTCCATGGCAATGAAACAATTTGTCCAATCTCAAACTTATTTGCATCAGCTTCTCTTTCAGCAGCAACACTAGAACTAGCAATATCAATGTATGCTCTATTGGTTGTGAGAATACCAGTTTTAGACATATATGAAGTGGCATCAGTTTGTTCGCCAACAAATTTAACTCTCTTAAATGTAGAACATGTTACATCAACAGGATCTGCAAGTTTGATTGAAGTTCCTGTGAGAGTACCTACCGAGATATTTGGTGGGGCTTCTGCTGGATTATCAGCATCGTTAGTTGGTGTTATGCCTTCAGCAATCTTTAAACCATCCCAATCATGTATGTAAGATGGCCAGAATTTATCATTGCTTCTAGTTAAACTAATTCTATATCCAATGTTATTACTAACAAAAGTTTTTGTAAAATCACACAATTCTAATCCACCAATTTCTAATCTACCAGCATCTGGCCAGTATCTTAAAACATTATCATCTTCAAATAAGTCGAATCTAGTAATAATCTCATCATTTCTCTTTCTGGTGTAATTGATATTATATGTTTTTTCTTCTAGTCTTACAACCAGAGAGGTTCTAACATCTTCATTATTAGATGGATTTACATATCTATAAATTCCTAGATATGGTCTTCCTGGTTGACTATAGGCAATTTTATAGTATTGACCACCATATTCAATATAACTACCAGGAGTAATTATAGATTTAACCGCTTGTAGTTTTGATTTGATGCCAGTCAAATTACCTTCTACGAAGTTATTGACCAAGAAACAACTATTTTCTACATTATTTACAACTTCACCAGGAATGAACATTTCATAATCTTCATCCGTAGCAAGTTCTCTTACTGTTGCAGTATCAGAAATTGTAATTTTGTAACCATTCGTAGTGCCGCTTGGGAAGTAATTTAATACCTCGCCAGCAGTATTATTGAGTCCAAGTGAAACTACATCGCAAGATACAACTTCACCATTTGCATCAGTTTCTAAAATTAATTTAACTGGGTCAGTTGTACCAAAAATTAAAATATTTGGATTAACTCCATTTTCTCTAGTGATATTTGCTACTCCCGTACCAAGTTTTTCAATAGTAAAATCTTTGGAGTTTGCAAATACTGATATGCTTTGTGCATCATCAAAACCAATTTCATACTTGGAAAATTGTGTACCATCTGCATTTGATCTTTTAATATATCTAGTTGTTAATGTAGATACATAATTAAATCTCTGTGAAGGAATATACTTAGTAAGTAGTTGTAGTTTGAAATCACTCATATCATCAGTTCCACCAATACCAGATGCGTCAGAACTTGTGGTATTCTGTAAGTTATTATATTCAATATTTCCACTATATTTAATTACAAAATATGCAACATTAGATTTTTTATAATATTCAAAATCAGTTACTGTAGCAAGTACTGAGTCAGGATTTCCATTTCTAATAATTTCGGTAAAATTTGGAATAATATTCTTTGCAACTTCTTCAGCAGCAGTTTCTTGACCAGAATTACCATATGGTAATGTGAATGTTAATGTTTTAGGACCAAGGTCTCTAGTAGAATCACTATGTCCACCAGCCACGCCGGCATTAATAATATTTGAAAATGCATTATTAAATCTCAAGTTCTGTCCATCATATCCAGATGATGTCCCACCATCATGATATATTTCATCCGTAAGGAATCTTTCGTCTAACACTACAGCAGTATTAAAGCTTCCATTAGTAGCAAATTTTGATATGGCACTGATAGTATTAATTGGGAATGTTCTTTGATCGTAATCAACACTCTTACCATCAGGTAATTTATTAGGTTCAATGTATAAGTTATTTGAACTATTAAACATCGTGTAATATTTAAAGTTAATATCTTCATTACTTACATTAAGTCTACTATACTGATTATTTCCTAATTTATCAATCTTAATCAGTCCGGAGGTTTCTAATAAATCTACAGAATGACCATACGTAGATTTATTATCAGCAGTCAATCTATTATTATTATTATCTGTCAAAAGTCCGGACCAGTCCAAACTTAGATTACCACGGAATCTTACACCTTCTAATGAAACCTGACCATTTTCTATGGAAATTATACCACCATGATATGCACCACCATATGTGTTTGATCTATCATTAGCATCTGACATAGCACCTATAGTAACTTCCTTCAGAGTAACATTATTAGTGGTTCCGGGAATACCGGATACTCCTATTAGAGTAGCACCTAAGTTACCAACAACTGGAGGCGTTGACGTAGGGAATTTCTTACGAACGTTTTTATATGATTTTGCATAATTAACTAGTACTTGTCTACCAACAGTTTGTGCTGAGTTAAGAGCGTTAGAAGTTGATGGATTGGTTTTTTTATAACCAAATCCAGATCGCCATAGATTATATTTAGCAATAGCTTCAAATTGTTGATCTGTAGAAAATTCTGATGATCTCTTACTGCGATCTTTTTCTTGGAAAACAACATTACTACCATTAACACTAACCGTTATTTGTGTAGTCTCGTCAGAATCTATATCCGAATAACCAAATCCGCTAAACAGATTACGTATACTATCATTATGTCCAGTATTATCTGCAGTAGATCCAATATCACTAGCTTTAACTTCTAATAGATAATATCTAGTATCTTGTCTTCCATATAATCTTCTATATCCTTTGGGGAATGTTGGGATAGTGAAACTATAATCTTCGTTTAAAGAATCTAGTAGAACACTTATCGATGGATGTTTGCTGAATAAATTATATGTAGGATATTGTAATTTATCTGGTATAATAGAACCTATAGTAAGTGTAATATCATGATTGGTACCATTTCCACCAATGCTAGATAATTCTGAACCATCAATAGTTACTACATCACCTACTTTATAATCTGTTCCAGGATTTTTGACAGTTACATCAATCTTATTGGTGGAATTTGTAAATACTACTCTGAATACTGCACCAGTACCACCTGATGGATTAACACTATGAGATGTGATTTCAAGGTCAGCATCACCAGTTAAAGTACCTAAATTAGATACTGAAGTAGAGAAAGAATTAATACCACCCTGTTCTTTAGATGGATGAGTATCAATAACAAGATTTAATGTATCTGCACTATCACCGGCAATGATACCAAAAATTTCTGGAATATCATATTCCGTGTTAGCATAACCCTCTCCTGAAAGTGTAAAGTTTTTAGGCTGTAACTGATATCTCTTTTGTTTACACCAATTATAGACCATAGTACAGAATTCATCACCATTTCTATTGTCAAATACTAAACGTATACCATCTACAAGTGTGGTTACTCCATTAATGAGATCCATATCTTCATCAGATGTGGAAGCTGTTGTGGTAGGATCAAAAATAGCAACATATACTTCAAAAGCAGATACAGTAGTTACACCACCTGATAAAGTTGTAATCTTCTTAACGTCTAAAACTTTTGTTTTTTTGGTTTGAGGACCGATAGCGCCATTATTATTGGTGTTCGGCATATAGTATAATGTAGTTCCGGGAATGACATAATTAATCATCCAATCAAATCTTCCACTATAATTATATGCGGATGCATTTGTAGAACTAAAATCAGTTCTAGTAAATGTCATCTTAAGATACCTGGCATCTTTAGACCGATATGTACTATCTACAGTTGGAGACTGTACTACTCTGGAAGAATCTGTAAATTCGGTAGTTTTTATATAATAATCAAATACTCCAATTTTGGAAGAACCATTAGTAGAGTCAGTACTATGTTCTACATTAAAAGCAAGTCCTCCTTCTACGCCCGCTTCAGTAGATGGGAAATCAGCAGACTCTTTAACGTACCATGCTTTTCTTACCTTTCTTCTTGCTCTAATTAAGTATTCATCAGATGAATAACTATTATCAAGAATTTCATTCCTAGTAATTGCATCATTTATACCCAAGAAATGTACATTTTCAATATTCATCCCGCCGGTGGATTCAATTTTATCATTTATGTTACTAATATATAACAAATCTGTTCTACCAGCCCAATCATTCCTCATCTTAGGAGATCTAAAGAAACTTACACTATCACCAGATTTAACTGTTTTTAGAGAATATCCACCAATTCTACCGGCAGATTCATTTGCATATTCTTTCGAATACAGTTCATTTGTTTTTTTAGTTCCACTACCATTAATTTTAACTTTACATGGGAACTTAATAGTGTTTCCATATTCAGTTGTAACATCCGAATCAAGTTTATAATAACCAGGTTTCATGATAAGTTCTACCTCATCAGTTGGGGTAAATCCTTGATCCTGAGCAAAGTCAGCAACTTGTTTTAATGTAGAGAATGGTTGGAAAGTTTTAACTGCTCTCTTGGTTTGTAGATTTGCACCAAGAGCTTTAGATGTTACTGGATTAGGAACAATTGATTCCGTAAAATCTTCAGAAAGATTATCTACAAATGGAATTGGTCTTGTTGGCAACTCATATAATGTTGCACTCTCAATATCAACGTCTTCAGTAATTTCTTCTACAGTAGGAATAAATGCACCTTCAACAGTCCACTTATCACCGAAAGAAATATATGATCTACATCCAGTAAAGAAAATTGGTGTATTTTGTGCATATGTTTTTGAACTATCACCACTAGATTGAGTATTTACCCTCCTCAATAAACAAATTTTGTTGGAACTATCAGTTAAATCTTTATAATAGACGAAAGTAGTGTAAACAACACTGTTATTGGAAGACTCTCTAATAGTTACAGCACCTCTTGTTGGTAGTTTACTCCAGAAATCAGAATTAACTGCAATTTTAGTACCAGCAGTGGTAATTAAATGAGTACCTTCATCATTAACAGTAGTAGATGATACACCTGAACTATCTGTTATAGTACCCTGTAAATATTTTGCATCACTCACCAAATCATCATTGTTAATTACAGGAATTATTGGAGAGTAGTTTCTAGTAATTGTATGAAGTAATCTTGTATTTTCTTCTGGGAGTACTGAATTAACATAGTCCTTATATTCAGCATAATTCTGAGTTACGCCAACAGATAGAGTATTATTTGTATAGTCAATTTCATCATACTGCAGAGAGATATTAATGTTTGGATTTAAAAATATCTTTGTAGCACCGTCAAGAATGTAGTCCTGAGCGGTTACAAAATCTAGTGACATTTCAATGTCAATTCTACCAAATGGTGGAATACCACTGGTATCAACTAATGATAATCTATCAACAGTATAGAAACTTATTGATGAATCAGCTGAATAAGTACCACCAGATAATTGGATCGCTGTATTACTGGTTTTGGTGGAAATTGTAGCAGTTCCAACTATATTGTTGTCAGATGTATTGGCACATCTAATTCTCATACCCTCATATAATTTAGCACCTATTGTAGAAGAAATATTAGTAATAGCACCAGTAGAACTAATATTACCAGTAAACTCAATTGGAGCTCCTAGTGCAACAAAGTCAGAATTTGGTAGAGATGAAATAAATGATCTACTTAAAGGTTCTACATAAATTCTGTTATTGTCTAAATTAATATTTGAAGCAGAAAGAATTTTCTTCTTAATTCTCCATGCATCTAGATACTTAGGCGAAACATATAGTCTATCATTAGTATCAGTTGCAATAAATCCTGTTTTTTCTGGTCTAGCACCTTTGGTAAATCCATATCCTTCTGGACCACCTTCAGGGAACTTTTCTCCATTAAGAACAGAAGAATTAGAAATAAACAGTCTATCTGTAACAAATAGAGTTTGGATATTAGCTCTATCGGTAACAGTTAGTCTAGCAGTAGTAAAGAAGTTTGATAGACCTTTAAGTAGATTCTGTTGTGCAGAACTTTTATTAGCAGAAGGAATAACATTAATTACACTATTAGAAATTCTGTTTTCTATGTCACTAACATCAACAACATTAGATTCAGAAGACTTACGTACTTTAGGTACATTTAAAGTTGTTGAGGATTGTCCACCAGCTTGAATTACTTGATTGCCAATATAGAAATCACCATCAGAATTGGTACCTGAGGATGCAACGAAACCGCCAGCATTTTCATAACCCTGGGCAATAAACTGTTCATATGCCTTAAGTACTCTTGTCTGAAGATTGGGGAAACCAGTTGAGTAGTTACCAGGACCAATACCAATATATTCCCATGTATGTGAAGATGCACGTAGAATTGATGGTCTGAGGAGTGGTACTACAGGTGCTGCAGTAAATACTTCATCACTATCATTGTTGTTATTGGCATTAATAGTTGCAGTGATACCCCTACCACAAACAGGAATTTTTCTGTTTTCTTCTGTATCAGTTATTCCAAACTTATTAATATCTACTGAATCCTCATTTTTGATTACTTTATTTGTACTTCCATATCTAAAAGCATTAGTGCCATTACCATAAATGTTAACACTACTATTATAATATCCTTGATTATCGCCACCATTTGTCAATCTTCCATCCCAACTAACAACTTTAGCAACTTTAACATTTGTAGTTGTAACTGAAGCTGTTTGTATATAACAAAGATCTAAAGCATGAACAAGTCTATTACATGCTTCAGCAGTCAGAGAGAACATTGCTGGTACATCATAAAATGGTGTACTACCGGATTGAGTTGAATTATAATATTTTTTATTAGGAACAGAAACATCTTTAGGTCTCAATCCAGTACCACTCAAACGTTCAACAATAACTCTAGAGTCTGTTTGTGGAGGATTCCAAATTGTTCTTGGATCTGTGATATTACTATCTTCATTTGTTGATGGATATAAGTAGTTTACATTACTAGAAACTCTATAATTCTTATCTCCCGATGCCATTTCAGATAAATTATCTGAAATTACATATTCATAACTATCTTGTCTTTTTATTATGAATGGAGTGTTTTCATATCCACTTCCATCCTCACCATCTGTAAATTTATCAATATCAGCACGCAAAATAGTTAGATAATATTCACCATCTCTAGTATTACGTTCCCACGTTTGAACTTCTTGGACATCCCAAACGGTAAATCTATAATTAGTATATGGTCTACCATTTTCATCATTTGATAAATTAGTACCTTTAATAATAAATCTTTTCTCTGGTGGCTTTGGAGTTTGTGTAATGCCCTTAGGAATCACATACTTAACTCTCCACAAAAGATCACTAGGTACAGAAGCTCTACTATCAACTAGTTTTGCTATAGATACTGAACCAGGGAAACTATCAAAATATTGTAGAACCTCAGTTTCTACAGTTTTAGAAACTACATTTGTAGATCCATCATCATTTGTTACTTCTTCAGTTACAAAAGTAGTTTCTAAAACACTTGAGAATAGAAAATCTGAAATATAGGATACAGTATCATTATTACTTGGATTTATTTCAAAATAAACTTTTTTCTTTGAATTATCCCACTGATATCCAATTCTTTGTGCATTATTTCCACTCAACGCTGAGTAATCTACAGTAACTCTTGCTTGGTAGTTTGAAATAGAACCAGTATTATTTTCAACCTGATTAACAATTTTACAATCATCAGTTGATACTACTCCATCAGTTGAATAATAATCCCGGAATAAATTAAAATTATTATTTGATCCATATGTCAAAAATCTTTTAATTACTGTAGAACCACCATTTAAATCTTCACTTTCTACAACTAGTTCTGGGATATCTGTTTCTTTCTCAACACCAGGAATTTCTATGTAAAGTTTGAATTTATCTGTTGCATTCAATTGAGCAAATTGTGTCTTTCTATTTTCCCAATCTGACTTTACTGCTGTAGCAGTGTCGCCTAAATTTTCTTCCCAGGTTATGTCAGCATTAATCGGATATATTTCAGCATATTGTGATACTTTAGAAATACCAGCAGGTGGAATTAGTGCAGTAATCTTACCATTTGCTGAAGGAGGGTCAGCTTTAAATTTACTACCTGCTGCCCTTAGCGAAATTTGACCAAAGTTGGAGTTGGAGTTGGTGATAGACATATCACCACCATTTACTGAAAGGAACTGGTCCGCATAACCAACAGCGAAAACAGAAACTACCTGGATAAATGCACCATTAGATGCTTTAATATGGAAATGTCTCCAATCATGTTTATATTCTGAATCTGGATCAGCAAAAATAGGACCTCTATTTTCAGTACTTTCTGCAATACCCACAACATTTCTCTTCGTATCACCAGTTGGTAAGGATACTGGAGAGGTAGCTGATGTATAAACTTTACCGGATTTGTTGTGTGGTTGCCAATATGCATCTGTATCTCTCTGTAGAGAAATGCCCGTAAACTGGGCAACGACCATAGACTTGAAACTATTATCTTTAACTTTACTACCGTCTGTGTGCATTCCACAAAGACCTAAAACAGATCTTAGCGAGCAGTTAAAGATATAAGGAGAACAAGAATTTACAGTATCAATCAATTGTTTGGATGAGGCATCTCCAACAATCTGATATTCACCAAGTCTAGTTTCTCTTGCATTACCACCATCAATAGAAGTATCCCATGCATCAATTCTCTGATAATAAAGATCTAATTCACCATCAAAAGATCTCTGATCAGCATATGTAAATGAAACTACTCTATGGTGAGAATAACTTACACTCGCTGCCGTAGTAAATGTCGGTACTCCACTTCCATTGAATGATACTGAATCAAACGTATTAGATGCAGTTTTAGCATCCTTGAATGTCATCTGCCAGAAATAACAACCACCGGTTACTTTAAAGATTGAAGTTTGATACGCTACCGGCAATACTTTTTTGATATTATCGTTATAAGTATCGGGAGCATTTAATATACCAGTGGTTATTCCGATTAATGTATTAATTGCAGTTGAAACATCTGAACAGTCACCAGACTGTGGTGTACCACCGGTAGTACCGTAATCTACACCATAGACAAGTGTTGGTCTGGTAATGGTTTTACCTGTTGTTTCTTCAGTAAACCAAGCAGCATTACCAGAATCTCCATTTGCGTCTACGAGATCTTTCATCACATCTCGTGCAAAATTAAATGCATCGATAGTAGCTGTTCTTTCTAGAGCACTATTCAATCCGGTAAGATCACTTATCTCATTAACTCCATCATCATCTTGTGCTTGTGTGTAAAGTTCACCTGCAACAAATGAATTAGAGTTACCACCCTCTCTTAAGTCACTAATAACAGAGTCTACAATATATCCAATATCTCTTTTACATTTATCACCAATACTAGAACTAATACTAGCATATGTTTCTCCAGACTGACTCCGATTGAAAATATGTAGATATGCTTGTTCTATAATATAACCACGACCTTTCTCAAGTATTTGAGCACCATCAAATGTATAATTATTAACAAAATATGCATCATTAGTAATGCTACCAGAATCATCAGTAGGACTTGGAACATACTTAGGACGAATGACTGTCTTTCTTAAGTCATAACCAACGATTGAAGTACCTCTAGGTACTATAATACCACCGTTTCTTGGGTTAAATCTATGTAAATTAGTTTGGAAGTTAGCGTCATCCAATCCAGTGACAGGGTTTGTAGTAACATCATAACCAGGTCTATTATCTACTTCATAGTCACCAGGCAATACCATAATGGTAAATGCTTCAAACTTATCATTTTGAGCACCAGCAACATAACTTCTTTTTGATGCTTCTAGAAGTGCTCTTTCAATAGTTTTAAATGGTCTGTTTAAGTTACCACCAGAATTATCAATTGAGTCAGATGCATTTAAATCTGACTGATTAACATAAAGAACTACGTTTGTTGCTCCAGCAAAATCTGGGTTGGTACCACCCAAGATACTGCCATTAGCTAATGTTAGATCACCATTTGCTTTAATTCTAAATCTTTCAACTCCATCCGTAGAAAATGCAATTTCATTATCTGCCGGTTGATACATACCAGTATTTGTATCGCCTTCGAACGACAACGCTGGATTTGTTGGTGTATTATTACTATCAAATTTAATTTCGATGCCGGGTGCAATACCACCTGACGTAACTCTGGTAAGAGCCATATTTTACTCCGAGTGCTTAAGACATATCTGAGTTTATTTATACGACAAAAACCCTTTATTTATCAATACTATTGGAGTGTATTTTTTAAATAAATGCGGATTAAAAAATGCGAGTAGGGAGACTTGAACTCCCACGAGATTGCTCTCAACAGATTTTAAGTCTGGTGCGTCTACCGATTCCGCCATACTCGCAAAAAAGGCCTATAATTAATTTTGGCCCGGGATTTTTTTATCGACTTTTTTGTAATAAAAAGTTGAATTTCACTGAGGTTTGACCGCCTTTACTCATTAATTATACTTGATGTTCCGTGCGATGTCAATAAGTATACTCAATCATATCTTCTGATAAAGATTCGTTAATAAAATTGCACATGTTAGTAAATTCTTCTGCTGAATTATTTTCCACATCTAAAAACTCTCCATCACAACCTACCAATGTTACTACACGAGTTAAAATATTTACTTTTACTTTAGATAAACTTGAATCTGGTCGTACATCCATGTGAGAGTTCCTCTTTACTTCTGTATTATATCATAACAACGATCAGGTGTCAAGTAATTACAACAATCGGTGCGCTAATGGTAAATGGTGCCGCAGAAGTTTCTGCAAATAGTCCTTCTGATTGATCCAATAATAATCCTGATGTTTGTTTGTAAGTTAATCCAGTGATTGTATTTAATTCTGCACCCAGTTTAGTGAATGAAGTAATTCCGGTAGTTGATTCTTGATCAATAGATAATTTATTTTCAGTCCATATACCCATACCAATTTGATTATGTTCTCCTCCCCACCATTCTTGTTCCGAACCTAATTGAAAATAATTTGAGACACCAATACCAGATTCAAAGCTAGTTCCAACTCTAGTCTTAGTAGAATTACCACCAATAACCGAAGTATAATTCAATCCAATATATTCGTTATAATATAAAGCAGTAATATTATATGATCCAATTGAAAAATGATTCTGTTCAGTACAAAAACTTGTAGATATTGGTGACTGTAATTCGTATTGACCCGAACAACTAACACCAATCTTTGAAGCGATTAAAGCAAGACCATTATTTGCTTCCAATCTAGAATCATTCTTGAAGTATGTTGTGTGTTCACCAGCATAAGTCACCTTACTTTCTCGGTTGACTGCTACGTTGTACATACCCATAACTTCTAAATGATAATCTTTACCAACTTTTAAGTGGTAATTACCATCAACCATCATTGTAACATTACCATGTACAACTACTTCTTGGTCCTTAATAGTAACATCAGTTTTATTGTGTGAGTTTGTAACTCTAACATCACCATTATCATAAATTTGAATACCAGATTTACTAGGACCATGTTCAATTACTAATCTAGTATTGTATGGCGTGTCATCCATGACAACCATAGTGCCAGATTCAGAGAAAGTACCAATTATTTTTGAGTACTCTGGATTCCATCTACCAGGAACACCAGATAAAGTTGAACCAACTGAGAATCCACCAGGTCCACAATTTACTACGTTAGCAATAGGACATGAAGTAAATGAAATTGCAAAAGGATCTCTAGTATCTCGATTACATCCAATACCAAGTAAACCAAATATGAAATCTAAGATACTTGTTACATTTATACTGGACAAATCAGATATTTCAGAAATATCTCCGAGTGATGAGAATGTACTTATGATTTCGTTAACAGTTTTAAAAATAGAATTTGCGATATCAACTAACTGAAAAATAGAATCAAATACTGCATCGAATATACATTGTACAGCATCAATAGTATCAAATATTGTTTCAAGAACTTCATTGATGACTGATTCTATACCGGACATTATAGAATCTACAAGTGATGTGTCAATAATGCAAGATATTTCTCTCATGATAAACATAATTGCATCAGTGAGAGTTTTACCAAACATAGGGAATGGAGCTACAGCTGAAATTCCAATTGCATTTAATATTTTAGTCACCTCACCCATAATAAATGATTTAATTTGATTCACAACCCACCATATAGAGTCACGAATCATTTCAATACCATTATCAATAGTTGATTTTATATCAACTAGATTATCAGTAAATGCTCCAAATAAATCTCCTTCTTTTGCAGTTTCTCCACCAAGATATTCACTTTTCATCAGTATAGAAACTGACTCATTACTATTATGAATTTTTGGAATTGTGTTATCAAATCCTCTCTTTAGAAGAACAAACTTTGTTTCTTCTTTGCCATTATATCCTATAGTTTCGTCACCAATACGTAAAACTCCTCTCTCTGGAAAATTACTAGTGGAATTTACTGAGATAGTTTGTTCTTCAGAATCTATGTCTGCAATTAAATTTGTGGTTGCATTTTTGATACGATTAGTATGTGCTGCAGAATTTAATATTAATTCAGTAGCATATGCTATTGTTGTGTCAATAGTTTTATCACCACCGTTTTTTCCATCAGCGATAGGAGTATTTTTAAGTTGACCAGATGGATTTGCAATCGAGTGAGGAGCAACTGCAGCAGCAACCGATACAGATGCTTTTGATTTTCCTAATGCATCTGCTGGTTGACCTTTATTAGATGAATATGATCCTGTTATAGAATTATCGTAACTTCTTGGATAGTCTCTTGCATTCTGACTATTCTTATCTATTACTGCAGTAATTTTACTAAGAAGAGATCCAATTACAACTGGTTGTTGACAATCAGGATAGTCTAGGAAGAATCCAACAACGAAACTGCCAGGTTTTAATTGATTGCCAGCAGATCCAACGCCGTTTGATCCAGCAGAATCTGATGGAGCAATAACTTGGGCCCATGGTAACTTTGATGGCATCTCTCCTGGTTTATGATATCCAAGAATATTAACCTTGACTCTTCCTAGATTTGCGTCTCGATCATCTGCATTTTTTACAGTACCAAGCCACCAAGTAAAGTCTCCGTTACCTATAAAACTGCTTGTGGGTAGTGTTGGATTTATAGTTGACATTAGTCCTCGTAAATTCTACATTCATCAGCATCAGGTTCCATTTCACAATATAATTCTAATGCTGTTGGATCGTGATGATCACCTGCTTCTATTTCTTTTTTATGGTTTGTTGCATAAATTTCTAACTCATGCAGTTCACCTTCAACATGACGACGTTGGTTTGGTGAAGTCGTTGGATCATCTAAGATTTCTTTATCTTTAGCAATGTGTTTTTCTATGCTTTCCATTTAGTTTGTTCCGTCTAAGTTAACTTGACTACCAGTTAAATTTATATCTGGTAGTGATTTTCCTCCATATGAATCTCTAGATAACGTAATGTAAGTTCTGAGTTCACTCCTATTTAGAATAGAATGTTTGATGGAAGTTACCAAGTATCTTCCACTAATTCTTTCATCTCTTTGAACTTTATTATCTGGAGATTTTTTTGGTGAAGGAATTGAAACATTAATAACATTACCTGCTCTATTACTAAGGTCACCAGGTATACTAATGTCTAATTGATTATACTCTAAAAAATAATATCTGTAAAATGCTTTCTCATAGTTTTTGTTGATTTCATCAATATTCTCCTTCTCTTTATCTGTTTGTTCTTCATTCCACTGACCCCATGTGCTAATTGTTGAAGGACGGTAAACAAATCTACTCCCTCTACTTAACATTTGAGCTGCACCACCGCTGACAAATGGTTTTGTATTTTCTAAATGAGAACTTTTATCCCAGAAATCATCAGCTGTTGTTTTAAATACTCTATAAGTTGCTCGGTTAACATCTAAGTATATTGCATTGTGACAGAAAGCACCTCTTCGTAAATCATCATAGATATCAAAAGCTTTTGGTGATGCAAAATTACCAATTCTATATTGTTCACCCGAACCATTCCCATAAGATGAAGTATTTCCTTGATAAAAAGAATACTTAATTTCTTTCGATGGATATGATTGTTGATCTAGTAAAGTATCAACTGACTTAAATTTATATCCATCAATAGTTTCATAGAAAAAGAAACCAATAGAATCTTTTTTATATTCTGGAACAGATCTGACAGACAACCACTTAAACAAATCAAAGACTCTCCAATTAGGAACATACATGTTGAATGGGAATACTGTATCATCAGTCTCTAAAGATTTTGAAGAGAAATTATTCCTACCTAGAATATCTTTTATAATATCATTTGATTTTATTCCATCAATCCTCTCACAGATTCTAAAGTTTTCGTTTCTAAGTGCTTCAATAGAAACACAACTCATTACATAAACTTGATTTTTTTCTTGCATTGTTCGACCATCGATCTTATAGACCGAAAAGTTTAATCTATAATATTTTTTATCACTAGATATATACAATTCTATTCTTTCTTGACCAACAATCGGCAAAGAAGATATTAAATTCTCACCAATATCTTGGATAGCAAACTCTGCCTGTAGAGCAGAAGAAAAAATACTTTCATAGATATTAATTTCCAACACCAATGGTTTTATGTCTATTTTTTGGGATTCATCTATACTATAAAGACTTACTTCTAGTAAAGAAAAATCTCCGGGAAATTGATTCGCCATTATATTCTATTAAGTGGTGTGAGGTCTGTTATGCTTGTGCTATTTAGAGGAAAACTATTGACAGTAGTACTCATATTATTGTTTTGACTGTTGTTTATTATAATAGGTATAACACTACCTCCAGTTCTACTTCTCATCTTTTTGTCAATAGATCTTGATGAACTCATTGAAGGCAATGGCGAGGCAGCTGGTCTGGTGGGTGTAAAACTTGCAGGTTGTGGTGATTGAATTGTTTTTAAAAAGTTTTTATCAGCACCTGGTGGACGTTGGTGGTGTGGACGTTGGTGGTGTGGATTGTTGTGTAGTGAGTTTGGTCTGGTGGGTGTAAAACTTGCAGGTTGTGGTGCTTGAATTGTTTTTAAAAAGTTTTTATCAGCACCTGGTGGAGTTGGAGTTGGTGTGGA
>ERZ891134.1008-NODE-1008-length-20821-cov-17.606231_pt1 | contig 20821 bp, 18 predicted proteins | sample MGYA00520888_ERZ891134 | MGnify/ENA primary metagenome ERZ891134 (study PRJEB32303, sample SAMEA104408692) | aquatic metagenome | biome: Brackish water; feature: Coastal; material: water | place: Baltic Sea | collected 2014-10-23 | depth 10 m ... | reverse complement strand
ATATTACACTTGCTGCGCCTGCAGCGGCTGACCCGATCACAAGTTCTTTAGATATTCCAGATACAAAAACTGTTAAAATTGATGCTAATCACCCAGATGGAACAGGTAATGTGGCGATGGGTCGTTTGGCATTAGATAATGTAACTGGTCTTTATAACACTGCTATTGGTAATACTTCAGGTCAACAAATCACTTCTGGTAATTCAAACGTAGCAATTGGTCATTCTTCTTTATTTAGTAATCAAAGTGGACAATATAATGTTGCAATAGGTGGAAATTCTTTAAATTCCAATACCGCCTCTGAAAATGTTGGTGTAGGTTTAAGAACCTTATCTCAAAATACGACAGGTGCACAAAACACTGCTATCGGTACAAGAGCTATGGATTTAAATTCTGGTGGTACTCAAAACGTTGCAATAGGGTATAAAGCTCTTTATGTAGGTGGAGGTCAACAACAAAACGTAGCAGTTGGATGGCAAGCATTAAAAGATTGTTCAGCCGGTTTTCAAAACACAGCAGTTGGTGATGACGCAATGAACCTAACTGTAAATGGTTGGGGTAATACTGCTATGGGCGATGGTGCATTACAACGAGTAGACGGTAATGCTAATACTGGAATAGGACAAAGTGTAGGAGGTTCTCTTACTAGTGGTAATAATAATGTTCTTATAGGTAGAAGCGCTGGAAGTAGTTTAACGACTGGAAGCACTAATGTTATTCTAGGTACAAACTCAACATCATCTTCGGCTACTGTCTCAAACGAAGTTACTTTAGGAAACTCTGCTGTTGCAACTTTAAGATGTAATGTAACATCAATTACTGCTCTATCAGACGCTAGAGACAAGAAAGATGTTGAAGATGCAAACATAGGTTTAGATTTTATTAATGATTTAAGACCTGTTAAGTTCGTATGGGACACTAGAGATGGTGCTAAAAAAGACATTAAAGAAGTTGGATTTATCGCACAAGAGCTAGACGAAGTTCAACAAAAACACGGAGTTGAAGATCATTTACAGTTAGTTTTAAAAAACAACCCTGATAAATTAGAGGCTTCACAAGGAAAACTTATACCAATTTTAGTTCAAGCTATTAAAGATCTTAAAAAAGAAATAGATGAACTTAAAAAAGCATAGTTTTTCTCACTAAAGGTACATTAACATGAGTTTTTTTAAAAAAATCGAAAAAAAATTACGTGACGTAAAAGACAAAATTGTTGATGATATAATACCTAACGAATTAAAAAGCGGTGCAAAAGCAAAAGAATCACTTCGTAAATTAATTCCTAATGAATTAGCAGATGTTGCAGTCAAAGCTGCTCCATTTGTTGCAATGATACCAGGTGGTGCACCTTATGCGGCTGCAATGCGTGGTATTGGTAGATTTGATCAAAGAGGAAGTATCAGCGATGCATTAAAACAAGCTGCGGGTACATATGCTTTTAGTAAAGTTGCAACTCCTTTTACAAGTCAACTACCTGGACTTTCAGGGAACACTTATGAAGGTTTAAGTGGGGTATTGCAAGCGGGAAAAGATTTAGGAAGTAGTGCATATAGTGGAATTAAAAGTTTAGGTACAAGCGGTAAAAATAAAGCTCTTGATATTTTAGGTAAAGGTAGTGTTGGAGATATGTATCCAACAGATTATGGATATGAATTAGGTAGTGGTGGTGGAGGAATTAAAAGTTTAGGTAGTAAAATACTAGATTACGGAAAAGAATTTGCTTTTGGTGATGACAAAAAATTTCAAATGGGAGACATCGGAAGATTTTTAGGTGATCCTGGTAAGACAGTACCTTTAACAATGATTGCTTCTTATATTAAAGAAAAGTTTTTTCCTGATGAAGATCAAGATAGTTACGATGCTAAGTTTGCAGAGGCTATGAGAAAAAGAGGAGAAAATGTTGAAGGTTATTTAAGACAATATGGACCTTTTGATCCTAGAAGAGACCCTACAGAAAATCCTTATACACAAGAAGAAATTGATCAGTTTGCTAAAGATAAAACTATAGAATACAGAAATGTTGCAGCAAGTGGTGGACTAATGACTCTTCCAAGAGAGAATTATTTTTTAGGTAGTAAAAAAGCGTTTACAGTTAATCCAAACCCAGATTTTGAAAGAGCATCAGAAGTAACTCCTGATGATATTTTAAATGTATTTAAAGCAAAATTTGATGGAGGTGATTTCTTTGGAAGAAGAAGTCCACGTCTAGCTCTTCCAATGGGACAACCTTTATATGTAGGTAAGAGTCCAATAGAATTAAAAGAATCAAAAGTAAGTTCTGATGATATTATGAATGTATTTAAGAAAAAATTTGATGAAGGTAATTTCTTTGGAAGAAGAAGTCCACGTCTAGCTCTTCCAATGGGACAAGTTTCAGCAACTTTTAGCCCTAAACAAAGAAAAGAAAGAGCATTTGATGTAAACGAAACAGGAAGAGAAATATATGACAGAAAAGGGTTAGGTAAATTAATGGCTTCACTTTTAAGACAGGCAAACTTTGATAGAGAAGAAGCAGCTATGGGTGGTAGAATGAATTATGCTAGCGGATCAGAAGGAATTATGATGGCTTCAAACCCAGACCCTATGGATGAAAGAGATCAAGTTTTAGAAATGATGGCAATGCAAGAATTTGGTAAACCTTTAAGAGATTTAACTGATGATCAAATTATAGAACTAGAAGAAATGTTTGATGATTTTGTAAGAAGTGGTCAACCATTACCGTCAGACCCTACAAAACCAATTAATCCTTTTGCACCTAAACCTACGGGTCCGGCTTTACCTATGAAAGCTGATCTAGACGATGTAAGAGATAGTTATTCCGAATTAATGTTTGGTAAACCAGTTGAGGCTTTAACACCGGATGAACTTGAAGAATTTGAATTATTATTTGAAATGGAATATTATGGTAAAAAAGAAACTGAACCAAGAATGATGGCACAGACAGGTGGTAGAGTAAATTACGCTTTTGGTACAGACACTCCTGAAGAAAACGCGATGCAAGCAGCGGGCATCGAGGGGCTAGATATAAATATAAACCCTAAAGGTATTACAGAATTAGATATGAGAGAAACAGGTGGATTTATTCCTCCTGTAGGTGTAAAAGAAAAAGAAGATGACATCCCTGCGATGTTATCAAATAACGAATTTGTTTTTACTGCGGACGCTGTCAAAGGAATGGGTGACGGGGATGTGAATAAAGGAGCTGAACGTATGTATAGTATGATGAAAAAATTAGAAAACGGAGGAAGAGTATAATGGCTATTCAAACAGGGGCGTCTCCCGATTTAGAAGCATCACAAAAAAGGTATTTATCCGGTCTTAATTCATTAACTAATGTTCCAACGGATACATCTAAATTTGCTCCAGAAGTTCAGAGACAATCAGATTTTTCTATGGCAGCTCAGCAAGAGCTGGCAAGACAAGCAGGTTTAGGTGCAATAACTTTTGATGCTCAAGGTGGTGTAAAAAGTGTTGGCGCTGGTACAGGTGTTATGGGCTTTGAGCCTTACCTAAATCAAGCTGCTCAATATTCAGGACCACAAGCTTATCAAGATTTTATGTCTCCTTATCAACAAGACGTAATCGATACAACACTTACAGAATATGATTTACAATCTCAAAGAGGAATGCAAGGTATTGCTGATAGAGCAGTATCTTCAGGAGCTTTTGGTGGTGGTAGAGAAGGTGTTGAAAGAGCAAATTATCAAACAGATTCAAATAGAAACAGAGCTGCATTACAAGCACAATTACTTGGTCAAGGTTTTGGTCAAGCACAAGCGGCAGCTGGTCAAGCATTTGGTCAACAATCACAACTTGCAACATTACAACCTGCATTAGCTGGTCAAACAGTTGCTGGTTTACAGGCGGCAGGTTCAAGTGATCTTGCGTATAGACAAGCCGGTGAAGATGCAAGAAGACAAGCTGCAAGACTAGCAGCATATGAACCATATGAAAGAACAAGTTATCTAGCTTCTGGATTAGGTTCACTAGGTGGAATGACTACGCCACTATCACCTGCAATGACAGGAATGTCATCACCTCAAATGAGTCCTTTACAAACTGCTTTATCTCTAGGAACGACTCTTGGAGGAATTTACGGGTCGGTAAGAGGCTAATGCAAAATATTTTTAAAAGACCTATGTTTAGAAAAGGTGGTTTAAGTACAACCAACAGAGTAGGTTATAGTGAAGCTGGATCAGCTACTGCTGATGCAAAAGAATTAATGGAAATTGAAAACATGAGAGATCCTTTCTTACCTTTTGATATGAGCGAAGAAACAAAAACTGTTGAAGAAAAATTTCAACGAAGAGGTAACGAACAATTAATACGAGATACGATGGCAAAAATGGGTATAATGGATCCCTACCTTAAACCTAAAAAAGATAGAAGATTAGCAAACCTTGCTTTAAGATTTGGTTCAGGTTTAGCAGACCCTAATTTAAGAGGAAGTTTTTTACAAAAAGTAGCACAAGCAGGCGCTGGTGCAGTACCAGGTTTAATTCAAGAAACAGAAGCGATGGATAATTCAGCTGCTGGCATAGAAGCTTTAAAAATGAAAAGATTTATGGACATATATGACAGAGAAGAATTAAGAGACTACAAGAGAAGTTTAGATGAAGATGGTATCGATCAACAGGAAACAGCGTTTATAAAAAATATAGGTTTTGCTGCAGAATCTTTATTTCCAGGGACAGACTTTGCTGACTTAGTAGATGACGAAAAACAAAGAGTTATGGATTTTGTTAATGGAACTTTAGGAAATGATATTCAAAAAAGAACAGAGTATCTAAATGATATATATAAAATTACAGAAGCATCGCCTAAACTATCAGACTATGAAGATGATTTTCAAGGATTTGATGCAGCTGTTGCAAGTTATGACAATAAACGTCGTAAAAAGGCTAGATCAAAACAAATACATGAAAGTTTATTAGCTTCTGGTAAAATAGAAGGAATTGATATTTCAACTGTGGCTATTTTTGATGGCGATCAAGGACCTGTTCAAGAAAATGTTTTATATGAAATTGCTGCAACAATGGAAGATAGCAAAACAGGGGAAAAAAATATACGTGATGGTGCTAGATATTTTTATATAGATAGAGATGATGCAACAAACGTTCAACAAACTATTTATTTAGACTCTGGATTTAACCCTATAATATAAGGAGAATAGATGGCTTTTGACCTTAACGAAATCCTTAAAAACCAATCAGGAACTAATACAAATGTAAATGAAAAAACTACTTTTGATATAAACGAACTATTAGAAGAAAAAAAACCTGCAACTACTTCACAACCTGAAAAAAAATCTAATCAAACAGATGAGTCTTTGGACCCTGAAGCTGAAGACAATAGTAATATATCAGGGTTAACTGCTGCAACAGCTGGAATTATATCAGGTGCTATAAAAGTACCAGAAGGAGTTATATCATTAGCTGCTGACCTAATAGATTTAGGTTTAGATACAAACTCAGCTGCAATGGTTGAACAATTTTTTGACACAATAAATCCTTTTGAAGAATTAGCACAAGAAAGAGCTATAGGTAGACTTACAGAAGCTTTAATTCAAATTGGGGTTCCAGGTGCTGTAGGTGCAAAAGTTGCAACTAAGCTAGCTACTAAAGCTTTAAATGCTAAAAAAACAGGGAACTATCTTAATCTAGGTAGTAAGAATGTTAGAAATGGACTTAAGGCAACAGAAAATTTAAATAAACTAACCGGAAGGCAAAAGTTTGGAGCAGTTGTTGTAGGCGGCTTGGCTGGAGAAACTTTTGTAGCTGACGTTGAAAAACTAGGAACTATAGGTGATGCGTTTGAGGCTGGTCCAACTCAACTAGATAGAAAAATTAGAGAAACTGAAAGAGATGATGCATCAAGAAGATTATTAAATAGGCTTAAATTTGGTTCTGAATCTTTATTAGTTACTCCAATTGTTTATGGATTAGGAAAAGGAGCATCACTTTTATTAAATAAAAAAGGTAAAGACTTAGCATATAGTGATAATGCAATTGAAAGAAAACTAGATAAGTTCGGGGGTATTTTTAGATTTAGAGGAAACAAACCGGTTCAACAAGCTTTAGCTAAAGAACAAGAGTCAGCTAGTAAAATGGTTGATACTAGTTTTGCAATGGAACAAGTAGGTAGAATTGATAAAGAAGTAAATAAAATTTTTCCTGAAACTAGAAACATATTGTTTGCAGCTAATACTGCAGAACGAAAACAATTATACAAAGAGATGAATGATCTTCTGTTTGAAGGTGATTTAATGAAAGGATTAGATGAAACTAAGACTGTAGACTTTGTAGATTTACTAACTAGAAACGGAGCAACACCAGAAGGAGTTGAGGTAATTTTAAATGGAATAAAAAATAGTAGAAGTTATTTTGTTGATCTTTTAAAAATTGCTTCTGACAGTCCATCAGTTGGAGACCTTCCCAGAAATATGCAAGGAGAATTTTCTAGTTTATTGGGTAGTAGAGTTAAAGATAGTATAGCAAACACTTTTGAAATATTTGAAAATGCAGATGCAGGTTTATTACAAAAATATAAACCTACTAAAGATACTGTTGATAGAGTTGCTAATATTTTTATGAGATACGCTGCAAAAAATAATCAACCAATTACAAGATTACAGGCAGAATCTTACGTTGATGATATTGTAAGTCAAGCTCGTGAAATGAATCCTAAAAAAGACTCACTACCTACGTTTGAATATGTAAATTTAACTAAAGGAGCTGATACTCCCTATAATCTTAAAACATTTAGACAAACGTTAGAGAAAAACTTACCTGATGGTACAAAAGATTTTCGTGTCATAGGTAAAGGAAGTAAAGCGTTTAGACAATTATTCGGTGAAGTAGAAGACGCACGTCACTCTATATTTGCATCCGTTGCTAGATTATCATCTGTTGCTAGACGGGGTGAGCTTTTTCAAGATATGCTTGATGCAGATACAATGATTAAGAGTAGGGTTACAGCGCAAACTCCTGAAGGCGCTAGAGGTTTTTTTCACGCTAGTCCATTAGCTGCTAAACAAGCTTTTGGAACAAAAACTCCAATAGTAAAAATGCCAGAAGAAATGACTAAATACTTTCCTGATGAAAATCTTTATACTTCAAAAGATATTGCAGAAGGTTTTGAAAGTGTAGCCGGACTTCAAGATTGGATGAGAGGTGAAGCAAAAGGTCAAGGTGTTTTAGGAAGAACAGCTGCTGCTTTATATAGATATGGATTACTTACTCCGAAAGCTGGTGCACAGTTTGCTAAAACTGTTTTATCTATACCAACTCACATAAGAAATTTTTTAAGCTCAGGTGCTTTTGCACTTGCTAATGGTACATTAATGACAAGTCCTAAACTTATTGCTCAGGCTATGAATGAAGCTAGAAAAACAGTTCAAGTAGGTATGAGACAACCTGAAGCTATGGCCAAGTACAGAGAGTATTTAGACTTAGGAATTGTAAACACAAACGTAAGACTTGGTGATATTCGTAATCTATTTAAAGATGTAAGATTTGGTGATGGTAACATTGCTACAGATAGTGTTTTAAAACCTTTATTAAATAATTTAGGTAAAGGGATAAGTAGAGGTGTTAAAAAAACTGGTAAAGCTTTTCAAGATGCCTATGTTGCTGAAGATGATTTTTGGAAAATATTTAATTTTGAAGTAGAACTTGCTAGATTAAGAAACGCATATGCAAAAAAAGGTTTACCTATTCCTCAGAATTTAAAACAAGAAGTAGCAGAGATAGTAAAAAATACAGTTCCAAACTATGCAAGAGTAGGTCAGTTTGTAAGAGGTATGCGTATGTCTCCTTTTGGTAATTTTATGTCATGGCCTTCTGAAATATTTAGAACTGGTTTTGGTATTTTTAGACAAGGTTTAAAAGAAATTAAAGACCCAGTTACAAGAGCAATAGGTATGAAAAGATTAACCGGAGCAACTTTTGCTACTGCTGTATTACCTTATAGTATTGTTGAAGGATCTAAATCTATCTTCGGAGTAACTAATGAAGAATCAGATGCGATTAATTATTTTGTTGCCCCTTGGTCTAGAGATTCACAAAAAATATTATTTAAAAATCCAACAAATGGAGATTTTTATTATATCGATTGGTCTAAAAATAATGTTTATGATACGCTTACAAGACCATTTCAAACAGTTTTATTTAATATTCAACAAGGTATTGAAGACGAAGAAGTATTAACTAAAGGTTTTTTAAAAGGAATATTAAATGCAACTGCACAAACTGCTTCACCTTTTATATCAGAATCTATTTATACAGAAGCGTTTCAAGATATATATTCTAGAAATGGAAGAACGAGAGACGGGAAACAGCTTTACGGAGACAGAACTCTAGAAATGGAAAAATATTTAATTATAACTGAACACCTTGCTAAGACACTTTTACCATCCACACAACCATTTCAAAGAACTGCAAAAGCAATCACAGGAGAACCTGGAAAAGGAGCTGCAACTTATGAAATAGGTCCAGAGATTGCAGGTATATTTGGTATGAGACCAATTAAAATTGACCCTGAAAGAAGTTTAGACTTCTACCTTGGAAGATTTCAAAAAGAACAATCAGAAGATAGAAAAAACTTTACATCAGGAAGATTTGGAGTTTTGAGTGGTGAAAGAAAAACACCTAGAGAAGTAGTTGAAAGATTCTTTATTGCGAACAAGACTTTATTTGAAACACAAAGAAATATGAAACAAGTATTAAATGCGGCTGAGACGTTAGGTTTAAAAGACAAAGACTTAAAAGATGTATTTGATAGAAGAAATATTTCTAAAAAAACTTTAAAAAGATTACTAAGAGGAAAGTTTAATGCCTTTGAAATTACAGATGGTATTGAAGAAAGATTTGAACGTAATGCAGAAAAAGGTGGAATAGAAAATCCGTTAATACCGGTCGAGTCTTTAATAAAACAAATGGTAAAAGATTTTGAAAATCAAAGTTTAGATAGTCCTTTACAATTAAATATAGAAAACTATTTACCTAGATTGATTGAAGGTCAAGGACAGCAATCGTCAATGACACCATTACCACCTACACCAATGCCGAATCCAGGTTCTTTTCAAACGCCGGTTCAACAAAATCCAACGATGGTTTCAGGTTTAACACCTATGGAAGAATCATATTTATCACCAACAGAAAAACAAATAAGACTAAGATCAAGAGGAATTAACAATGCCTAAAAAAGATTTAGCTTTAGAAAAAATAGAATCTCACGAAAAACTTTGTCGTATAATGCAAAAACAAACTCACCAAAAAATCTCAGGAATAGAAAATGATATTAAAGAAATTAAAAATCATATGCGTTATGCAATGACTGCGTTGGTTGGTGGTATGTTTGCTATAATAATTATTTTAATTGAGAGATTATAGTTTTTATTATATCATTGTAATTATAATCTTTAATATGAATTAAAGAGTCTGTTAAATTAGGTTTTTCAAACATTTGATTAGTGTCTTCAAATCTACCTGATTTAATAGTATCCATCCAAATCATAATATCATAACCTTTTCTATATTTATTAAAAGGACAAACAAACTCTACAACAGATGTTTTATCTGTCATGCTACAAAGTTTTTTCATTCTTTCAACTTGTCTAATTCTTCCTTCTTCTGAAAAATCCCAGTCGTGAAATATACGTCTTATTTCATCCGCATTAAAATATGCAACATCCATGTTGTGAATTAATTTTTTAGCAAATGTTGTTTTACCAGAGCCCGGTAAACCAAATATTAATATTTTTTTTATATCCAAGATTTAATTTCTTCACCCATGATTTGACTAGCAATGTTTTGTTTTTTACGCAACGCTAAAACTATTCTATCATCAACTGTATCTTCAGAAATGATATCAATATAAGTCATTGGTTTAGTTTGACCAATACGATCTATACGAGCTTCTGATTGAGTTCTTTTTTCTAAATCATAACCATTAGAAAAATAAACCATTGTACTTGCAGCAGTCAATGTGATACCATAACCGCCAGTTTGTGTTGTACCTATAAAAAATCTACACTTGTCATCTTCTTGAAACTTCTTTATATTATCTTGTCTTTTTTCTTGAGGTGTTAATCCATAATAATCAACATAACTATCTTCACCATATTCTTTTGATATAGCATTTATAATTTTATTAATATCTCTTTGGTATTGAGCCCAAATAACAACCTTACCTTCAACCTGTTGTACAATATCTAATAGTTCATCAACTCTTTTACATGGCAAATCTCTTGTTGACCCATCATCAGCCACAAAGTGGCCACAAGTTATTTGATGGAGACGCATTAGTTGAGTTAATACAGTATTAGTAGTTAATACCTTTCCATCCAGGTGCGCTAGAGCAGTCTGTTTCATTTCTTTGTAAACTTTTTCTTGTTCTGGAGTCATTGATACAGTTCTTTTCATCCAGGTTTTTTTAGGTAGATCTAGACAATCTTCTTTTAAAACTCTATATGAAAAAGGTTTTAATTTATCTGAAAGCTCACCTAAGTTTCTATAACCAACTATAACTTGAACCGTTCTTGCACCTAAATTCATGTTACGCATGACAGCATATCTAGCTCTAAAAGTAAAAAAAGAATGATGGCCTAAAAGATACGGGTCTAAAAACTCACACTGAGAATATAAATCTAAAGGTGATTTAGTTATAGGTGAACCTGTAAGTATTCTTCTATACTTAGAATCTTTTGATATCTTTAAAATATTTTTAGTTCTTTTAGCTGAAGGGTTTTTAATAGTTGTAGCTTCATCAATAGCAATCATAGATTTATGAGAAGATAAAAATTTATCTGCAAACTCTAAACCTTTTTTAGTAGAGAAGGCTTCAACATTCATAATTAAAATATGAAGATCAGTCCCGGTTTCAAACAAAGTATTTAATTCTTTTAGTTTTGGTTTAGTGTGTGATGCAGTCCACAAAACAGTTTTCTTTTCAATATGATCTGCCATGTGTACCGGTATCTCAGAGTCGTACCAATTTTTATAAACACCTTTAGGTGCAATTAAAAGGAGACCATTTATTTCTCCTTTGTCATACAACATAGATACATTATCAATTAATACTTTTGATTTTCCTGTACCCATTTCCATAAAATAAGCATAGACTTCTTTGTCCCAAGACATTTCTAAGGCTTTAAGTTGATGCGCAAAAGGCTTTGTTTTAAATTTGTAGAACATAATATTTTATACTTTCTATTTATAAAATAGGATAAATTAGGATGTTTGTCAACTACTTATAATTAAATTTTTTGCAGTATTCACTGTATTTTTCCATGGCGATTTGGCAAGCTTTTGGAAATTTAGTTTTCATATAATCTACAGTTGCGCTGTTGAGCCTTTGTTTAGCCCCTGGAATTTTGTCTTTATCATCAACTCTTTTAATTTTTGATTTAAAAGTTTTCATTCTTTCCGCAAGGCCGGTAAGCCCTGTAATTTTTTGTTCTAAATTTTTTATATCTTCATCCAGGTTTTCAAATCTAATCATGTGATCAATTATATAATCACCATTTATTTCATAAAATTTTTTAAATTCTTTTACAGGCGCTTGAATTGCATAATCTCTAAAAGATATATTCTGTAAATCAAAACCAAAAAAATAATAGTTAGATATAAGATAATCAATTGGATGTCTTACAATAGAAACTTTTGTATAAGAGTTAAAAACATCTTCACCTATTCTTTTTTTAATTTTTCTAGCTTCTATGTGATTATAATATCTCTGACTATTTGCTTCAAAAACACGAAGTATTGTTCCCATACCTTGATAACAATCATTATTCATAACATTACCAGATACTTGAAAATCAACATCTAATCCAATAATATGATCAAAATATTTAGCTCCATTATTTTCATTTTGAAAATGAATTTTATTTCTTTCTAAGCTAATTATTTCATCTTCTGGGGTGCACATAGTTATTATATCTTCTCGACCACAATAATTTCTTAATGCTAATTCAAAAGATGTACCGGCTACTTTAATCGGTTTTATAAATATCAGTTTATGTTTGTGTGATATAATCATTGATTTCTTTCTAAAAATAGCTATACTAAATCAAAAGAGAAAGTCAATGACTAAAGTTTATTTAACTCAAGAAATACCAACAGATAGAGAAACCGGTAAACCCAAATATAATGTTATGGGTGCATCAAAGTATGGAGAAATAAAAACTCTATTACCTATGTATTCTCAAATGATACTTTCTCCTGGTCCATTAATACAAAAACTTAGAACACTTTTAAAAGATTACACGTCAGACGATTATCTTTTATTGTCAGGTGACCCTGCAACTATAGGTGTTATATGTTCAGTTGTGTCTGATATGACAAATGGAAAGTTTAAATTTCTAAAGTGGGATAGACAAGAAAAAACTTATTATCCAATAGAAATAGATTTATTTAAAAATTAGTATTGACAAAACAAAAGTCTAGGATTATATACAATCCATGAAAGGAATTGTATGAGTATAGATTATGAAGACGATAGATTAGAATCTGTAAAGCAAATAGATGCTGCAGCTTCTTTATCTAATAAAGTTATTGAATTAAAAAATATTGAAGACGAAATTGAAAACGCAGAAAAAAGTATTTCAAAATTAAAAGAACAGTCTAAAGTATTATCAGAGGTAGAAATACCTAAGATGATGCAAGAGATGAACATTACAAAATTAAAGCTTAAAGATGGTGAGTCTATAGAACTTAAACCATTTTATTATGCTTCTATTGCAAAAGGCAGAAACGAAAGTGATTCTGATTTTTTAGATAGAAAGGATAAAGCTTTTAAATGGCTTCGAGATAACGGCCTAGGTGATATTATTAAAAATGATATTACCGTTACCTTTGGTCGGGACGAAGATAACAAGGCGCTGCAATATGCAGACCTTGCAAAGAGTAATGGCTTTGAACCAATTCAGCGCGAAACGGTTCATGCTGTAACTCTTAAAGCGCTAGTCAGAGAGCGTCTTGAGAATAATCTTGAGATGCCTTCTGACATTTTTAAAATCTACGCGGGTAACAGTACAAAAATCAAAAGGAGATAAAATGGAAACGAGTAACGAGAAACAAGTAACTATAAAAAAAGAAAATCTGCCTTCAGATATTTTATTTGAAGCGGATGCAGCACAAGGTTTAGAAAACGTAAGAACAGAAAATCTGGCTTTACCAATTCTAAAACTTTTACAAAACGGATCTGGAGAAGCTCAGAAGCGTAATCAAAATTACGTTGAAGGTGCTGAACCAGGGATGTTCCTGAACACCGTGACTAAAAAATGTTATAACGGTGCTGAAGGAATAGAGGTTGTACCCTGCTATTACAAACTTGAGTTTCAAGAATGGGCAGACTTTGGTACAGGTTCAGGAAGACCGGAAAATATTTTTGGTCATGATTCTGATATTTTATCTAAAACAACTAAAGATACTGGAGGTAAAGATCGTCTTGAAAACGGTAATTACATTCTAACAGTTGGTCAACATTTTGTTTTAATTGTTGATGGTGCAAGTACAGAACCTGCATTAATCTCTATGAGTTCTTCTCAAGGTAAAGTGAGTAGAAAATGGAATTCAATGATGGCTTCAATTACACTTGAAGGCAAAAATGGTCCTTTCACTCCTGCTACTTACAGTCATAAATATGTCTTGTCTTCTGTACTTAACAGTGGAAAAGGTAATCAATGGTATGGCTTTAATGTTGTAAGCGGTGCTATGATTGATAACGCATCACTCTACGAAAGAGCGAAAAAGTTTCACAACTCATTCGCCGGCTAATAGTGTGAAAAGTGGGCGCCTAGGGGAGACTCAAAGCGCCCATGCAATCGACAGACAGGACAGGACATGACAGACATATTAAAAAAATTTAAAAGTATATTTGAAGGCTTAGACATAGCTAGAGGTGAGACTCGTAAGACAGGTGAGGTATCTGCAAAAGGTAAGAGTATTACCAGGTCTAAAACAATTACGGAGCCACCTACAGATAAAATGTGGGAAGATCATTTAAAAGGAACAGAACCTGCATTAGGTATAATTCCAATAAGAAGAGACAATACTTGTATATGGGGATGTATTGACTGGGATGTATATCCTTTAGATCACAAAGAAATAGTAAATGATTTAAAAAAGAAAAAAATACCACTGACAGTATTTAGATCAAAATCTGGTGGTGCACATTTATTTTTATTTACAAAAGAACCTGTGCCTGCAGTTATGATGAGAGATAAATTAAAAACATATGCTTCAGCTATTGGTCATGCAAGAGCAGAGATATTTCCAAAACAAGAAAAGATAAATATTGATCGTGGTGATGTAGGTAGTTTTTTAAACTTACCTTATCACAACTTAGAAAATACAGTTAGATATGCATTCAATAATAATGGTGAACCAATATTAGATATCGAAACTTTTTTTGAACACTATGAAAAAAATGTTTTAAGTGTAGATCAATTTAATAATTTAAAATTAAAAGAAACAGAAGAAGATGATTTTCTTGAAATGCCACCATGTTTGGTTACGCTTTTATCTGAAGGTGTTGGTGAAGGAATGAGAAATGAAACTATGTATAATGTAGGAGTGTACGTAAAGAAAAGATTTTCTGAAGACGATCTTTGGAAAAAGAAAATGAATCATTACAATTTAAAATATTTTAAACCACCTATCAATGCATCAGAACTTGTTAAGACTCAAGAGTCATTAGATAACAAAGATTATTTTTATAAATGTAAAGATGAACCTTTAGTATCTTTTTGTAATTCTAAACTGTGTGTAACAAAAAAATATGGTGTAGGTGATGATGATGCACCGGTACAAACTATATCTGCAATTAGAAAATATAATTCGGACCCACCATTATTCTTTTGTGATATTGATGGACAAACAGTAATGGTTGAAACTGCAGTTCTTCACGAGCCAGATAAATTTTCAATGGCGTGTTTAGAACAAATTAATAGACCACAAATGCCTATGTCTAAAATTATATGGCGTAAGATGTTAATAAAACTCTTACAAGAAAAACAAGAGACAGATCTAAAAGCTACTGAAGATTTAAAAATAGATAATCAATTAAAAGAATACATGGAAGACTTTGTAAATAAGGTTAGAGGTAAAGATATAAATGACATTCAAAGAGGTGTTGCGTACAGTGATGATAATTATAGTTATTTTAAAATGAAAGATTTTTGGAAACATTTAGTAAAAAATAAATGGCCAGATAAAAGATATCCAAAACATGTAGTAGTACAAAAACTACAAACTCAATTAAAGATTGAAGAGGATTATCCAAAAATAAGTGGTAAGACAGTGCGTTGCTTTAAAATGTTAAAGATTGTATCTGTTGAACCAGAGAAAGCAAAATATGAAAGTCAGGAGCCATCGTGGAAAAGAAAAATAGAACAGTAATACCTGGACCACCAGGAACCGGAAAGACGTATAGATTATTAAATCACTATATGGCCAAAGAAATAAAAGAAAATAAAACTGATCCTAAAAAAATTTGTTACATTACTTTTAGTAAAGCAGCTGCAGAAGAAGCTACTGAAAGATTTGAAGAATTATTTCCTAAAGAAAAACTTGGATATATAGGAACTATGCATGCATTAGGTGTAAGAGAATTAAATATAGATGTAAGTGCAAAACTATTAAGAGGTAATAGTCAATGGAATCAATTTAAACTTTATGAACCAATGGCAGCTAAATTAAATACTGATATTAGTATTGATTCAACAACCGGTAAAACTAGATTTAAGGATCCAATTTTAACTACAAGAGATTATGCAAAAAATAAAAAAATATCTTTGAATGAGGCTGCAATACAAAAAGGTATGGCAGGTTGGTCAGATATACATATTGCAGAAAAAATAGATGATGCACTAACGCAATATAAAAAAGACACAGGAGTCATAGAATTTTATGACATGATAGGTTTGTTTACGGATAAGATAAAAACTAAAGATAGTTTTTATGATGTTATATTTTTAGATGAGGCTCAAGACTTAAACGCGTTGCAATGGGATATGTTTTTTGAATTAGAAAAACTAAGTCAAAGATCTTTTATTGCTGGTGATGATGATCAAACTATCTACGGGTTTCAAGGTGCGGATGCATCTACATTTATAAATCTAGAAGGAACTATCGACGAACAAGTTAAATCGAGACGAGTACCTAGAAGCGTGCATCGAGTGGCTTTAAATATATTAGATAGAATCAATGAACGTAGGACAAAGAATTGGGAAGCGAGAGACGAGGAAGGTGAAGTCAATTACGAAACATCATTAGAAAACATAGACTTTTCAAAAGGTAAATGGATGATACTCGGTAGAACCAATAAACTTTGTGAGAAAGCAAGGGACCATTTGTATATGAAAGGTTTAAGGTATGAGTTTGTAGGTGATAAATACTTAGATAAAAATTCTATGTTAGCATTTTCTACCTGGAAAAGATTAAACAACGGTGCAAGTATTGATTCAAAAGATGTCAAGGTAATGTATTCTTTTTTAAAAGTAAAACTAGGTCATCTACAAAGAGGTTTTGCCAGTGGTAAAACTTTAGACAGTGTTTTTTCTGTAACCCTAGAAGAACTAAAGAAAGATCATGGCTTACTTGTTGAAGGTAGTTGGGAGCATCTTGACTTTGATGAAGATACAAAAGTTTTTATGAAACATTTAATACAAAATAATTATGATCTTATGAAAGAAGCTGACATAAAGATAATGACTCTACATGGATCAAAAGGAAAAGAATGTGAAAATGTAGTTTTATTTACAGATTTTGGTGCAGATGAATATCAAAGTAATTTTATTGAAGGTGAGTTTGAAAAGTCACCAGACAATGAACATAGATTATTTTTTGTAGGTGTCACACGTGCTAAACAAAGACTTTATTTACTACAATCAGAGGAGGGTACAGGGTATGTCATATAAATCACTAGACAAACAAGTTCAGGGAAATCACTATCAAGATTTTAAGATTCAACCGGCAGAGTTTGTAAATCAAAACAAGTTGCTTTTTGCAGAAGGTAACGCTATAAAATATATCTGCAGGCATTCTAGGAAAGGAAAACACTACGATATTAAAAAGGCAATACATTATTTAGAAATGATTCTAGAAAGGGATTATGGAGAATTTATTTAACGAAGAAATGTGGAACTCACCAGACGAATTTAAAGATTTAAGTAGTTATAAATACATAGCAATTGACTTAGAGACAAAAGATCCAAACCTAAAAAAGATGGGTTCAGGTTCTGTAAGAGGTGATGGTGAAATAATTGGAGTAGCTGTTGCGGTAGAAGGTTGGTCCGGATATTATTCTTTTGGTCATGAGCAAGGTAATTTCTTTGCTAAAGAATCTGTAATGAAATGGGTTAAAAGTATTTGTGCTTTACCATGTCCTAAAATATTTCATAATGCAATGTATGACGTATGTTGGTTAAGAAAATATGGCGTAAAAATAAATGGAATTATTGTAGATACAATGATGATGGCGGCTGTACTAGATGAAAACAGGTTGTATTACTCATTGAATTCATTATCTTTTATAGAGTTAGGTAAAGTTAAGAATGAAAAAGCTTTACAGGATGCAGCAGACAAAGCTGGTATAGATGCAAAATCTGAAATGTATAAACTTCCTGCATCAATGGTTGGAGCATATGCTGAAGCGGATGCTGAACTAACTTTACAATTGTTTAAAAAATTTTCAGGTCAAATAAGGGATCAAAACTTACAGAAAATATTTAACTTAGAAACAAGTTTGTTTCCTATGTTAGTAGATATGAAATTTAAAGGCGTTCGAGTAGACGTCGATAAAGCGCTTCGACTGAAACATGTGCTAGAGAAAAGAGAAAAGCTATGCCTTGCAAAAGTAAAGCAAGTAACAGGAGTAGAAGTGCAGATATGGGCAGCAAGATCGATCGCCAAAGTATTTGACAACCTTGGACTACCTTATTCCAGAACTGCAAAAAGTAACGCGCCATCATTTACAAAAGCTACACTAGAAAACCATGAAAATCCAGTGGTAAAAAACATTGCAGAAGCTAGAGAATTAAACAAAGCGCACACAACTTTTATAGATACAATACTAAAACATGAACACAATGGACGTATTCATGCTGACATAAATCAATTAAGATCAGACGCAGGTGGAACTGTAACCGGACGTTTTTCATATTCTAATCCAAACTTACAACAAATACCTGCAAGAAACAATTTGTTAGGTCCTGCAATTCGTGGTCTATTTATACCAGAACAAGGTTGTGATTGGGGTTGTTTTGACTATTCACAGCAAGAACCAAGATTAGTTTTACACTATGCAGCTGAACACCCTATTTTAAAAAATTCTGAGTCTGTAACTGAAATGGTTTCTAAGTTTAATAAAGACCCCAAAATGGACTTTCATGGAATGGTTGCTAAACTTGCAAACATAAAAAGAAAAGAAGCTAAGACTATTAACTTAGGTTTATTTTATGGAATGGGAAAAGCAAAACTTCAACAGTCTTTAGACTTAGAAAGTAAAGAAGAAGCTGATAAACTTTTTAATAACTATCATGACAGTGTACCTTTTGTAAAAGGTTTGATGGATGCAACTATGAGAGATTCACAAAGAGACGGAGAGATTCAAACCATTGCAGGTAGAGTTTGTAGATTTGATAAATGGGAAGAAGCAAGATTTGCTCCAGGTGAACTAAGAGCACCTATGACTTATGAAGAAGCTAAAGGAAAATATGGTGAAGATAGAATCAGAAGAGCTTATACTTACAAAGCTTTAAATAAATTAATACAGGGTTCTGCGGCAGATATGACCAAGCAAGCTATGTTAGATTTATATAATGAAGGTATTACACCGCATATACAAGTACATGATGAACTTGATATATCTGTTGAATCAGAACACCAGGCTCAAAAAATTATTGCAATTATGCAAGATGCAGTTAAACTTTCTGTCAAAAATAAAGTTGATTATGAAAAAGGCCCTACATGGGGTGATGTAAAATGAGGAGTAATTATGGCTTATCTAAACGCAAACATACCAACTATTTACGCACAAATTAGGAAGGAATATTTATATGATCTTAAAAAAGGCCATGGAGAAGTTGAAGAGTGTATTATCTTTGGCATTACTAGTATGGGGGGCCGTGCTATATTGTTTCACGCTCTTATGGGTAATGGTGCAATATTTTATCGCCTACCAATTAGCGCGTTTATTCAAAAGGGATTTGAACCATCCGGAGTGCCCACAAGAAGACTTGATGAATTGGAGCTTTGGAATTGTTTTTCTTACTATCCTACTATCACTCATTGGTCTATTTTAAGCGCAGCTTCAGGTTATTATTTCGGCAAAGATAAAAAGAAACACTATGGTGCATATTTATTTACTATTGACTGGGCTCACCCAGATGCTAATATACTAGATACCGACCATTCGGAAATACCGCACGAACATAAGTGCGCTCACATAATTGCCTTAGATGATGGCAATTTTGCAGCACAACCTAACAATAGATGTATATGGGATTTACCTTCTTTTACTGTGAAAGATAATATTCCTGACTGGAAAGTGCAAACTAACGAATGGAACGTAGAAGATAGCGGAGCTTGGCGTACAGAAGATACGGATAAGTTCTTCTATGAAATAGAGGAGAAAAAAAATGATTAAAAAAACTTTAAAATGGGTTTGGAATATAATTTGCTGGCCCTGGAAAAAATTTATAGAGTGGGTTTGGTCTAGTTAAATGACCACTTGCAAAACATGTTTTCATCCTTGTCATTGCGGTGAAGATAATGATCTTCACGCAGATGAATATGGTGTGTGCACCTGCGAAAAGTGTACTTGCAAAAGAACTTACAAAAAAGAAAAAGATCACGGTACGGACATAACATACGAAAATGAGGAACGTAAATGAATTTAGTAGATTTGCTAAAGAAAAATATTGTAATGGTACCGGTGGTAGCTTCAGTGCTAGTCGGAACATTTACTGGCGTTCGTTACATTGTAAATCTTACTGACACTATTAATCAAAACGAATTAAGACTTACTAATCTTGAAAGAGATGTAGGTGTATTAGAAAAAAATATTACAGATATTAATACAAGACTATCTTCTGCTGAAGCAACATGGCAGATGGCAGAAAATTTATACAGACAATTAGCTGATCAAGTTAGAGAACACAGTTATGATATCAAAGATTTAAACAGAGAAATAAATTATTAAGGTGACCTATGAAGATAGCCAGGATGAATTATTATTTTATAGGTGTGTTGATTGTTCTGCTTTGTTTGTTAGCTTGGGTTGGTCCTGCATATCCTAAAAATGAATATCTTAATAATGGTACTAACACTTGTAGCACTGGTGATATTAGCTTATCAATCGATCAAAGAGACTCGGAGTCTAGGTACAGACACAATAATCCTGACAATAATTATAATAGCCCTTCTGATGATAGGTCCTTACGTTTAACTTGGAGACACTATCTAGGTTCAGCCTGCACTGATGAATTTAAAGCTGTTCAACAAGAAAATATGGAGCTAAAACAGCAGCTAGAATTGATGAAAATGTGTGGAAAAGTCAATAAAAACCCTACTTTAAGCAACAATCCTAACTTCAAATTGTTAGTTTCTAAATGTTCTGGTACAATAATTCCTGATGATAAAATTATTAAACCTGAAGGAAGTTATTGGGATTCAATTAAAGATAATTACAAAAAAGAAAATCCTGATATCAAACTTATGGGTGACAAGTTTATAGGACCAAAAGATGAGTAATAAACCATTAAAAATATCAGAAGAGGCTGCAGTTCAGATGCCTATGAAGACGGTTGCCAGTT
>ERZ891134.1005-NODE-1005-length-20829-cov-5.740349_pt1 | contig 20829 bp, 21 predicted proteins | sample MGYA00520888_ERZ891134 | MGnify/ENA primary metagenome ERZ891134 (study PRJEB32303, sample SAMEA104408692) | aquatic metagenome | biome: Brackish water; feature: Coastal; material: water | place: Baltic Sea | collected 2014-10-23 | depth 10 m ... | reverse complement strand
ACTTCGATCCACCTTTGCTGTTCGCTGACTTCTGAGCGACCGCCTTCTTGGCTGGCGCGGCCTTTTTGGCTGGTGCGCTCTTCTTCGTAGGAGCCTTCTTGGCTGGCGCAGCCTTCTTGGCCGGCGCGGCCTTCTTCGCAGGAGCCTTCTTGGCCGGTGCGCTCTTCTTCGCAGGAGCCTTCTTGGCTGGCGCAGCCTTCTTGGCCGGTGCGCTCTTCTTGGCGGCCTGCTTCTTGACTGGCTTCTTGGTGGGAGCGGCTGGCGACATGATCGGAAGGGGCACCTTTCGCTGGTTGAGCCACGAATAGAGCCCGAGTCAAGCCAGTTGGCTTGCCGGGCAAGACCCACAGTCTGCCACGACCGGCTGCTCAGGGCCGGATGACCCCCAATGCTGAGCCCACTGGCAGGTTGAATTCCACCTGCTGAGTCAACTCCGGGGTGATGGGAAATGGACCCAGGCCATCAACGAAGAACTCTCCATCCCAAGTGGCCACTACCGCCACCCGACTCGGCCCCGCTACCCCAAAGACGTGCTGCACGCCGGGCCGCGGATAGGCCTCACCGGGTATCACGGCAGCCACTGACACCGGTTCACCTCGTTTGGCATCGAAAACCCAGGTCCAACGCGCCCTGGCCCGGGTGCGAACCGAATACCCGACCACCTGATCGCTCCACGCCACCTCTGCCGTGGGCTGGCCGCTACGGCAGTGCACAGGAATTCCCACGACTACTCCTCGCGGTGGTTCGCAGATCGGACGCAAGGTCGGTATCCGGTGTCGGAATGTCCCCCGAATCGCAGACGTCGCCTCCTCGACCGAAACCGCCTCGCCATCGGTGGGACAAAAAAGCCCGACTGGCTCGTAATCGCGTCCGGGTGCGGCTACCCACGCTCTTTTGACCTCACGTCCCTGCGGGCAGCCCAGGATGACGCCACGGCACCCCGCATCTTGGTGATCGTCGTCTCGCCGACAAGGCAACGTCACCTTCCAGCGGCAACCAACACATGATGCTGCCCGTTGGCGCGATGACGCTGAGATTGCCGACGGCAAGATCACCGATCCGCTTCCGCTGTACTGATCAAGCTCGTCGTCTGCAATGACCTCCACCCCGAGGACGGGTGTTGACATCGGCACCGCGAGGACCAGAAACATGACGGTCAGAACGATTGCACCGACGAAGGTGTACAGAATTTTGCGAGGAGTCCACATACCGCCACGTTAAAGAGACTCTTTCCTGAGTCGCTAGAGGCACTTTCCCGCCTGTGGATTACTCCGAAGCGCCCCACTCAAGCACGCTGGGTGGAAGGGCTTCGGGCGGCACATCGATGCCTTGGTCAAGCAAGGCCTTCGCAATGCGGTCGGTGACGGTCTGAAGCACCTTCACCCTCGCGTACCGCTTATCCTCCGCCTCCACGACAGTCCACGGGGCGAAAGACGTGTCGGTGCGCTCCAGCATTTCGTCCACCGCATCTTCGTAGTCCGACCACCTTTGTCTGTTGCGCCAGTCTTCATCGGTGAGCTTCCAGCGTTTGAGCATGTTCTTCTCTCGCGCATGAAAACGTCGCAATTGCTCCTGAGGACTGATGTGCATCCAGAATTTGATCAACACCATTCCTTCATCGGTGAGCGTGCGCTCGAAGGCTTTGATCTCGTCATATGCGCGCCGCCACTGCTCCTCGGTTGCGAGCCCTTCTACACGCTCGACGAGAACCCGGCCGTACCAACTGCGATCAAGCACAGCCATACCTCCCCATCCCGGAAGCAGCGGCCAAAAGCGGGAGAGAAAGTGGTGGCGCTTTTCCGACTCGGTCGGCGCTGCAATCGACGCGACGCGTACATGGCGCGGATCCATCGGGGAAACAAGACGTCGGATCGCTCCACCCTTACCGGACGCGTCCCAGCCCTCGAACACCACACAGATGGGTGGCCCCAACACGCCCGATCCGTCGAAGATCCCACCGTCAATCAGCCGCAGCAAGACCAGCCGCCGCTGTTCCTCGCCAAGCAAGTCAACTTCATCGCCCTTGGACAGCCGGTGGGAGAGGTCGTAGTTGCTCAGCATTCCTTCATCGTGGCACAACCACGGGCCTAAGCGGAGGGGCGCCGGCGATACTGCGCGCTCACACGCTCTAGCCCGTGGGCTATGAAGGCACCAACCTGGTCGTCTTCGACAAGGAAACCGTCGTGACCGTAGGGCGAGCGCAGCACGTGCAATTCGTCCGCCCCCGGTGTCAGCTCGGCTAGCTCAGCCTGCAGCCGTAGCGGGAACAGCCGATCAGAGTCGATACCTACAACAGTCAGCGGCGCGTGAATCGTTGCGAGCGCGGAGGCAACACCCCCACGATCCCGTCCAAGATCGAACAGCGTCATTGCTTCTGTGAGGGCGACGTAGGTGTTGGCATCGAATCGGCGCGCCAGCTTGTCAGCGTGGTGATCAAGGTACGACTCCACCGCAAAGCGTCCACGCGCGTTTTCTCGTTCTTGTGGATAGGGGTTTTCACCAACCTGGGCGCCACGACCAAACCGCAAGTCCAGTTCCGTTTCACTGCGATATGTCAAGTGCGCGATGCGCCGCGCCAAGCCCATACCCCGGTGCGGCCCATCTCCCGGTGCGGCGTCGTAATAGTCACCGCCGCGGAACTTGGGATCCATTCGTATCGCTTCGATCTGCGCGGTGTGGGTTCCAATCTCATCGGCGGTTACGGCAGCAGTCGATCCCAGCACCAACCCGCCCCGGACGCGTTCGGGATAGCGCACCATCCATTCCAAAACCCTCATCCCGCCCAGGGACGGTCCAAGCATCAACGCCCAAGCATCGATTCCCAGGTGATCACTAAGCGCCAGTTCTACTTCGACCATGTCTGCCACCGTGACGATGGGAAAACGCGATCCCCAGGGCTGGGCGTCGGGCGCCAAACTGGACGGACCCGTCGTGCCCTGACATCCACCCAGCACGTTGGCACAGACAACGAACCAACGCTCGGTGTCTATCGGTCGCCCCGGTCCTACCAGTCCCGACCACCAGCCGGCCGTTAGGTGACCGGGTCCGGCCTCGCCAGTGACGTGCGAATCGCCGGTGAGCGCATGCGCGACATAGATCGCATTCGATCCGTCGGCGTTGAGAGTGCCCCACGTTTGGTAGGCGACACGAATCGACGGAAAGACGAAGCCTGATTCCGTGCGCGTCTCTCCCAAGTCGAGGAATCGACGCTGCCCAGCCGGATCCCCCTCCCGCCACGCTGCGGTGGCGGGAGGGGGGCCGGAATAGTCCAATGCTCCGGAGCCGGCTGGCGTACCTGACACGATCAGGCCTGCTTAGCCGCTCGGAAGCCAGCGTCCAGGTCCGCGAGGATGTCTTCTAACGACTCCAACCCGACCGCGAGACGAACAAGCCCTGGAGTCACTCCAGCTGCCAGTTGCTGCTCTGGCGTCAACTGCGAATGGGTAGTGGAAGCCGGATGGATCACCAAAGACCGAACATCACCGATGTTCGCAACGTGGCTATGAAGCTCCAAGCCCTCCACAAAACGCTGCCCAGCCTCCAGGCCGCCAACGATCTCAAAGCTCAGCACCCCACCACAGCCTCGGGGCGCATACTTGCCAGCCAGAGCGTGCCAGGGACTGGAATCCAAACCGGCGTAGTTGACCGACTCCACCTCATCACGGCTCTCCAGCCACGAAGCCACGGCCTGCGCGTTGTCGCTGTGACGCTGGACTCGCAAACTCAGCGTTTCCAGGCCTTGCGACAACAAGAACGCGTTGAACGGCGTTGAAGCCGCTCCGAGGTCACGAAGCAATTGCACTCTTGCCTTCATGATGAAGGACACATTGACGCCGAACATGCCATCAGGTCCCAGATCTCGGGCATAGACCAGACCGTTGTAGGAGTCATCAGGCGTGTTGAAGCCTGGGTACTTGTCCGGGTAGGCGGCGTAGTCGAAGCTTCCGCCATCGACAATTGCGCCGGCCACGGCAGTACCGTGCCCTCCGATGTATTTCGTGGCGCTATGAACCACGATGTCGGCGCCCCACTCCAGCGGGCGGATCAGGTATGGCGTGGCAACGGTGTTGTCCACGATTAGGGGCACTCCGACTTCGTGCGCAACACCGGCGATTCCCTCAATGTCCAAGATTTCGCTGAGCGGATTGGCTATCGACTCACCGAAGAATGCCTTGGTATTCGGTCGAGCCGCTGCACGCCAGGAATCGAGATTGTTGGCATCATCGACGAAGGTGACCTCAATGCCGAACTTGGGGAGCGTGTGCTGGAACAGATTGAACGTGCCGCCATACAGACTTGGGCTGGCGACAATGTGCGATCCCACCTCGGCAATGTTGACGATCGCGAGAAACTCGGCTGACTGCCCGCTGGCCACGAGTAGGCCTCCCACACCACCTTCCAACGCGGCAATGCGATCTTCGACCACTGCTTGGGTCGGATTCATAATTCGCGTGTAAATGTTGCCTAGTTCCTTCAACGCGAACAAGTTTGCGGCGTGTGCGGTGTCATTGAAGGTGTAGGACGTTGTTTGGTAGATCGGTAATGCACGCGAATTCGTCGCAGCGTCAGGCGACTGTCCCGCATGGATCTGCTTAGTTTCGAAGGACCAGCCTTCGCTCATGGTCTTCTCCTTGTGTACTCGAGTTGTCTCGGTGGCAACTGAAGCAGGGGCGGAACCATGTACGGGGCTCCGACCTCGCATCCAGTCGGGGCCTTGCCCTACGCAAGACCCGCGCTTGCCCACCAGGGGCCAGGTCTCCACCGGGAGCACCCCACCGCGGTTGGAGGGTTGCCGTCCAGCAAGCCGGGGCTTAACGCTGAACTCTTGACCTAAGACGGGACTATATCCAAGACCGGAATATCCGCCAACATGACTCGCAATTTCTCCGGTGGAACACCCGTCCGCACAGCATGGTCCAGCACCGCCCCGAGCACATTGTCTGGATCATCGAGCAGGCAACGCTCGAGCGCGACGTTCGCGCGCACGCCATCGCCACACAGCCACGCCACTACTCCCGCGGCCGCCGCAGTGTGTCCAGCCTGTCCAGGTGGCGTGGCCCGTGTGCAGCGCAGGAGTGCCTGAAGTAGGGCATCCCGGTCACCAGGGGCAAGTTGGGCTGCAATCAAGAGCACCAAGTCGCGGCCGCGGGAGTCTGCCACCACGTCCCTGAGTTGACGATCCTCAAGACTGGCCATCGACCGCCTGCCCCGCGGTGAATTACTCGAGGAGTCGATTTCGAATTGACCCGCGGCGGCATCCGCGAATGCTCGAAGTTGTTCCATTGCGGGCGTGCTCCCAGGACGAAATTCCCCCATTGCTGCGTAGGCAACAGGATCGGGTTCGCACTCTGATTCGATGCGCGTGCGTGAGAGCGCAGGTGCGGATCTAGGAAAACTGTTTGCCGCCCATTGCCTGGATCTGCTGTCGATCCACTGCCACTTGACATTGTGAGTCGACAGCTCGCGAACCTGGGATCCACGTACATGCAGCATGGCCGGGCAGCGAATCGGCAGCAGCGACCGCAGCGACGCGCACAATCTCCGGACCTGCTCGTCATTTCGGGTAACGACTACACAGATGGCCGCATCCGCCGTCACGTGGGCGGCCGCATCCATGAATGCCGCCACGAACTCCTCAGCTGTCATCTCCAACAGTGGATCCAGGTCCGCACGTTGCGTGACAATCAAAGCGCCCTCACGTAGCCACAGGCACACCAGTGACTCAACCGGATGGAAACCCAGCAGGTGCGGCAAACTTGCGGCGATACCAATGGGGTTGTTCAAGGTGACGGAGCCGTGGGGATCGATCGATGGGTCGGAGTGCATGCCGCCACATTCCTCGCCTGCGGGCGTTAGTCCAAGGGCCCTTCGCGAAACTGTGGAGACGAAACTTGGGGGTTGTGGATCGTTCGAACGACCGGATCCTTCGGACTGACGCCCGAACCAGAGGACACACCCCTCACGCGGCGACCTACCCAGGGCACGGCATGCGCGCGAATCCACACTCCATCACCACGACGTCGGCTGACCCACCTAGCCCGTGGCGGATAGCTCTGCGGTGAGCGCCACGCAGCGTCCCCAAGCCCCCAGGCATCTAGTACCGCCTGAGCCGCGATCTCATGCCCTTGACTGGACAAATGCAGTCGATCAGCCGACCACAAGCGGTCATCGTCGAAGCAGGCGACCCCCCAAAAATCCACCAACGAGCACCGATATGCCTGCGCGATGGCCAAGGTCGCCGTTCGCAATCCATGAATCCGACCCCCGATGGCTCCGAGAACCGCCGATCTTCGGCTTGGATCGCCGAAAGCGAAGACGGTCACCGCACTGCCATGGGCTTGCAGTTCCCGCACCGCGTACTCGACATCGGTCGCCACCGCGTCAAGATCGAAGTTGCGCCGCAATGCGTCGTTGACCCCCACGCCTATGGAGGTCATTTCGGGCCTAAGCGCAAGGGCGGCTGGCAGCTGCTCCTCGATGACCTGTCTCGTCAGCCGACCACGTATCGCAAGGTTCGCGTACTGCACTGAATCGATGCCTTGTCGCAGCGGCAGTTGCTGCGCGACTCGGTCCGCCCAACCCATGTGACGTCCGTCGGAACGGAGTCGATCGTCGAGACCTTCGGTGAATGAATCACCGAGTGCGGCGAAACGCGTGATCACCTGCGACCACTCCCCACAACGCAAAGGACCCGGCCGCCGAAGGCTTCCCCTCCCGCGACGACCGGGTCGGGGAAAACACTAGTCCGTCCCGTCCACGGCTTGCTCACCGACACTCCGGGATGCAATCGCCTGGCCGGCTCGGCGATACCAAGTAACCAACGCGAACAAACCAACGATGATCTGGGGGAAATAGGACGTTGCACGCCACACCAAATCTGCAGCCGTTGCCGCACCCTTATCGGTCCCCCCGCTTACCAATAACTGAATCATCAAAGCATCCAGCGTTCCCAGGCCACCGGGTGTGATCGGAATCATCAGCATGATCTGACTGACGGCGAACGCACCGAAGGCATTGAGAATGTCCGTGCCCGTATTCCCCCATCCTTCAACCCCGCGCAGCGCCGTGTACAAGATGAGGAATTGCGTAAAGGCTATGCCGATCTGTACAACCGTCAGCATCTTCCATCTGCGGCGGACCAGATCAGACATGTCATGGCGGAACCGCATGATCGGACCAGCGAAGTCCACATCCTTGAAGCGTGCGATCCTTCGAGTGATCGGCCTCAGCGCCGCATTAACTGCATTTCCCACTCGCTCCGCAAGGGCCTCAGAGCGCATGACGAGGGCGAAAAGCACGATGACCGTTACCAAGATGACTAGCCCTAACGGACCAAGCCAGGCAACCGAATCATCGGTGCCGGCAATCGTGAGCGCGATGACCCCCAAAATCGGGAAGCCCAGACTCGTAAAGGTGGCCCAAACGCTGACCGCCGTGATAGCCGCCGTGGCTGAGGTTGCAGACAAGCGGTAGCTCGTCAGCATCGCGAATTGCAGTGCTAGCCCAACCGCTCCACCGGCAGGCACGCCATTGCTAATGGTGAACGCGGCTTGCTTGGCTTGCTGTGACTGCCAGTAGGTCAGCGACTTCTCCGCCGCCTTGTAAATGAGTCCGTAGACGGCGAGATATAGGACGACAGCAGCCGCGATAACCGCAAGTGCAATCCAGGTCATGGACTGCAGGGATTCAAGTGCTTCGTTGTAGCTACCGATTTGCGGAATAACGCGCCAAAAAATCAACACGATGAGCGCAAGTCCAATGACACCCAGGATCACGCTCTTACGGACGTCAAGTTTGGGAGGCGGCGGGGTCGCCTCTGGAGTGTTATCGGCCGACTGCTGCGACATAGCCGGAGCCTGCCACACCCACTGGTACCCCCCCCGCCGCGAATGAGCTAACCCGTTGGGCAGGATGCACCCATGCGGCTCGATCACTTGTCTTACGCCTGCACCACTAACGAAATCGCCGACGTTGTCCAGCGCATCGGTTCCGACCTCGGCGGGACGTTCGTCGATGGAGGCCGGCACCCGTCGTTCGGCACCCGCAATTTCATTCTCCCGCTTGCCGGTGGGGCCTATGTAGAGGTTGTCAGCGCCCTAGATCACCCGGCCGCCCTCAAGGCTCCCTTCGGCCAAGCGGTCCATCAGCGCGCGGAAGATGGCGGCGGCTGGCTGAGCTGGGTCCTCGCAGTTGAGGACATCGCCCCCGTCGAAGCCCGTCTCGGCCGCGAGGCCGTGCGCGGTCACCGCATCCGCCCTGACGGAGTGGAGTTGTGCTGGAAGCAAATCGGAATCCTGGACACCATGGAAAGCCCGCAGGTTCCGTTCTTCGTCGCTTGGGACTGCGAAGACACCGAGCATCCCAGTGCCGGTGGCGCCAACAGCGGTATCAGCATTTCGGCGATCGAGATCGCAGGAGATCCACAGGCGGTCGTTCCAATTTTGGATCCCGGTCACTTGCTGGAAGACATAGAGATGCGTTGGGTTGATGGTGACGAGCCTGGGGTGTCCGCCGTAACCTTCAGCACGCCTGCGGGTAGCGTTCGGATCGACTGAACCATCATCAGGGAGTGCCCATGCCTGACGACAACACGTCGTCTCAAGTCCCCCCGACCCTGAACAGGGTGGCCGGCATCACCTGGCGGCTGCTCGTTCTCCTCGCCGGGCTTGTGGTCATCGGATATGCGCTCAACATCATCTTTCCCGTTGTCATTGCTTTCTTCCTCAGCCTGCTAGTGACAGCCCTGGCAACGCCGCTCATGAACGTGCTGAAGAAGTTCATGCCTAAAGTGCTGGCGATGATCCTGGCCCTGATCATCATCATCAGTGCCATCGTGACGATCCTGTTCGTGGTGATCCGCTCCACCATCGCGGAGAGTTCCAAACTGGTTACCAGTCTGCAATCAGGGCTCACAGACATTCGCTCCTGGCTCAAGGATGGTCCGCTCGGTCTGACGGACCAGAGCGTCAACGACCTCATCACTCAAGCAGAGGGTTGGGGAAAGACGGCGGCTGAAGGCGCGCTGAGCGCGGCGGCCGGTGAGTTGGGCAATTTGGGCACCGTGATCATCGGTGGCTCCGTGTTTATCTTTGGGGTGATCTTCTTCCTCATGTCCCCGGACAAGATCTGGGGTTGGGTGATCGCCTGGCTGCCGAATAGCACGAAGGCCACCGTGGATACCTCAGGGCGCATCTTCTGGCACTCGATTTCGGGGTACACCAAGGGCATCGTCATCATCGCGCTTGCTGACGCCACTTTGGTCTTCGTCGGTTTGACGATCTTGCAGGTTCCCCTTGCTCCAGCACTGGCCGCCGTGGTGTTCCTCGGCGCCTTCATTCCGGTGATCGGCGCTCCCATCGCGACCTTCTTCGCCGCGATCGTCGCCCTCGCCGAACGAGGTCCGATCGTTGCCCTCTTGGTCATCGGGTTGACAGTGGTCGTGGGATCGGCCGATGGCCACATTCTGCAGCCGCTCGTGATGGGCAAGGCCGTGAACCTGCACCCGCTAGCCATCATTTTCGTCATCGCCGCGGGCAGCATCGCCCTGGGTATCGTCGGAGCTCTCGTCGCGGTGCCGATCGCCGCGGCTGGCTACGGGGTGGCGAAATTCGTCACCGGCCGGGATCCCGATCACCCGTATCCGCCACCACCGTACGAGGCTCCGCAGCCCAGCACCTCAAGCAGTTAAGCGCAGCAGCCCTTCGCACTGATCAGATCCAGGCCGTCGGGAGCATCGTCGGTGATGGCGTAGACCTCCCATTCGACCCCATCTGGGTCTGACACCCAGAACTTCTCTTGGATCGCGTGGCAGCACTCAACACCTGGCTCGCGTCGGATCTGGTCGACCTGGGTAGCCAACTGCGCATCGCGCAAACCGACCTCAGCGGGCTCGGCTACCTCGACCCCGATGTGGTTCATCGCGCCGGCCACGCCTACCCCACGGTCGGCTACCTCGAACAGCACCAACTTCATCGGTGGGTCGGCGATCTCGAAGTTCGCATACCCGGGGCGACGCTTGTGGGCCGAGACGCTAAAGAGCGTCGAATAGAAGTCCACCGCGGCGTCGATATCTGAAACGTTCAAGGCGAGTTGTACACGGGCCATGGTTGTCCTTTCATCGATGATGATCTATATTTAAACACATCGATATATGCACCGTCCAAGGGCCGCGTGAGGGGTACCCATGAATCTCGGACCGTCTTGTTGCCCTACCGGGCTGCGCCGGCCTCTTGAGCGCGATGAGGCCACCCGGCTGGCGAACCTCGTGAAGGCCGCGGCCGATCCGGCACGGCTCCAGTTACTCAGCATCATCGGCCACGAAGAGGAGTCGTGCGTGTGCGACCTTCAGGAAATCATCGGCTTGAGCCAACCCACGATCAGCTACCACCTGAAGAAACTCACCGACGCTGGCCTGCTTACTCGGACAACGCGCGGCACCTGGGCGTGGTACCGACTCGATGCCGATCGAATGGCCGAACTGTCGGCTGTCTTCGATGTGCACAGCCTCGCGTATCACTCGTAGCGGGACTGCTGACGCCACAGATCGATTCCACCTTCTTGGGCGAAGGCGTCGATCTCCGCGATCTCCGCGGCGGTGAAATCCAAGTTCTGCACGGCCCCCACCGTTTCGCGCAGTTGTGCAGCCGAGCTGGCCCCCACCAAGGTGGTCGTCACCCGCGGATCGCGTAGCGTCCAGGCGACGGCCATCTGCGCAAGGGATTGCCCACGCCGACGGGCAATCGCAGCCAAGCCGCGCAGGCGTTCGGCATTTTGCGCATTAACCCAACTTGGATCTAGTGACTTCCCTTCCGTGGCACGTGAGCCTTCGGGGATGCCATCGACATACCGATCAGTCAGCATTCCCTGGGCAAGTGGACTGAAAGTGATTGCACCAGCACCAACCTCAGCGAGTACATCGAGTAGTCCGTCGTCCTCGATCCACCGGTTGAGCATCGAGTAGGACGGCTGATGAATGAGCAGCGGCACTCCCATTTCGCGCAGGATCTGCACCGCCCGCAAGGTTCGCTGCGGTCCGTAGGAAGAAATGCCCACATATAAAGCCTTACCCTGCTGCACCGCAGTCGCCAACGCCCCCATGGACTCCTCAAGCGGAGTGTCCGGGTCGGGTCGGTGGTGGTAGAAGATGTCGACGTAATCCAGGCCCAAACGCTGCAGGCTCTGATCCAAACTGGCCAACATGTACTTGCGAGATCCCAGATCGCCGTACGGCCCGGGCCACATGTCCCAGCCCGCTTTCGAGGAGATGATTAGTTCATCGCGATAGCGGGCGAAGTCCTCGCGCAAGATGCGTCCGACATTGATCTCCGCAGTCCCGAATGGCGGACCGTAGTTGTTCGCGAGGTCGAAATGGGTGATCCCCAGGTCGAACGCCGTATGCATGATCTCGCGTTGCCCGGCGATTGGCTTGTCATCGCCGAAGTTGTGCCAAAAGCCCAGGGAGATCGCCGGTAGATCGATACCGCTGCGGCCACAGCGTCGGAACGGCATGCGGCCGTCGTAACGATTCGGGTCAGGAAGGTAATGCTCGGCGATGTCCATGCCAAGATTGTGTCATTACCCACCGTGCCCACTTTGGAGATTGACGTGTCGACTGCTGCCATTCCTTCGGTTCGTTTGAACGATAACCACACCATCCCGCAGATTGGCCTTGGTGTGTGGCAAGTTCCCGACGACGTCGCCACTGACGCCTGCCTGGCAGCTTTTGAGGCTGGCTACCGCCACATCGACACTGCCGCCCTTTATGGCAACGAGGAAGGGGTTGGCCGCGCCATCAAGTCAAGCGGAATTCCTCGCGAGGAACTGTTCATCACAACCAAGGTTTGGAACACCGATCAAGGCCGAGACAAGACCATCGCAGCGATGGAATCTTCCCTTGCCAAGCTCGACCTTGACTACGTCGACCTCTATCTCATCCACTGGCCCACGCCCGGTCGCGATCTGTACCTGGAAACCTGGGAAACCGTTTTGCAGATGCACCAACAAGGACTCACTCGCAGCCCCGGGGTGTCCAACTTCCACGCCGAACATCTACGCCGGATCGTCGATGCCACCGGGGTAACACCGGTGATTAACCAGGTCGAGTTGCACCCGTGGCTACCGCAGCGCGAGGTTCGGGCGGTGGATGCCGAATTGGGCATCGTTACTGAGGCATGGTCACCGCTGGCCTCCGGTGGCCTTCTTAAGGACGCCACCTTGGCGGCCATCGGCGCCAAGTACGAAAAGAGCGCCGCTCAGGTAATGATCCGCTGGCATTTGCAGCTGGGCAACGTTGTGTTGCCGAAGTCCGTCACCCCCGCACGCATCGCGGAAAATATCGACGTTTTCGACTTTGAGCTTGATGCTGATGATCTCATTGCTATCGAGGGGCTCGAAGACGAAAGCAAGCGAACTGGACCTAACCCCGACCTTTTCAACGAGGCGTAGCCTCTAACCGGCGTAATTAGCCGGCGCGGTCAACCTAGGCGGATTCGTGCCGTAGTTGCTAGGCAGATGTGCGCGCGTCGAGGTTCTCTTGCGGCAACATGTCTCCAGCCGCCTCGCAACTGCGCTCGATGCGAGACGCGGATGTATTGATCCGGTTCATCTGCTTCTTTGTAATGCCGTCAATACCCTCCTTGGGCTTCACCCGCCCAAGGTTGCGCTGTATGCGGTTCGCGTTGATCAAGACGCGCTCTGGCAACTCACCGGAGATATAGGCCTCTTCGGAAGCGAGCACCATCTCATCGGTCAGCCCTTTCATCTCGGCCAAAATGTCCCGCTTCTTCTTCTTCTTCGCATCGGCCGCGGCGTTCATTTCGCTTACCTTCAGATCGAATGAGAAGTAAATCTGGCAGGCGTTGATCACCTGAATGGCGTCATCGACCTCGGTGTCCAGGGCTGCGGTCGGAGCGTCACTCGGGGTGACCTCCTCGGTGGCGGCCTCGTCCCCTCCGCCGCACGCGGCCAGGCTCAGCGCCAACCCAACGCTGGCGATACTGGCCACGAGTGCTGATCGTGTCCGCGTACCTCGCATAAAGACCTCCCGGCAACCGAATTAGTCACAAAAGCGTAACGCGCCTGGCCACCCTTCGCCGGAGATCCCCCATTTTGGTGTGCCGGCAGGCGGATCAGCCGTCCTGCAGTGTGGGTGTTGTGGGTGCCGTTGGGGCGTCGCTGCCTGACTCCGGACGCCGGTCGCGAGGTAGGCCAAAGGAGACCAGCAGACCCATGGTCACGAATCCGGCGGCCACCGCTGCCGTGACTTGGGCCGCCGAGGTGTAGGCCGACTTCGCTTCCATCGTTACCTCGGTCATTCCTGGGCGTTGCTCGAGTTCGACGATCGCTTGCCCGGCCGTTCGTTCGACTTGATCCACGACCTGCTGTTGCTCCTGCGCCGATAAGGAGCCGTCTCGTTCGAGATCGGCCGCGAAGATGCTGGCTAATGACCCGAAGAGAACAGAGCCCAAGATTGCAGCTCCGAGCGCGGAGCCCACCTGTCGGAAGGTCGAGGTCATCGCTGATGCACCACCGCTGAGTTCTGGCGGCACATCTTCAAGAACCACATTGGTGAGTTGGGCTGAGGCGAATCCCAAACCGAGCCCGTAAATAATCAATGCGATGACCAGCCACCAGGGTGACCGGTCGACGGACAGGGTCAGTCCTATCCCCGCGATACCTGCCACCTCCAGCAGCATGCCCAAGCGCACGGTGCGAGTCGGCCCGATCGCCGCCGCGACGTGCCGCGCTGCACCACCGGAGATCAACGTGCCGATCGCAAGGGTGGCCAAGATGACTCCGGTGGTCAGTGGGCTGGTGCCGTGTACTGACTGCATCCACAAGGGAAGTGCGAACAAGATGCCGAACTCCCCCAAACTCACCACCAACGCCACGATGTTGCCGAAGCCGTAGCGCCGGATGCTGAACAGGCTCAAGTCCACCAGGGTGACGCCATTCGAACGAACCAGGTGGCGCTCCCAGAAGACGAATGCGACCAAAAGGGCGGCTCCCAACGACAGGGCGAGGGGAACGATGGATAGCCCGCCTGAGGCGATCTGAACCGGCCCGAGGGTGAAGTCCGATGTTGCAATCCACCAGCCGTAGGACTGTCCCTCGATGAGCCCGAAGACGATCAACGCGAGTCCGAGGGCGGTGAGAACGATGCCTAGTGGGTCATAGCCCTTGGCCTTACGCCCGTAGTTCTCGGGAACGAATCGAATCACCAGCAGTCCAGCGATGATGCCGATCGGGATGTTCACCAAGAAGGCCCAGCGCCAACTGAAGTCCTGGGCGAGCCATCCGCCGAGCAGCGGACCTAGACCGGCGGCACCGCCGAAGATGGCACCCCAAAGACCGAAAGCCGCTGCCCGCTGGCGACCCTCGAACAGCACGTTGATGACCGCGATGGAGGACGGCAGCATCATCGCGGCGCCTGCGGCCTGGACAGCTCGCGAGGCAATCAGAAACGAAGGATCTTGGGCTGACCCGCTGCCCAGGGATCCCAGCAAGAAGATGACGATGCCGATCAAGAAAAGCTTGCGTCTACCGAAGCGATCCGACAGCAAACCGATGGTGATCAGCAACGAGGCGAACACGAGTGAATAGATCGAGTTCACCCATTGCGCATCGGTTTGCGTCAAGCCGATGTCTTGCACCATGTCTGGCAGCAAGACGTTGACGATGCTGCCGTCGATGATGATGATGCTCAGGCCGATGAGTAGGGAACTGAGCGCCCACCATGGGTGGGCTGCGGTGGGGGCTGCCGCCCGCTGGCTGGTGTCGGTCACAAGCGGCCTTTCACGAACGTTGTTATTGGCTGGTTTCTTGGTTCACCGAACTGTGTCATAAGAACTGCTGCACAGTCGCAAGCACCACCTAGACATGGGAACGGTGGCGGGACTTGGAGCCCGCCACCGTTCCCATATACATGCTTTGTCAGCTACAACCGGAAGTGCTTCCGCATCCTTCGCAGACGTAGCAGCTGCCGGCCGGGCGCATCTTGATCCCGCAGGTCATGCACAGCGGAGCGTCCGATGCGGTACCGGTGATCTCCTCCAGAAGTTCGGCGCTGGAGTGCGCCTTGCTCTCCTTCGGTGCCGGTGCGGCCGTTTCGGCTTGCGCCGTCTGCTCCTCCACCGCGAGGTCGGCGGCCGGGGCAGCTGAGACCTGCGGGGTCTCGTAGTTCGATGCCACGGTGGCTGCGCGCTCGTCGGCGGTGAAGATGCCTAGCGCTTCGCGCTTTTCCAGCGGCAGGTAGTCCAGCGCCAACCGGCGGAAGATGTAGTCCATGATCGACTGGCTCATCCGGATGTCCGGATCGTCGGTCATGCCCGCCGGCTCGAATCGCATGTTGACGAACTTGGAGACGAATGCCTCCAGCGGCACGCCGTACTGCAATGCGATCGAGATGGCGATCGAGAACGCATCCATCACACCGGCGAGGGTTGAGCCCTGCTTTCCGAGCTTGAGGAAGACCTCACCGAGTTCGCCGTCTTCGTAGGAACCAGCGGTGAGGTAACCCTCGGCACCGGCCACCGAGAAGGACGTGGTGCGGCTTGGACGCGACTTGGGCAACCGACGCCGGATCGGCTGACCGATTCCCTCGATGGCAGCCTCGACCTGGGCATCGACCTTGGCGGCCTTGCCATCGCTCAGCGGCTGACCCACCTTGCAGTTGTCGCGGTAGATCGCGAGTGCCTTCAGACCCTGCTTCCAGCCCTCGTAGTAGATCTCCTCAACCTCTTCGACAGTTGCGCTCTCGGGCATGTTCACCGTCTTGGAGATCGCACCGGAGATGAACGACTGCACAGCAGCCATCATCCGCACGTGGCCCATCGGGGAGATAGAACGCGTACCCATGGCGGTGTCGAAGATGGCGTAATGCTCGGTCTTCAGTCCGGGAGCATCGATGACGTGACCGTTCTCGCCGATGTACTCCACGATGGCCTCGACCGTCTCCTCGGTGTATCCGAGTTTGCGCAGCGCCCGCGGGATCGTCTGGTTGACGATCTGCATGGAGCCGCCGCCCACGAGCTTCTTGAACTTCACCAACGAGAAGTCCGGCTCGATTCCGGTTGTGTCGCAATCCATCATGAAGCCGATGGTGCCCGTTGGTGCAAGCACCGACGCCTGAGCGTTGCGCCAACCGTTCTTCTCACCGGTCGCCAAGCACTCTTCCCAGTTCTTGACCGCCAACTTCAGAACATCGCCGTCCAGTGACGTGATCTCCCGAACGTTGTCATTCGCAGCAGCATGCTTGCGCATGACGCGCTTGTGGGCGGTCTCATTGCGGGCGTAGCCGTCGTAAGGACCGACAACTCCCGCAAGTTCGGCGCTGCGCTTGTATGCGGTACCGGTCATCAACGAGGTGATGGAGGCGGCGAACGCCCGGCCGGCATCGGAGTCGTACGGCAAGCCGGTAGCCATCAGCAATGCGCCCAGGTTGGCGTAGCCAATGCCGAGTTGACGATAACGACGGGTGGTATCCCCGATCGCCTCGGTCGGGAAATCCGCGAACGAGATCGAAATGTCCATCGCAGTGATGACGAACTCAACGGACTTGGCGAACGCCTCCGCATCGAAAGTGTCGTCGTCCTTGAGGAACTTCATCAAGTTCAGCGACGCCAGGTTGCACGAGGAGTTATCCAGGCTCATGTACTCCGAGCATGGGTTGGATGCGTTGATCCGGCCGGTCTCGGGGTTGGTGTGCCAATCGTTGATGGTGTCGTCGTACTGGATGCCCGGATCAGCGCATGCCCAAGCAGCCTCAGACATCGAGCGGAACAACCGCTGCGCGCTGACGGTCTCGATAACCTCACCATCGGTGCGGGCTTTGAGTCCGAAATCCTCACCGGCCTCGTAGGCACGCATGAAGTCGTCGGAGACACGCACCGAGTTGTTGGCGTTTTGGTACTGGACGGATGAGATGTCCGCACCACCGAGATCCATGTCGTAGCCAGCGTCGCGGAGTACACGAATCTTGTCTTCTTCACGCACCTTCGTCTCGATGAACTCCTCGATATCGGGGTGGTCCACATCGAGCACGACCATCTTGGCCGCGCGGCGGGTGGCGCCACCGGACTTGATGGTTCCCGCAGACGCATCGGCGCCGCGCATGAAGGACACCGGGCCGGAGGCCGTACCACCGGAGGAACGCAGCAACTCCTTGCTTGAGCGGATTCGCGACAAGTTCAAGCCAGCTCCCGAGCCGCCCTTGAAGATGAAGCCTTCTTCCTTGTACCAGTTGAGGATCGACTCCATGGTGTCGTCCACGCTCAAGATGAAGCACGCACTGACCTGCTGGGGTGCGGAGGTTCCCACGTTGAACCACACGGGTGAGTTGAATGCGAAGTACTGGTGCAACAACATGTAGGTGAGCTCGTGCTCGAAGATCTCGGCATCCTCGTCGGCGCGGAAGTAGCCGTGCTCCTTACCGGCCCGCACGTAAGTAAGCACCACGCGATCGATGAGCTGCTTCAAGCTCCACTCACGGGTGTCGGTGCCAACGGCGCCGCGGAAGTACTTGGTGGTGACGATGGTCGAGGCATTGACGCTCCAAAAGTCCGGGAACTCCACGCCGCGTTGTTCGAACACGACCTCGCCGGTCTTCCAGTTGTTTTGCGTGACGTCACGGCGCTCCCAGGTGACGTCGTCATACGGGTGGACACCCGGGGTGGTGAACAGCCGCTCGATCTGCAAACCGGGGCCGTGCAGGGTGTTGTGCACGAACTGGCCCGCCTCCGTGGGTGCGGTGGTGGTCTGTGATGTGGGTGACATGGATGCTGCCTTCCTTATCTCGAGCGTTGCTGCTTGGTTGGGTGTGGGAGGTCCCGGCTAGGTAGCCGAAGTTTGGGGTTGGGGTCTGACATTCGGTTCTTGTGCGGTTGCATCGCCCTCGGCGCGCAACAACGCGATTTCTGCTTCGAAGTCCTCCAGGGAGTCGAAGGACCGGTAGACCGATGCGAACCGCAGGTAAGCGATCTCGTCTAGTTCGCGCAACGGCCCGAGAATCGCGAGCCCTACCTCCTCGGCGGGGATTTCGGCGTTCCCGGTGGCTCGTAGGGCGTCTTCCACCCGCTGCGCCAGGATGGCTAGTTGGTCGTCATCAACCGGGCGCCCCTGGCAAGCCTTGCGAACCCCGACGACCACCTTGCTACGACTGAACGGCTCGCTGGCACCCGAACGCTTCACGACATTCAGCAACGTAGTTTCCGCTGTGGTGAAGCGCCGCTGGCAGGAGCTGCATTCACGACGACGACGGATCGCACCGCCATCTTCGATGACACGGGAGTCGATGACGCGCGAATCCTCAGCGCGGCAAAAAGGGCACTTCATGAGCCCCTCCCGTCTCTCTCGTCTCGCCAGTAACACCAGTAACGTCGCTTCGGTCGCTTCGGGGATTTCCTGTGGGTAACCCTGGATTTCCCTGTGGACGACCTGTGGGTGTAGAACCACAACCTGTGGAGTAATCACATTGGTGTGAGCACTACATCTAGGGGTAGAACCATAAGGCCCGCACAACGACAGCGCAAGCCCCCCGCAATCTGTCGGCGCGTCGCGCTCAGGTTGCGGTGCAATCCCTGCCCTCGCATAGTGAGCAGGTGACCGAGGCACCTGCCCCTGCTGAGAGCCCGGGCATTTCCGGGTTCGCCTCTCGGGCTCCGTGGCGTCGGCTGCCGTACCCGTTACGCCTACTTGCCGTGACCGCTTTGGGTACGGGCTCGCTGTTGGTCGGCGCCGCACTCTTGGTGCTGCCCGGACCGGGACTGGTTTTCCTGGCCCTAGGTCTAGCGATCTTGGCAACGGAGTTCGTCTGGGCGAAGACCCTGTTGCACCGCGCTACCACTACCGGCAGCCGGGGCTGGCACAAAGCACGGGCTTTGGTGAGGAAACCGTCCACGCATCGCGACAGCTAGGTGCCGGCGCGAGCATCGAGTACCTGAACCACGCGGCGAGCCCAGGCCTTCTCGCCCGCGCTGTTGTAATGCAGAGCATCGGCAAATCGCACCCCCCGCTCCCGCGCGTATGACCCCCAATTCACCCGGTACAGGTTCGAACGCTCTCTAGCTTGGCGCTTCACCTGCCGGTTGAACCACTTCTCTTTGGCGCGGGTGAAGCGATCACCACCACTGGCATAGGTGTCGACCCAAAAAATGGTGCGCTTCTTGCCGAGGACGTCGAGCAGTTGCTCCATTCGCGCCTTCGTGGTGCCACGGTCGATCCAGCGCATGTCGTTCGTGCCGATGGCGATCACCACTGTGTCGGGCAGTTGGTTGATTTCCTTAGCCCGCTTGGCCTGCGCGATGGCCCAGTCCAAGCGCTTTCCTCCGAAGCAGCGAACCGTGGGTGTCCACCCGCTGGCGCGCAGCTTTCTGGTCAACGGTGTGCGGGCGTTGCGGGTGAGGGAATCTCCGATTACCAGCACTCGGCGACCTTCACCGGGGCCTGGTGTGGTGTTCGAATTCCGTGGCCAGATGGGAGCGCTGCACGCGCGGGCATCACCTTCGGTGGTCCACTGGGGATCCTTGCGCGGTTCCTCCGCGCCAGGCGCGGCATATGCCCCTGGCGCGCCGCCGAGGATCAGGGCCACGAGTGTCGAGGCGATGACCAGCCGACGGTTTCCCATCGCGCCAGTATCACCCCGAGACGGGCACGAGGATCGACTGCCCCGGCACGATGGAACGGGTACCGAGATCGTTGAGGATGCGGATTTGCTGGACCACCGAGCGCGGGTCCTGATCCGGTGCGATGTCCTGGGCGATGCCCCACAAAGTGTCCCCGCCACCAACGACCACCGCGACCGGTTCGCCGCTGCCGGTGCCGCCGGTCGCTGCCACCATCTGGCCCGTCCACACGACCAGCGCAGCCAGGGCCAGTAGCGAGGCGAGGAAGGCGACGAGCCGACCACGGGCGGTGAGTCGAACGGAGTTGCGCTGGATCGAGGGCTGGGTGGGTCGGTACATGGGACGGGCCGGAGCCGGGGAGATCGTTGCCATGGGGAAGCCTGCCGTTTCTCGTCGGTATTCTCGTTGTCGTGTCCGAACAGGTGTTCGATCGAACGCGTGTTCGTTTTCTACCACGATCGGACCGACACGGCGCGCATTTATCGAACAGGTGTTTGATTTCGTGTCGCGCGCGGCGTAGCGTCCGGTCATGACGGCACAGTGCCGGGCAGGTGTGACAGTCCCCGTGGAGGTCGAAGACATGGCAGGGTCCGTGCGCGAGTTACCCGATGGCCAGCCCGATGATTCCGGGCTCACCCCGCGCCAGCAGGCCATCTTGCGGGTGATCGAGCAAACAACCGCCGAGCGCGGCTACCCGCCGAGCGTTCGGGAAATCGGCCACGGCGTGGGCCTGACCTCCTCGAGCTCCGTCGCCCACCAACTGCGAACCCTCGAAGAACTCGGCTACCTGCGCAAGGATCCGAACCGCCCCCGCGCGTTGGTCGTCTCCCGACCCAAGACTTCGAACCAGGACGCCAGCGCTGAGACTCAGTGGGCGCCCGCGCAGCCGGATCTCACAGCAGGCACTGTCGGCGTCCCCCTTGTTGGGCGGATCGCCGCCGGCGGACCCATCCTCGCCGAGCAGCACACCGAGGATGTCCTCGCACTGCCCAAGGAACTCGTGGGCGACGGTGAGCTGTTCATGCTGACTGTCGTCGGCGATTCGATGGTCGATGCAGCGATTTGCGACGGGGATTACGTTGTCGTTCGAAGCCAACCAACCTGCGAGAACGGCGATATCGTCGCGGCTTTGCTCGATGACGAAGCCACGGTCAAGACCTTTAAGCGTCGCGATGGCCATGTGTGGCTGATGCCGCACAACCCCGCCTAC
>ERZ891134.1001-NODE-1001-length-20924-cov-4.748143_pt1 | contig 20924 bp, 19 predicted proteins | sample MGYA00520888_ERZ891134 | MGnify/ENA primary metagenome ERZ891134 (study PRJEB32303, sample SAMEA104408692) | aquatic metagenome | biome: Brackish water; feature: Coastal; material: water | place: Baltic Sea | collected 2014-10-23 | depth 10 m ... | reverse complement strand
ATTGACGAAATCGTTCCCAGTAGCCATACCCATCGTGTCATTCCAGCTGTTCTTTAAGTTGAATTAGTTTTTCTTTAAAGTGCCGCAATTCTTGAATCAGCTTCAGCTTTTCGTCCGGTTTATCTGGGTTTCGGCTGATTTTCTTGCTGGCATTCGCCAATCGCATTCCTTTGTTATGAGTAAGATAGTAAATCTCCTTTAAGATTGCTATATCCTTAAGTTGATAGATCCTGTCGCCCTTCTTGTTTTTCATGGGCTGAATTTGGGGGAAGTTTTTCTCCCAAAAGCGCAAAGTAGACGCATTTACACCGAGCATTTCGGCAACTTCTCCAATCTTGAAGTATTTCTTAGTAGTAGTTTCCATTTTTAGTCGAATCGGTTGGTTTCACGCTGCGATAGTTCCAACATTTTTTGGAAATCTTCGTCGCTTAAATCGTTGCGATAGAAGAAGGCTGGATTAAGTGGGTTGTTATTTCTACGCACTTCGTAGTGTAAGTGAGGACCGGTAGAACGACCAGTACTTCCCACATAACCTATTAATTGTCCGCGTTTTACTTTTGAGCCATTACTTACCGCAAAACGCGACAAATGCGCATAAACGGTAGTGTAGCCGTGTCCGTGATTCACGACGATATGGTTTCCGTACCCCCAGGCGTCAGATTGGCGTTTTACTACGCGCCCGTCACCAGTGGCGTACACTTCCGTGCCGGTTTCCACTGTAAAATCCATTCCCCCGTGAAATGTAAACGTATGATAAAAAGGATCCAAACGATATCCAAATCCACTGGCCATGCGTTTTAGGTCTTTGTTGGCCACGGGCATGATGGCAGGAATCGAATTTACTAAGTCTGACCTTTGGGAAATCAATTTAGTGAGTTGCAAGTAGCTCTTATCTTGGGCCTCGCTAAGGGCTTTAAGTTCAATAAGGCGTTTTTTTAATTTTATTAGAGCGTTGCCGTGCGACAATTTTAATAATTCTTGGTAATCGTTATCGGCTACCTCTTTTATTTTGGGAGGCGCTACTCCGTAAATAGCTCTATAGATATTTTCATCTTTTTCGCGCAAATCGGAAAGCGTAGCGTCGAGTTCTCGTAAATCGCGTTGTAATTGCTTGATTTCAAACTCTGCGGCTTTTGTTTTTTTGTCTAGTATATCATCGTAAGAGTCTGTTATAAATCGACTTATGATTACGCTAAGAATGGCAACACTAACAATAATTAAGGAACTTATTCCCAATAAACGCCACAACACATAGCCTCTGTTTTCAGAGACCTTTTCGAAGCTCAAACTCTTTTGGTTGTAGAAATATTTCGTTCTTGGCATTCGGTGGGCTTACAATAATAAGCAATACACGACTAAAACGTTGAAATTATCCGTTTATTTCCTCATAGAATTGGATGTAAGTAGCGGCACGTTCCACATAATCATCTACATTATTTTGAATTTTAGTTTCAACTTCGGTGCTTAAGGTTTTAACAATTTTTGCGGGAACCCCTAGAACTAAGGAATAAGCAGGAATTACCATTCCGGCAGGTACCAATGCATTGGCTCCAATAATTGAATACGCTCCGATTTGGGCATTGTTGAGAACAGTAGCATGCATTCCAACGAGTACGTGGTGGTCTAATTTGGCCCCATGCACAATAGCTGAATGACCAATTACGCAGTCGTTTCCAATGATGCACGGATCGCCAGGATCGGCATGTAATACGGCATTGTCTTGAATATTACTGCGCTCGCCCACATAGATTTCATCGGTGTCGCCGCGCAATACCGCTCCAAACCAAATGCTGCAGTGGTCGGCCAACCTAACATTTCCAATAACGGAAGCCTGCGGCGCAACGAAAACACGGTTTCCTTTTTTTACGGGATTTCTAAGTGCCGAAATTAATTTATCATGGGCATTCATCGGTTCAAATTTAAGAACTTCCGCACTGGGGTTTTGTATATTCGCAGTATGAAAACGCTTTTTACCCATATTTCGAAATTAATAGGAACTACAGCGGAGCTCAAATTCGGGGCTGAGATGGGACGTATCGATGCCATCGAGAATGCTTACTTATTAGTAGAAAATGGCTGCGTCGTTCAGATCGGCAGTATGGAAAATGCCCCTCAAGCTGATATATACATTTCCCTCGAGAATAAAGAAGTAATACCGGGATTGGTAGACAGTCATACTCATACGGTTTTTGCGGTTCCAAGAGAAGAAGAATTTGTAATGCGCATTAAAGGAGCGAGTTACGAAGCCATTGCAGAAGCGGGTGGGGGAATTCTGAACTCGGCACGTAAATTAAGAGCCACAAGCGAAGATGCACTGTTTGAGAGTGCCAAACTCAGGGTTGCGGAAATGATTGCGCAAGGTACGACCACCCTCGAAATTAAAAGCGGCTATGGATTGAGCGTAGAATCGGAATTGAAAATGCTGCGGGTAATCAAGCGATTGAAAGAAGCGTTTCCCATTGTAATTCGGGCTACATTTTTAGGGGCTCATGCCTTTCCAGAGGCCTTTAAAGAACGCAAAGACGATTATGTGCATCTCATCATCGAAGATATGTTGCCGGCCATTGTTGCCGAAGATTTGGCCGATCACGTGGATGTGTTCTGCGAGAGCGGATTTTTCAGTCAAACACAAGCCAATAGGGTAATTCAAGCCGCCAAAAAATACGGTTTGCCAGCGAAAATTCACGGCAACCAATTGGGTTACAGCGGTGGTGTTCAGGTGGCCGTGCAAAACGAATGTTGGAGCGTCGATCACTTAGAATTTACCCGCGAAGAAGAATGGAATGTACTTTTAGAGAGCTTCAAACAGCCATTTGGGGGCACCCTTCCCGTGGCCTTGCCGGGTGTTTCTTATTTCCTCGGACTTCCTTATGCTAGAGGGCGTGAGATGATACAAACCGGACTCCCTTTGGTATTGGCAACCGATTTTAATCCAGGTTCGAGTCCGGTAAACTCCCTACAAATGGTCATGTCTTTGGCCTGTACACAAATGAAATTACTTCCGGAGGAAGCCTTTCACGCCGTAACCGTTAATGCAGCTGCGGCTTTACGTTTGAGTGGCGAAGTAGGCAGCTTGGCAGTGGGGTGTCGGGCCGACTTTTTAGTCATGAAATCTCAAAATTCCCTTGCTAAAATGCCCTATTTCGTAGGTCAAAATCAAGTAGAAGCGGTGTATATTCAAGGAGAGAAGTTCCTTAATAACTAAAAGTTGAGAACATCGAAGGATTTCCCTGTTTAAAATTCGACAAAAACGCGTTTATAACTCGACGAGCTTTTTCAAGGATGATTTTTTTTCCCGACCTTTGTTGATGTTTTATAAATTTGAAATTTCAACATTCATAATTCAACATTCACAACTCATAATTCAAAAATATGCCTTACCCAGAAATGATGGTTGCTCCCATGAGAGCCGAACTCACCAATAGCGGTTTTACCGAGCTTAAAACTGCTGAAGAAGTAAATAATGCCATGAATGGTAATACCGACACTACCTTGGTAGTAGTAAACTCAGTTTGCGGTTGTGCCGCTGGAAGCTGTCGCCCCGGTGTATTACACAGCTTAAAAGGCGATAAAAAACCCGCTAAAGTATTAACTGTTTTTGCCGGTCAAGATACCGAAGCTACCGCTGCCATGCGTGAATTTATGGTTCCGTTTCCTCCGTCTTCACCAGCCGTTGCCTTGTTCAAAGGCGGCGAGCTGGTACATATGGTAGAACGCCATATGATAGAAGGCCGCACCGCAGAAATGTTAGCCGATAATTTAATGGCAGCTTATGCCGAGCATTGCTAATTGCATGAACGAAATACTTTTAAAAATGAAAAGCGCCTGCGATACCGTGGGCGCTTTTCAATTGGAACATTGGAATCGCGTTAAGGCCGAAGCCGTAAACGATAAATCTTTGAATCAGTTGGTAAGCTTTGTGGACCAACAAAGCGAACAAATGTTGGTAGATGCGTTGCTCGCGGCTGTGCCAGGGAGTACCGTAATAGGCGAGGAGTCCGCATCTAATAATCGTGTGATTACCGAGTACACTTGGATCATCGATCCTTTAGATGGTACTACGAATTATTTGCACGGTCTTCCCGTATTTTCCATTTCTGTGGCTTTATTACACAACGGTGCACCGGTTATTGGTATTGTTGATTGTCCGGTACTGAAAGAGAGATTTACGGCTATTAAAGGACAAGGGGCATATATGAATGATACCCTTATTAAAGTGGCCGATAATGCCAACTTGAAAGATTCTTTATTGGCAACGGGTTTTCCGTATCACAATTTTGCAGAAATGAACGCCTATTTAGATGTATTGACGCATTTTATGCTCAATACCAGAGGCCTGAGGCGTATGGGTTCTGCCGCTATAGATTTGGCTTATACTGCTTGCGGCCGATTCGATGCCTTTTTTGAGTTAAACCTAAGTCCATGGGATATTGCGGCCGGTATTTTATTGGTTACCGAAGCCGGCGGAGAGGTGAGTACATTCGATGGCAAGCCCGACGTAATATTCGGGAATCAAATTTTAGCATCGAGTAAAGCACTGTATCCTGAAATGGCTCAGATACTAAAGACATCTTTTTCATGACTTGTGTCATGAATTTGTCGCTTTGAGGTTTCCCTCGTAATTTGCGACTATGGATTGGGTGTTGGCCGTATTAAAAGGCGTGGGTTACGGACTGTTTCTCGGAATTATGAGCATAGGTCCTACCTTTTTTGCACTCATCCAAATGGGCTTGAAAGGAGGTAAATCAGCCGGTTTGCGAATGGCCGGTGGGATCTTCCTCAGCGATTTAATGGTAGCTTTAGCCTGCTTTTTTGGTTTGGCGGAATTTTTTATCACGCCCGAGTTCCAATTAGGGTTTTCGGCATTTGCCGCTTTTGGAATTCTTTTTATGGGAGTGAGGGGCGTGGTGGTTGGTTACCGTAAATTTTTATTAAGCCTTCACAAGCCTATCGATCATAAGACCAATTTTTTTCAAGGCTTCTTTGTGAATTTACTTAATCCTTTTGTATTGATTCTTTGGGTCGGTATTCTTGGGGCTATTACCGTGGGTCACGACTCGGTAACTGAAGACAAATACCTCATTTTAGTAGAAATGATGGCCATTTTATTGACGGTTTTTAGCCTAGATTTGGGCAAAGTATATTTGAGCGATTACATCGGCAAAAAATTAAATTTCAGGATCTATTACCATGTAAGTAAATATATTGGTTACGTACTCATAGCTATTGGCATTTATTATATGTACCATTTTTTTAAGTTATTATTGCCTGTCTTGAAATAGGATTCTGTGACATTCATTGGGGAACATATTAATTTATTGCTCAATTTGGTTTTGGCCCTTATCATGTTTGGGTTGGGACTGAGTCTGCGGAAATTTGATTTTGAACAACTGTTTGAGCAACCGCGTATTTTAGCCATCGGTTTATTCACCCAAATTGTTTTACTTCCTGTGTTTGCTATTTTATTAGTAGCGTTTTTTGATATACCACCGGCATTTAAAGTAGGGATATTGATCCTTTCCGTTTGTCCGGGTGGGGTTACCTCAAACTTGGTGAGTTATTTTGCCAAAGGGAATGTTGCTTTGTCGGTTTCCCTCACCGTATCCAATGCCATCATTACTCTTTTTACCATTCCCTTAATGGTGAACTTGTTTTTAGATGTGTTTTTTAATACCGGAAATGAGGTGATAGCATTACCGTTTTTCGATACTGTTTTTACTATTTTTTTGGTCACTATATTGCCTGCGGGATTGGGAATGTTGGTGCGATTCCGCTTGGGGCGCAAAATAATGCAATTGCAAAAAACGGTAAATGTATTATTCCTAATATTGTTGGTATTTGTTTTTGCCATTAAATTTCTTGCAGGAGAATCATCCGGTGGTACGGCTATTTCCGTAGAAGAAATTTTAAAATTAACGCCGCTGGTAATTGCACTCAATGCGGGGGCATTTCTGTTAGGCCATTTGGTAGCAGCCATATTTGGAATGTCATTTAAAAATGCGACCACTATTGCGATAGAGATAGGATTGCATAATACGGCATTGGCGTTGTTAGTTGCTGGGGAAATTCTCGGAAATCCAGCAATGGAAAAACCCGCTCTGGTATACGCCTTATACTCTTTTGTGATTACCTATGGATTGTCTATTGGCTTGGTTCGATTGCGCTTGTATCGACTCAGAAATAGAAATACGGTTCTCGATAATCGTTAATAAAAAACAGTAGGATGTTAGGGGTAATTAAATTAAATCGTTGCTCACAGTAGAATCGCTCAGCGGATGCTGAAGCAATTTAATTAGTGAGCAATTCGGGATTATTTCTCTTTGAGTTGAAAAAATCCCTTACATTGTTTTCAATTTGAGAGGGAACCAAATTTTCTATCGATTGGCCCTGCCATAAAAGATCGCGGATTTGAGTTGCAGAAATATCAATTAAAGGCGCATCGTACCAGGTAGCTTCAAAAGGCAATGCTTCCGGTGGTTTTTCGTATCCGGGACGTGCATAAACATGAAGGGGTGCCATTTTGGCTAATTCTTCAGCGTTTTGCCACGTATGAAATCCATGTAAATTATCGGCTCCCATTATAATCCCAAATTTGTGTTGTGGATATTTTGCAATAAAGTGAACTACGGATTTATAAGTAAATGAAGGCAAGCTTAAATGAAATTCATCGTCTTTGCATTCCATTTGAGGGAGTTGTTCAATGGTCTTTTTTACCCATGCTAAACGCGTTTCGGCAGGAATAAGAGTTTCACCTGACTTGTGGGGGTTCAATGGAGAGGGTACAAACCATACGGTATCGAAGGGTACATGTGACTTCATGTATTGAGCCACTTCTATGTGGCCTGCGTGAATCGGATTGAAGGACCCGAAGTACAATCCTATACGCGCGTTCATTTCTCAAAAAAGTTGTTTACCAGACTTTCGCATCTTTCGAAGGTTTCTTCTAGTATATCATTAACAACTACAACATCGTATTGGTTTTCAAAACTCAGCTCATAGGTGGCTTTGTTAATTCTTTCGTTCAGTTCGTGCTCTACTTCTGTACTCCTTTTGGTCAATCGTTCCATTAATACTTCCACACTCGGAGGTCTGAGGAAAATAGCCAAAGCTTGATCTCCGAATTCTTGCTTTAAATTAAGTCCACCTTTTACATCTACATCAAAAACGACCATTTTGTTCTCGTTCCAGATTTTTCGCACTTCACTCCAAAGGGTTCCATACAAGATGCCCGAGTACACTTCTTCGTGTTCCAGGAATTCTTTGTTTTCAACCCGGTTGCGGAATTCTTCCTCGGTTAAGAAATGGTATTCGCGACCGTTTTCTTCCCCGGGACGGGGCTTGCGTGTAGTGGCACTTACCGAAAATCCTAATCTATCGGAAAGGGTTTCCATAAGATGCTTCACAACCGTGGTTTTACCCGATCCTGAAGGAGCCGAAAATATCAATAACTTTTCCAAACCTTAACGTAACAATACTTTTGTGGTGCAAAGGTCGTGGTTTTGTTTCAATTTAACGAGATACATCCCCTTAGCTATATTTTCGGTGCGGATATCCAATAACGCACTCTCTATGGCCTTGAAGCCTTGTGAATAGACTACTTTTCCTTGTAAATCGGTAATTTCTACCGTGGTAAAACTTGCATTTTTTACAAATCTTTCTGGAATATCTAATGTAAAATTATTCTCAGCTGGATTGGGATATACCTTTAAATCGGTAGCATAAGCGCCAATTTTTTGGGTGTTAATCGTATATCCTACGCTAAATTCTAATCGTATTTCAGATCCAAAATCTCCGGGAAAAGTATGCAGCAAACTGCCATTCGTTGCATTTCGTAATTGAACGGCCCCATTGCCATCTGCCGTATTGGCCCACCAATTCAAACCGTCTTCATTAAGAGGATATTCCGCTGGAGGTTCTCCCGAATCGTCTACTACTAAAGTGAAGCACCCATTATATAGATCTAGTGTATCGCGGTATATGGTGTTGGCGGCATCGAAGTTATTACGCTCCTTATGTATATTGCCCCCAGCATCTAATAAACGCCATGAGGTTTCCTTAAATGCATTATTGGTGCGGAACATAACTACTATTTTAGAAGGCAATAACTTAGGCGGTGCAGGCATGGATACCTTTATATAGTTGTTGCTTTCATCTTGATCTAAGTTGCCATTTGATTTTAAAATCCGCGCTTCAAAATTTTCGCTCACAGGTGTCCAATCCATCTTATAGGGCAAACGCACTTGCGCCGTTTCACCAAACATAAGCTTGCCTACCCAATGGTGTTTAGAAAGGCTTCCCCCGGAAATTCCATAGTCAATATCTAATGAATACACGGGTGTGGTTCCGTTGTTACGAACCGTAATAATGGGCTCTGAACAAATGGGATTATAGCGCGAATGTTGGGGATGCTTGCTGGGCTGAATCACATCTAAAATGGCCGCATCGCTGTTATACTTTAAGGGACCGTATTCGATCAAATAGCAGGTAATTACGTAATTGCTGTTGCCAGATGTTTTGGTATACGATTGCATATCGAGGTCGAACGTATGCACCGAATCTCCATTTTCTTTTACATCGAAATTGTATTCTTCTACGTTTTGTCCCGGACACCAAGCCGAACGGTCGTAAATCCACGTGCCTGCTTGCGGATAAACGGGATTGGCGCCGCAATCGTCGCGCCATACTAAAGAGGTATCCACGTATTTGCCATCGAGCCAAAGGTAGCGGTAACGCGGACAGAATTCGGCGCAGTTGCTGGGTTTATCCATGCCATGACCGGTTTGAATGATTTTGATTCGGGAGGTTTGGGTGCCTGGTGTGGGTTCCCACGAATAATCGGGGGTTTGAGATTCAAAAACAGCATCGTCGCCAAAAGGCACACTTTTTTGGTACATGCGTTTGATACCCAAAACGTCTCGGAGGGGTTCGCCCTCAACAAATACAAATTTCAAATCGATGATCCAGCCGCGGTCGTTTTTGGCTTCATAACCGGTATGTCGGTATTCAATTTCTACCGAGTCGCGCAATAGCGACTCAAAATCGGTGATATCAAAGCGCCAAGTGTGGTTCCACGCTTTGTTGAATCCAAATCCATAGGGCGTTATAAAACGCATGATTTCCCAATTCAGGGTATCGTTGAAATTGCCTTTTCGGGTGCGCAGGTATATATAATTAAGGTAATCCCATTCGCCGCAGCGCAGGTTATCGGGACATTTAAAGCTCAATTCGGCATATACACGCTGGTATTTTCCTTCTTTGGGGAAGTTTCCCCAGCCGTAATATCGGGTATTCCCTTTAGAGGGGTCGGTTTGTATTAAGACGTTCTGGTGGGTATTAACGATAGTAGTATCGCCGTTTTTGCCCCATGAGCTTCCCCCGATTAATAGGGTTAATAAAAAAATAACACAGTGTTTCATGAAAATTAAAAGTGCCAAATTAAAGAATTTAAGTGTAAAACACATGCAGCATTTGGTCGGAATATGGATATAGTATCAATTTCATTAGAACGGGCTTAACGTATTCATAATTTTAAATCAATGATAGGGACTTATGCAAAGGGGAGTTTTGAATCAAATTTTTTACTATGAAAAATACAATTAGGTTAATTTTAAGTGTGTGGATGCTGTCGGCAACGGCGGCTTTTGCGCAAAAAGGCGTATTCTTTTCGGAATACGGAGAAGGTACTTCCTATAATAAGTATGTTGAAATCTACAACAACACCGATGATTCTGTGGAATTGTCGGATTATATGTTTGTAAGTTGCTCAAATGGTTGCACCGTAGAGGGGCAGTTTGAATTTGACAACACAAGTGTTATTGCAGGTAAAAAAATTGCTGCGGGTGATGTGTTTGTGATTGCACATCCGTCTGCTGAAGCCAATATTTTAGCGCAAGCCGATGCTACTTATCAATATTTTAGCAACGGAGACGATTGGATGGCGCTTTTATGGTCGGCAGATTCTTCTGTTGTGGATGCCATCGGTATTGCAGCTGATGTGGATACCATTAGTGGATGGTACGTTGCAGGTGTAAAATCGGCTACTGCAGATAGAACTTTATATAGAAAGTCTCATGTATTAACAGGAAATCAGGGCGATTGGACAACTTCGGCGGGTACGGACAGTGCTAATTCAGAATGGGTTGTGGGTGCTAAGCCAGATGGAACTTTTTTATCCAGTGATTTTGGAAAACACACGGTAGAAATCCAGCGAGAATTCAAAGCGGGTGATTTGGCTATTGTCGCTTACCGCGCTTCTGCTAGTACCATTGACGATGAGTTTGCATTATTGACTTTTGTAGATATTAAAGAAGGCACTCAACTTCATATCACCGACATGAAATATACCGAGAACGGTATCGCGCAATGTGAAGGTGGGTTGATTTGGACGGCTCCTGCAGGTGTTAAAGCCGGTGATGTTATATTAGTGGGTAATGACAATACCACTGTTGATACAGGTTCTATATCTGGAAGCAGTTTCGGATTGAGCTCTGGTGGCGACCAAATCATCATCTACGAAGGTCCTTACTTCAATCCCAATTTTGTAACTGCGTTAAGCACCAATGCATGGTCTGCAAGCGGCATTACTTCTTGTAAAGGAAGTAATTCTTTATTGCCTAAAGGGTTGACCAATGGCACCAATGCCATCAGCCATGAAATGACCACAGGAAACGACGCGGGCAATACCGTGAACGCCTACTATACCGGAACCATGGAAGGAACTTTTGATGAAATTAAGAAATTGGTTGCCGACTACCAAAATTGGAACGGTGCGGCTGCAGGATCCGAAGCACAACAATGGCCTGAGTGGAATTTCACTGGAAAAGCGGCATCCACCAGCGCATTGAGTGCCTTCCAATTCCGCGTATTCCCTAATCCAAGCAACGGGTTGGTGCATTTCAATAAAGCCATCCAAGCGCAAGTATACAATGTATCTGGAGTTTTGGTGGAAGCTTCAAGCACAGAAGTAGACCGTCTGGATTTGCGTCACCTTAACGCCGGTATCTATTTCATTAAAAATGAAAACGGCGCTACTCAAAAAATAAGCATTCAGTAATTTCTATTTCTTCATACGTTTAGTTTTCGAAAATGGGGGCCTCGTGCCCCCTTTTTTGTTTTTATTCGATAATGATTAGGTAATAATTACATAACATTGAAAATGTTTCTTTGAAAAGAATTATGAAACGATTTTTTAACGTTCTATTTATCTTGTTTGCATTTGTGAGTAAGACCAATGCTCAAAATGTTTTTGCGGGCTCGATTCAGGATGCCACCACAAAAATCCCGGTTATATCTGCGGCAATTTTAAATGGAGATGGCCAAAAAATAGCATACTCCAAGCTAGATGGTACGTTTAAATTCAAAGCCGATGTTACGAATTTAACTATTAAAATAAATCACCCAGATTTTGAATCAATCACTTTAAACATCAAATCAAATGTTTCTAAGGTAATCGAATTAAATTCCATTTCTGAAAAAATTGGAGCAGTTGATATAAATATTAAAAAAGGGGAAAGCACCGAAGCCAGTGGCCGTTTTACAGAGAAGGTTTCTATGAATCTTCGAAATGTGATTTCTTCTCAAGAAATTGAAATATCGCCCGATATAACCGTGGCCAACGTAATTCAAAGGGTTTCCGGTGTTTCAATTGAGCGTAACGATAACGGAGACGGTCAACATGCCATTGTTCGAGGTATGGATAAGCGCTATAACTACACCTTGGTAAACGGCATTAAAATTCCTTCCCCAGATAATAAAAATAGGTATGTGCCCTTAGATATTTTTCCTTCTGACTTGCTCGATAGATTGGAAGTAAGCAAAGCGCTAACCCCTAATATGGAAGGCGATGCCATCGGGGGAGTCATCGACATGAAGCTCAAGGATGCCCCCAATCGTTTTACCCTGAATGTGAATGCGGGTACCGGTTACAGTCAGTTGTTTATTGATAGGCCCTATCGCAGTTTCGATGCCTCTCAAGTCAATCTTAAATCGCCTGCGTATGCCAATCCTGCCGGATATCAAGCAACAGAAGCCGATTTCCCTATGTCGAATCTTACTTTTACCGATGTTCAAGCGCCCCTCAATCAGCTTTTCGGAATGTCGGTTGGAAATCGCTTCCTAGGAGGTAAACTCGGTGGAATTGTAGCCTTGAGTTATCAAAACACCTACCGTGGTTCGAATTCAATGTTCATGTCGACCTTTATTCAACCCGAAACCAATACCCCGTATTACGAAATCTTACAATTGAGGAAGTTCTCTGCCCAGCAGCAGCGTTCGGGTATTCATACCAAGTGGGACTATAAAATCAATAGGCAGCACGAGTTGAGTTTTTATGGCGCCTATATTTCATTGGTAGACCGACAAACACGAGACCGAACCGATACGATTTTGAAAATAGGTAGAGGACAAGGTCCGGGTACCGGTCGCGTGGAATTGCGCAACCGCAGCCGACAGCAGTTTCAAAATATTTACAATGCCACCCTACAAGGGAAACATCTTTTTGGCGACCTGAAAACCGATTGGTCTTTGGTGTATTCTTTGGCGCAGCAAGACAATCCCGACATGGCTCAGTTTGCCTTATTAACGAGTGTTACGAAAGATACCTTGGGGAATTTTATAGACGATCCGGATGTGATAGACCGCGATTTTACGCGCAGGTGGATCAATAACAGCGACCAAGATCTTGCGGTTTATTTGAATAATTCGTACTTAATGGATTTGGCGGGTGGTGATATGGAATGGTCGGCCGGTGGTCTGTACCGTCATAAAGAAAGAACCCATCATTTCGCCTCGTATTTATTTAATAATTTCCCGGTAGGACAAATTTGGACGGGCGATGTAAATAATCATACTTGGAAACTGCGCAACAGCATTGGAACGCCTCGCGATCCTTTGAATTACGATTGTAATGAAGATATTTTGGCTATTTATGCTATGGGGAAATACACCTTACGGCAGTGGGAAATATTAGGGGGTGTGCGGATGGAAAATACCGCGTTCTCTTGGGTTACACAAGCCCCAACGAATGTAGCGGGCAGAACAGGGGCCAAATCGTACTCAGATGTATTGCCCAGTGTGCATGCGAAGTACAAATTAAATAACGGTAAAACGCAATTGAGGAGCTCGTATTTCGCCTCTATTTCTCGTCCGAGTTTCTATGAAGTCATTCCTTATGAAATAAACGAGGAAGATTTTAGAGAGCGCGGCAATCCTTTTATCGAGCGCACCCAAGCGCACAATATTGATTTGCGTTTTGAGCATTTCAGCAACGCCTTGAACAAGATCATGGCAGGCGTTTTTTATAAAATCATTCATAATCCGATTGAAAATGCTTTGGTTATTGACGGTCAAACCATTTTTGCCCAGCCTAATAATTTTGGAACGGCCACGAATTATGGTTTCGAATTTGATATGGCATATTACTTGGGAAATTTCGGGGTGCGCGGTTTTTACACCTTTACGCAATCTGAAATTACCACCACAAAATTGGTAAAATTCCGCAACCCTGCGGGCAATTTAACGGAGCGCAGCGAGGAACAAACCCGACCCTTACAAGGCCAGTCAAAACACATTTTTAATGCGTCTTTATTGTATAAAAACGCAAAAAAAGGCACCGACGTGCAATTGTCGGGCGTGTATACAGGTCAACGTATCATTTCGGTTTCCCCCTATAAAGATAACGACGTTTGGCAGCGCGCGTTCTTCATCGTAGATTTTTCTGTGGAACAGCGCATTAATAAACGTTTTACGGCTTATGTAAAAGTGAATAATCTCTTAAATACCCCCTTGCGTGCCGATATTTTATTGCCCAATACCTTTAACCCTGAACAGGCGCCTTATTTGGATGCAACTAACTCGGTATTGGTGCGGGAGGATCTATATGGACAGACCTATTTCGGGGGAATTAAATTCAATTTTTAACCAATTTTAACCAAAAAATATAGTATGAAAAAAATCACATTTTATGCCGCTTTGATTGCTGCGATGACTTTCGCAGCTTGCGGTGACGACACCACTACCGTAGACGATGGCGTTCAAGACAGCGTTAAAACGGTAGATGCCAACATGACCGAAATTAGCGGTTATTTGCGCGGAAGCCTTCAAGCAGGAAAAACCTATTACATGGTAGGTACTGTTATCGTTCCTGAGAACGAAACATTAAAAGTAGAGCCAGGTGTTACCGTAATTGTGGGTAACGATGGTAGCGGTTCAGGTTTTGAGTTCACGGTGAACGGAACGTTTGCGGCACTAGGAACTAAGGCGCAGCCTATTACCTTCACCGTGGCGGAAGCCGACCGTACTATGGCGAATATTTTTGCCGGTTTATGGTGTGGTTTCCAAGGCACTGCTAAGGCTAAAGCCATCGTATTGAAATGGTGTAAAGCGTCTTATTTAGGCGGTCAAGGTGGTGCTGGAACACCTCGTGCAGGTAAAAGCACATATGGTTTTGCGAGCTTGTCTCCTGAAACTGAAATCATCGTAGAAGATTGTCACTTTAGTGGTTCTGCCGACGATATGTTCCGTCCTAACGGAGGAAAAATCAACATCGTACGTAACGTATTTGAATTTTCTGGTGAAACAGGTGGCGACGGTTTGAACATTAAAGGTGGTGTAGTAGGAAACATTGCGTTTAACGTATTTATCGGTGGTGCTACCAATGCCTACAAAATTTCTAATGAAGGTTCTTCTACGGTTCAAAGTAATGTAAACGTTTATAACAACATCGCCTTGAACTGCGGTTACCGCCGTTCTGGAAATACCCGTGGTGCCAACATCAATTATGAAGTGGGAGCCCGTGGTTATGCCTTCAATAACATAGTAGCCAACTGTAAGCGCGGTATGCGTGCATTGGAAGATGCCGATTTGCCTAATATCAAATTCGACAACAATTTGTATTTTGCTGCTTACGATGAAATGATTGCCGAGAAAATTCCAACCGATGCTGTGGCCTCAACCCAATCGGTTTTGGGTGCCAATAATATCATGGGCAACACCGGTGAAAACGACCCTATGTGGAGCAATGTAAATTTGAAAGAATTTTCTTGGGATGATTTAAATGCAGGTTCTAGCCAAAAGCAAAGTATTAACGAAAAAGGAAACAAAGATTTCCGTTTGAAAGCCGGTTCTCCTTGTATCGGTAAAGGTACCAAGCAGTGGGGTCCCGTTCAAGTTCAGTGGAACGTAACCGGTGATTTAGCGCCTAGCATCATGCAGCCTAGCACCGATATCGGAGCGTATCCTACAGATAACTCTGGTAACCAATATTTCTAATTTCTTTTCGGGGGAAACCGTTTCAGTGATTCTGCTCTATGAGAATCTCTGAAACGGTTCAACCCGTTTACCTATTTTAAGATTTCTTCTCTATTGCCCATTTTTTAATCGTAAATTTGAATATGCGTCACCTAGTATGGATCCTAATGGGATCTTTTTTATTTTCATGCAAACCCGAGGCCCCTTCGGATTTACCCAATTCTAAAGATCCATGGGCGGAAACCTATACCGAAATGAATTATTCTATGGGTGGAATTCCCTATTCCGAAGTGTTTAATCCCATCATAGAAAACGGCAAATTAGAAAGCACCCAATTAACCGAAGCTTCTGGACTTGTGCCATGTAGCTATCGATCGGATTGGTTGTATGCTCATAACGATGGCGGCGATTACAATCGCTATTTTATTTTAGATACCACCGGCAAGCACATAAAAAGTGTAATTGTGCCCTACAGTGGCAATCGCGATATGGAAGACATGGCAATTGACCACAAGCCTATAGACGGACATACCTATATATATTTAGGCGATATTGGCGATAACGATGGGAAATATCCTGAAATAAAAATTTACCGTTTTAAAGAAGAAGTTTTCACTAACAACGGCCGCGATACCACCACCGAAAAAGCAGAAACCTATACTTTCGTGTATCCCGACGGTCCCCGCGATGCCGAAGCCATGTTCGTAGATCCTTGGACGCACCACTTGTATATTTTTACCAAACGCGATTCTCGCACCCGGGTGTATAAAGCCCGCTATCCGTTTGATGCGACTAGAACCACGACCCTCGAAAAAGTGGCACAATTGCCCTTTAGTGGGGTAGTAGGAGGCGATATCAGTGCCGATGGTAAAAATATCGTGCTAAAAACCTATTTGCAAACTTTTTTGTGGGAGCGCAACGATACCGAAACCATTGTTTCTGCTTTCAGTCGGCCTCCCAAAATGCTGCCCTATAAATTCGAAAAGCAGGGCGAGGCATTCTGTTGGAGCTCCGATGCCCAGCGGTATTATACCATTAGTGAGGGTAAAAACGAACCCATTTACATGGGTTCGCGTAAGTGATTTATACAAAAACAATAATCTCGTTTTGCGTTTTTCGCACCTTGGCAAGATTCGCTAAAAAGTCGTTTTCAGTATCGCGAAAACCAGCAGCAAGTATTACCGACGAGGCATAGCCTTGTTCGTTTAACTTGAGGTAGGCATCTAACTCGTCGTGCTTGAAGCCCTCCATAGGGGTAGTGTCGATACCCGCGCGGGCGGCTTCTGCCATTACGAGTCCTAGGGCTATATAGCTTTGTTTGTGCGCCCAATTAAGGCGTTCCTCTTCGGACAGACCTCGGAGGTAACCACTAACACCTTGAACAAACTTGTCGAGCTCGCGAATGTCTTGATTCCGAGCGGCGGCCATGCGTTCGGCATGCTGTTGTACGTCTTCTTCACCGATGTTAATGTGAGCCGCAAATATGAATAAATGCGACGCTTCCACCGATTGAGGTTGATTATTCAGTAAAGGCTTCATCGCCTCACGGTGAGGAGAATCGGGACCCATAACCCAAACTTTGAAGGATTGCAAGCCAAGGGAAGTGGGCGTTAAGCGAATGCTTTCAAGAAGCAAGTTCACTTGATCGTCGTTTAATTTTAATTCAGGATTATAGCGTTTTACGGCATAGCGCCAGTTTAGGTGTTCTAAGGATTCCATATATATATAGGTAGAAACAACAAAATTGCTTCAAAAGTTTAAGGAATATGAAATATTACAACGAAGTAATTAATTTCCTCCGAGAATCAAAGGCATGCCATCTTTGCCACTTCCTATAACTACTACTTTAGCATTGGGTGAATTGGCGAGTTCTTTAGTCGCTTCGATACCCTTTTCCTTGAGGATTTTGTCGGTGAGTGAGGCGCTTAAAATAATATTGGCTTTGGCCTTTCCCTCTGCATCAATGCGCTGTCTTATCGCTTCTTGTTTGGCTTTTGCCAATCGGAATTCGTATTCCAAGGCTTCTTGTTCCTGCTTTAATTTGCGCTCAATAGCCCCTTTTATGGTGGGAGGCAAGGTTACGTCGCGAATCAAAATATCATTGAGTTGCAGGTATTGGCGGTCTAGGATTTTCTTGGTTTCATCAAAGATTTCTTTCTGAATAGCATCTCGTTTAGAAGAATAAATTTGTTCGGGTGTATAGCGACCCACTACGCTGCGGGTAGCAGAACGTACCGATGGACGTATTACGCGTTCGATGTATTCTTGCCCGCGTTTTTGATGTAATAATCCCAACGCTTCGTATCGAGGCTGACACCAAATAGAGGCTTCTAGTTTGATTTCGAGTCCGTTACTGCTGAGTACGGCTAATTTCTCAAACACTTCTTGTTGGCGCACCTCGTATTTGAACATTTTATTCCATGGGGCGATCAAGTGAAAGCCCTCGCCATAGGTAGTTTTGGTGTCTACACCCTTAGCAAAGGGTTTGTAAATGACGCCGGCATATCCAGAATCAATGGTGATGGTGGATTTTACTAAGAAAAAAATAACCAAAATCACACCGATAACGGTATATATGGTCTTTTTAGGCCAAGGACCCATTTGAGGCATTTCGAAGTTGTTTTCAGACATAGCGGTGAAGTTAGGTTGATTCTACTAAATAGGCAAATTGGAACGATTTACACAGTCAATAATCCGAGGAATAACCTATACTTGCGTATGTTTAAGGCATATTTGTTCATTTTGTTCTTATTTGCTTTTGGCCGTTTGAGCGCCCAAGCTATTGATGGAAATACCACGGAAAGCAATGATTCCATAAAGGTTACGCCAAAATCAGATTTGCGCGAAACGAACCCTGCAGAGATCAAATCGTATTCACCCCCCGTAATGCACGTAGAAAAAACGGCCGAATTCAAAGGGGGCATGAACAAATTGTATGAGTTCGTCGGTGAAAATGTCAAATATCCCACCAGATGCATGGAGGCCGATATAGAAGGCGTGGTGATTTTGCAGTTTGTGGTAGAAGCCGATGGAACCCTTTCTAACGTGCGCTCCATTACCACCCATAAATCGTGTCCGGAAATGGATGCCGAGGCCATTCGCGTTATTAAAATGACATCCGGTAAGTGGATACCTGGATTGCAAAGAAACAAAGCGGTAAGGTGTAGTTTCCGATTGCCCGTTCGCTTTGATCTGGGTTGATTTAGGCTAAAAAAATTGATAGTTTTAGCATTTGAAATTTGCTATTTAATTCACAATTAGATAATTAAGTGTGTTTAAATTTTGATTAACCGATTTTTTTAGTAACATTTGGAAAATGCACTAAAAATTCGGCTTATGAAAAAACTATTACTTACGATTACATCCTTAGCTATTGGAAGTTATGTATTTGCGCAATCTACAGCGCTGCACTTTGATGGCATCGACGATTATGTGAAAATTACCGGACATACCGATTTGAGTGGTCCTAAAACCATTACCCTCGAAACTTGGGTAAATGTAGATAATTTCAACAGCTCGCCCTGCGCCAATTGCGCCCCGCTCATTTGGCATCAAGGAGGCAGTTATCGATTTGGAACGGGAAACGGCAAAGGCATTCATTTTGAATTAAACGATGGAAATGGTACGCAATCGTTGAACGCGAATTCCTCCGTTTTAAAAGACGATACTTGGCACCATATTGCGGGAACCTATGATGGTACCTGGATGCGCATTTATCTCGATGGTGCAATTTTAGATTCTGCGAGTACCAAATTCACTTCCATAGGATATGGTACGAGCAACACAGATATTTGGATTGGCGACCCGGCAACCGGTTACGGAGGCACCATCGAAGAAACCCGAATTTGGAACTATGCCCGCAACGCCAAACAAATAAAAGAAGGAATGATTACCACCTACGATAAAAGTCAAAAAGGTCTTTTGTTGCAGCTCAGCTATGAAGACGGAATTCCTTATAAGGACAATACCAAAGTTTCGGATGTGGCCGATTGGAGTAGTTTAGGTAATGACGGCACCCTTGAAAACCTCACTTTAAAAGATAGCACCTCTAATTTTGTCATTGGATTGTCGTATTGCGACTCTACCGTTTATGGTTCCACATCGGTTAAAGCCTGTGAACAGTATAGATTTCCCTCGGGAACAAAAACCGTTTATAAATCGGGCACCTATAGCGATACCATACGCTCTTATCAAGGTTGCGACTCCGTTATTACCATTAAAGTAAATATTATATATAATTCTACGGCTCTAATAAAAGTGGTTGCCTGTGATTCATTTGTCAGCCTCTCTGACAATACCTTGGTTTACCGTAAAAGTGGCAGATATCAAGACCGAATACCCAATTACGTGGGTTGCGATAGCATAGTAAACATCGATTTAACAATCACCAATCCAAGTATTAAAACAATAAAATATAATGAATGTGGATCGGCAACGCTAAAGGGCACGGGCAAGATAGTAACCCAATCGGGTACCTATATAGATACCTTTATGGCATGGGGGGGCTGCGACAGCGTGATTATCCACGAAGTAAAAATATTAAAGAACAGTACGGCTACGGCCAATTTGGACTTATGCAGTTTCGTGGCATGTCCGACCGATCGAAATGTGGTATATAAAAAGCCCGGCCTTTACTACGATACCATTTTAAATGCCGCCGGTTGCGATTCATTAATAACGTATAATGTAATTTCGGCGAAAACCACGGGGGAAGCCGACCTAACGGCATGTAATTCCTTCAAAATGCCCGGCAGCGGCAAAATGGTAACCGAATCTGGGACCTATCGCGATACGCTTTACGGCGCTAATTCTAAGGCCTGTGACAGTTTTGTGGTCATTAATTTAACGATTATCAAACCCAAAACCGAATCTGCGAATGTTACCGCCTGTGAGAGTTATACCTCACCCGGTGGAAAGCGGGTTACCGCTTCGGGTAAAATCTTTGAAACCTATAAATCGCGTTTGGGTTGCGACAGCATCATCCAAACCATCAATGTAACTATTGTGAATGTGGATACCAAAGTCAATCGCGATTGGAATACCCTTATTTCTGCCTCAAAAGATGTTTCGGGTGCGTCGTTTCAATGGCTCGATTGTAAGCAAAATATGCAAAAAATTGATGGAGAAATTTTGGCAGAATTCACAACAACTGGAACGGGACAGTACGCCGTAGAAGTCACACAAGGGCAGTGCGTAGATACCAGTATCTGTGTCTTTTTTGCTTACACAGGTACGGAGTCGTTCGGCGATTTCCCCCTAAAGATATATCCAAATCCCAATGCCGGCAGTTTTAAAATCGATTTAGGAACCGTGCTCAATGGAGCGCAAGTGCGGATTTTTGATGTTACCGGAAAGTGTGTTTGGGAGCGGGCGTATGATAGGTTGCTAGCCGAAACTGTGCAGGTAGATTTGGAATCGGGCGTATATCAAATTCAGGTCAAGGGCGCGGATAAAACGTTCTCGACTTCGTTTGTGGTTGAATAATTTATGTTAAGTTGGGCATTGGTGAAATTGTGATGAAGCAGGAAGAGGGTTGGCGTTACATCAAGGCGGGATTTTATTCGATTTTTGTTTTTTATTTGCAAAAATCACAAGAATAAGTGTACTTTTGCAGTCCCTTTTTAGGGCCTATAGCTCAGTTGGTTAGAGCACCTGACTCATAATCAGGTGGTCCCTGG
>ERZ891134.998-NODE-998-length-20927-cov-30.636259_pt1 | contig 20927 bp, 7 predicted proteins | sample MGYA00520888_ERZ891134 | MGnify/ENA primary metagenome ERZ891134 (study PRJEB32303, sample SAMEA104408692) | aquatic metagenome | biome: Brackish water; feature: Coastal; material: water | place: Baltic Sea | collected 2014-10-23 | depth 10 m ... | reverse complement strand
TTACAGACCCAAAATCAGATTATTATTTAAATAAATCAGTAGAACTGAAAAAAGATAAGAAAAAGTAGATATATAAAGTATAAAGACAAGTCAAATGGCAGCAATATCCAAAAAATTTGTTGATCTGAATCCTAATTTTAATAAACATCCTATCACTGGTGATTTACCAGTAATTAAAAATGAGGATGCTATTAAACAGGCAGTCAAGAATATTGTATTAACTGCAAGGGGCGAAAGAGCATTTCGCCCATTTTTTGGTGCCGATGTAAATTCAACCATATTTGAAAATTTTGATCCTACTACTATTGATGATTTAACATTAAATATTGAGGATTCATTAAAAGCATATGAACCTAGAGTTGAAGTAGTTGATGTTGAAGTTTTACAGGATCTTGATAACAATAATTTAGAGATTACTGTAAATTATAAAATTGTTGGCATTCCTTTAAATGAACAATCCCTCAACCTCGTATTAGAAAGAGTATAATGGCATTTAATCAAGTTACAAATCTAGATTTTGAAGATGTCAAAAGCAGTTTGAAGGCATTTTTGCGTTCTTCTGAAACTTTTACTGATTATAATTTTGAAGGATCAGTTCTTTCTCAACTTCTTGATGTATTAGCGTATAATACTTACTATTCAGCATTAAATGCTAACCTTGTTGCTAATGAAGTATTCTTTGATAGTGCTTCTGTCAGAGAAAACGTAGTTTCACTTGCTAAACTTGTTGGATATACTCCAAGATCTGCAAAAGCAGCAGTAGCAAAGATTAATCTTGATATTATTGTGAATCCAAAGATTGGAGCATTGACATTAAATAAGGGAAATGCATTTATTGGCAATAATGGTGATGGTGCATTCATGTTTAGTGTTCTAAACGATATCACCAGAGAAGCATATATTGATCTTAATGGTGTTCGTAGAGTAACATTTAACGAACTTGAGATTTTCCAAGGATCCTTTTTAAATTTACAGTATACCGTTGATACATCAACCAAACAAAAATTTATTGTACCAAGTGCAGATGCTGATGTTGATCTATTGAACGTCACTGTCAACGAGGTTGATTTTACAATTCCTCAAAGATATAATAATGTTAAGAATATTACTGAACTAAATTCTGATGATAGAGTTTATTTTATTCAAGAGAATAAGAACGAACAGTTTGAGTTAATTTTTGGTGATGGAGTATTCGGACGAAAGATGAGAAATTTAGATACCATTACTATTGAGTATTTGGTAACTAGTAAGTCCGAAGCTAATGAATGTACTAATTTCACTTTCACTGGTCAATTAGAGCATGGTGGTCAAATATTTTCACAAGCAAATCCAACAATAACAGTAGTTGATCCATCTACTGGTGGAGGTAATCCTGAAAATGTTACTTCTATCAAGTATCTTGCTCCTAGGTATTATTCTGCACAGAATAGAGCAGTTACTGTAAGAGATTATGAGACATTAGTTACTCAAATTTCACCAAACCTTGAGTCATTATCAGTATATGGTGGAGAAGAGGCAGATCCTCCACAATATGGTAAGGTATTCATCGTTGCAAAACCATTTGGAGCAGAAACTCTCACTACAACTGCAAAGCAGAATTTAAAAAGAGATATTAAGGAGTATTCAATTCTTACAGTAATTCCAGAAGTTATTGATCCTTCATACCTTTATCTTGATATTGATTCATTTGTATACTATGATAACAACAAATCAAGAAAAAATTCACAAGAAATTGAAAATGCAGTAAAGACAACTATTCTTCAATTTGGTGAAACTAATGACCTTAATAGATTTAATGGTAAATTTAAGTATAGTAAATTAGTTGGTGATATTGATAATGCTGATAATGGTATTACCTCTAATATTACTAGAATACGCATTAGAAAGAATTTTCAAGTAATTCCTAATGTCTTTGCTTCATATGAAGTTTGTTACGGTAATAGAATTTCAGAGACAAGTGATATTGTTTCTTCTGGGTTTAAAATTACTGGTCAAAATGCAAATTATGTATTTTACTTAGAAAAAATTGAAAATACTAATACTGTTGCTATTTTCCGTTATGATGGAAGTGTTAAAAAATACTATAGTAAAAATATTGGCAGTATTGACTATTCAAAAGGCGAAATAAATATTAATGCTATCAATATTAATTCAGTCATCGGTGATACAGATTATATTACTGTTTCGGTAATTCCAAAGTCAAATGATATTATGGCATTGCGAGATTTATATCTTTCAATTGATCCATCAGGAGTTAACGTTAGTGTTATTTTAGATGCATTAACATCATCGTCTAGAACATCAGGTGTCGGTCAAATTCCAGTATCTAGTTAAATATGTTTAACGATTTAAGAGTATCCAGTTCTGTTATTGGGCAAGTTCCTTCTTACTTGCCTGAAGAGTACCCAAATTTTATTAATTTTTTAAAAGATTATTATAGGTTTTTAGAAACCAATGGTAATCCTTTAGATATTCTTAATGGAAGTCAAAAATTAATTGATATTGACACCTATACTGGTATTGATGCTTCAGCATCATTAGTTCAAAGTATTGATAGTGATGATACTGAAATTATTGTTTCTAATCATGTAGAATTCCCAAGAGCACAGGGATTATTGAAGATTAATGATGAAGTTATTCATTATAAAAAAAGATCTTTTGGTACGGACGGCAATTCTAATAAGATTACAACTTTTACTGGTTGTACTAGAGGATTTACTTACAATACTCTTACATATGAAGATGGATTTACTGCGAATAATGAAACAACGCCTTCTGCACATAATATTGGTGTTTTAGTAAATAATCAGTCATATACTTACATACTATATTTTCTTGAGCAGTTAAGATCTAATTATTTGGTTGATTTTCCATCTAATATCTTAAATGATAATGTATCAGCAATAAACATCAATCAAATATTAAAAAAAGCAAAAGATTTCTATCTTTCCAAAGGAACTCCAAGTGGAATTGAATTCTACTTTAAATTTCTGTTCCAAAAGAAACCTGAACTTCGTAATTATAAAGAAAATCTATATTCTCCATCTGAAGCAACTTATCAAAATAAAGATATCGTAAGATTAGAAAGTTTAGATACTTACGATGTTCCTAGTTTAGTTGGAAATAGTATTACACAAAATGGATTAACATTTCCAATTCAAACTGTAGAAAATGTATTTTCATTTGCTAGTCAAGTATATGAGTTTGAAATTTCAAATAGTCAGTACATTGTACCTACTCAATTTACATTAATTACTGCAATTCCAGAAACTGTTGGTGATGAAAGGAGATTGTATGTTGATTCTACGTATGGTTTTCCAGAGGAAGGATTTTTACGTATTAATCAAGATGTAGTAAGATATACTAATAAAAGAAGTAATTATTTTGAATGTGACGAAAGTTTAGATGTTGTAGTAAATAATTTTCAAGCAACTGGAGAAATTAATTTACTTTTAGGGGACCTTGTATATGATCAGTCAACGTTAGCAATTGCAAGTGATGATCCTGGATCTTCTTTTGTAGTTTATGTTGGCATCTCTGATGTTACTATTGAAAATAATAACATTGGATATCAAGAGAATGATTTAGGGTTCGTTAGTAATGTTCTTGTTGATTCTAATTTAATTGTTAGTGGGTGGGAATTTAATGATAGGTTACCCCTTAAATTAAATGACTCCTTAGTTGCAGGGGTTACTAAAATTTATTTAGATGATACTTCGGTGTATATGTCACTATCATCTATTCCTTATTATGATATAAGTTACAATACAGCAACTTCATTTATTAAAGAAACTGATATTTTTGTAAAACTACCAAAAGTATTTGAACAAAGTAATGAAAACGATAAAGAAGATCTACCAGTAAATGTTCCAGTTGGAGTTCTGAAAGATGGAACCCCAATCTTAAGTTGGAAGAGTCCAACTACTCTTGTTAGAGGAGAAGTTGAAAGCGTAACTATTGTTCAAGGTGGTAGTAATTTTAATGTTAATAATCCACCGTCAGTAGAATTAGATGGACCTGTTAAATTAGATCCTACTGATGATTTAGGAACTACTGCTGAAATTTCATTGGGTATTAATGGTTCAGTGACTAATGTTTACATTAAAAATAAAGGAGAAGGGTATAGTGCAAATACTGCAATTGTAGTAACAAAATCAGGTTCAAATGATCCTAATGTTCCTTTTAGAGATGCAGTTTTATTTCCATTGATTGTTGATGGAAAGATTTCTAAAATTAGAGTTCTAGATCCAGGCACTGGATATACAACCCAACCTACTGTTCAAATTATTTCAGAAACAACGCCAACAACACCTGCTAGTATTGAGGTTGTTGTAACTGGATCAATTTATAAAGTAAATGTAGATAATTCTGGTTCTTTGTATACTCAAGATCCAGAATATAGAATTTCTAAGGGATCTGGTGCAAGTGGTTTACTTACCATTGAAAATGGACAAATTACTGATATAAATCTTGTCAATGGGGGTCAATTCTATAAATCTGCTCCTAAAGTAACTATTATTGATAGTACTGGTGGTGGAGTTGGTGCTGAAATTATTGCTGAGTTTAATTCTGCCCAAGGGGTAGTAACAAATTTTATAATCACTAATTCTGGTCTCAATTATAATCAATTTAATACTACATTACAAATTGAGGAAGAAGGTAGTGGTGAAATTCTTCAAGTAAATGTTCAACGTTGGAATCTCCTTAATAATTGGGATCCTAACAATAATTCTGATTTTAATTCAGATGATGGATCATTTTTACTAACTGGTGCCACTGTTGATAACAAAGTAGAAAAAAGATTTACAATTTTAGGATCTCCTAAAAAACTAGAAATTGATGGAGTTATTCCTAATTTGACGAATACTCCCAAAACAAAACAAAAACATTCTCCAATTATTGGATGGGCATTAGATGGAGCTCCAATTTATGGACCATATGGTCATTCAATTGCTACCGATGAGTCATCTGAAATTATTAAATTACAATCAGGATATTTAAAATTTAATTATAATGCTTTACCAACAGATTCTATAAGAAGACGCAATGTTTCACCAGGATTGCGTGCTAATTATCCTATGGGATCTTTTCAAGAAGATTATTACTTTGTTCCTAGCATTAAAGGATTGGATAGTGAAAATGGTAGATTTTGTGTAACTCCAGAATTTGAAGAAGGTGTTTATGCTTATTTTATAACTGCAGATACTACTAATAAAAAACAGGGATTTCCCTTTTTTATTGGACCTAAATTTAAAGGAAAAACTTTTAATTCTTTTAACGAACTAGAAGTTTCTACTATTGAAAATGTATCTGGTCTTAGAAGATATTTGACTCCAGAGGGTAATGCATATCATCAACCAACGGATACTGGTAACTTTATTGTAGAATCTATTCCTTCTTCCACAAATGCTACTGTTGATAGTATTGATGTACTTGCAGCAGGTGCTGGATATAAAGTTGGAGATGTTTTAGAATTTTCTAATACTGGAACTGATGGATTTGGTGCTGCTGGATTTATCAGCACTATTAAAGGTCAAACAGTACAAAGTGTTTCTAAAGATACTTTTGATTACTTAGAGTATGATGATGAAAATGATCCATTTAATACAAATTCTATCATTGAAACTGCCCAAGGATATAGTGCAACAGTACATGTTGTAGATCAAAAATTAAAAAGAATTTATCTCGATAATGTTTCAAATGGTCCAATTAAAAGAGGAACTCAAATTTATGATACTTCATTAACGATTGATGCTAGCGTAGAAACTGAGACAGTTGGATCTAGTATTGCTTCTCCAGCAATTAATAACTTAGAATATAGTGCAGATTTAGTTAATGACTTAGATAGCGTTACTGGATACATTGAATTAACTAATTATAATCCTGGTTCAGGAACGATTGCAGATTTTGCTGTTAATAAGTATGTTAGGATTGGAAGTGAATATTGTAAAATTATTCAAAATTTTGCCGCAGACAATGCAATCCTTGTAGTTAGAGGTGTAAACAATACTAGTCAGGAATCTTACACTAATGGAACTTCAGTAGTTCTTGCTGTAGAACTTAATGTATTTAATAGTGCTAATTTTAAAGTAGGTGATATTACACAAATTACTAATGAAAAATTTGAAATTGTTGCTATTGATACAGTTAAAACTGATGAAGTAGTTGCGACTAAAATTATTTCTGGTAGTAGCGGTAATGTTGGAACTTTCTTTTGTTTCTTTGATGGTGTATTGCAAGAACTTAGTGGACAGGCAACACAAGTTGTTCAGTTAGGTGCTGGTGGTGATGTTGTAGATTTAACTTTTACTCCACAATCAAATATATCTTCAAATCCTATAGTTCAAATTGGTACAGTAGCAACTTACGATAGTCCTAGTCAAACCTTTCTTGATGTAAATATTTTAGCATCTACTTATAGACATACGTTAATTTTAAAGAGAGGTCTTTTCTCTAGTGCTCCAGTAACTCATTATCCAAGAACTACAGTTAATAAATTAAGATTTATTACTGGTGAAGTAACTAAGTATGAGGAGAATAGAATTCTTGCAAAAATTAATAGTTCTAATAATTCTTTAGTTCAGAATGATTTTGTTAAAATTGATGCAGCACTGGAAAAAGAAAATGCATTTCAAATTAAGTATAATACTGCCACTAATCCAAAACAATTTGAAGTTAATACTGGATCAGGATTAAGTGCTTCAGTTAATACATTAGATTTTTATGAAAACTCTAATTATACATTTACAGTAATTAATCCAAATACTAGTGCTATTTCTATTGATTTTTATGGTCCATCTTATGATAGTGATACTCAAACAACTGTAATTGGTAGAAAATATTTTGATGTTAATATTAACACAACTATTGAGAGTGGAAACATCGCAACATTTACAATTTATCCAGATGATTCAGATTTAACTGAATATATCATGAGAGTTAGTAGTGTGTCTACTCCTTCTGATTACAAAGATTATATTGTAAATACAATTTCAGAACCAATTAATGGTGAATATACAGTTGTATCTTCAGGACCTGCTTACTTTGAAGTTTATATTACCGAAGATCCTCTTCCCGACAATACCTTTGTTTATACAAGTAATACAATTAGATATATTACAAGATCAACTACAGCATCTGGAGGAGTTAATACCGCAACATTAACATCTGGAGGATTTAATTATACTACATCTCCTATAATTTCTTCTATTAATACAACTTCTGGTGAAGGTGCTATTTTAGAACCTATTTCAGATAGTATTGGTAAAATTAATAAAATTAAAGCAGTATCTTCAGGATATGGATACAGTCCAGACCCAACTCAAAAACCATCTGTCATTTTTCCAAGAATTTTAAAAATTAAGAATAATTTTGTTGTAACTTCTCTTAGAGTTGATGATGCTGGTCAACAATATCTATTTGCTCCTAGAATTATTTTAACTGGTGGTGGATTGACAGATAATAATGTAAATCATGCTATTGTTGAGTGTGATGTAAAAAATGGACTTATTATTAATACAGAGTTACGTTTTCCTGGAATTAGATACAATAGTGCTCCTTTGATTGACGTTGAAAAATATTATTATACCAAATTAACTTCAGATGGAAATCTTTCGTTTAAATTTGCATTTAATCAGTATATACTTGAAGATGACATTTTTAAATTTAGAGCATATTATGAAATAAATGGTGTAGAGTATTATGCCGATAGTGATATCAACTTCTATGCAAAAATTAATAGTACTACAGTTTCATGTAGAGAAGAAGTAGTAGGAAATGGCACTCCTGATGTCAATCCTATGACACAAGTTACTTTACCTAATGGAGTAAATCCATCTAGATATGAATTTATTTCTTTATCTAGAAAAGCATCAATTACTGCTATTGTTTCTAAATCTGAATTTGTTACGGGTGAAAAGGTAATAATTAATAATACTCCGTCACAATTTGGATTCGTAACTACAAATAAAGGTTGGCAAAAAGGTAGTTCTATTTTAAGAATTGAAAATTACAATTATCTTATTAATGAAAATGATGAAATAAAAGGATCTGATTCTGGTGCTTTTGGTATCGTTGAAAGTGCTTTTGGTATCAGTGCTCTAACTAATGTTGAACCTATTGTTCAAACTCCTAAGAAATTTTTAGATACTAAATCATTCTTAGGTTCTAGTGCATTAAGATTGCAAGATAGTTTTAGATATCAAAAATTTGCATATGAAATTGGAACAGAAATTCCATACCTACAGTGGAAAGAAGGATATCAGAAAGCAGCACATCCAACTGGGTATAATTTATTTGCAAGAACTGCTATTACTAATAATGTTGGTAATAGAAGTGGACTTACTTCAATTGTAAAAGTTGAAACCAATGTTAACGAAGTTGTTTCATTCAAAACAAAATATAATTATCTTGTAGCACAAAATGTTGGATTTGATGAAGTTCAAATTAAGAATAGATTGTTGACTGATGTAAAAGAAATTGATAAATCGGTTGTTGCTGCTTTTAATGACATTTCAGATCAATTCAATGGAGTTGATAATGCTTTTGAATTAAAAGTAGTAGATCCTAACAGACCGGTGGATGATGATGGTAATGATGTATTCATTGATGAATACGATGTTGATCAAATGGTAGTTATTCTTGATAATATTATTCAAACTTATGGTTCTTCTTGGATTGTTACTGATGCTGATAAGACCATCAGATTTACTTCAAGTAGAGATGCTAATGAATTATTACCTAGTGAAGTTATGAGATATAGACAATTTAATGATGATACTGTAGTTTACGCTATGTCACAAACTACAGTCGCTGCAACTGACACTTTCAATCTTGTAGATTTTGATAGTAATGTATTCCCAGCAGGCATTTTTAGTTCTATTGATGAAGATAACTATATGTGTTTTGTTGATGGTGCATTACAAGAAAATGCTAATTTCAGTATTTCTGCTGGTGGTGGATCACCTACGATTACATTTGGTGAAGTTATTCCTATAGGAAGTGAGATTTCAGTACGATATCTTTCTGGATACTTAAAAAATGAATTTACTTCTGGAACTGTTGTTGGTGGCACTCCCATTACCCTAACAAACAAACCTAGCGGAAGCACAAGTAAGCATAGTTATTTTGTATTTGTTGATGGTATTGTAATTACAACTTCAGATTATGATATTGATTTATCTAATAATAATTTAATATTTAATTATGGATTTACTTATGATACTTTAATTGTAATTATTGATCCTCTAGGAGTTTCATTAGAAGAACAAGAAGCAGTTTTATTAAATACAAAATATAATTATAAAGTTGAGGATGGACAACTTATAATACCTGCAGGTCTTGTTATCAAACCTGAAGATTATTTTATTGAAATTGCAGGTGTGACGCAAACTCCAAACATTGTATATGATACAGTTACAAGTGGTATTAGAAAAATTAACTTCTTTGAACCTCCTCAAAGATATATTGGAGCAGACAACACTGTTGGTAGACAATTTATTGGTCTATTATATCAAAGATCAGATGCCGATGGGTCTTTAGGAACAACCCCCAATTACCAATTTGATGATGTTAGTAAAAATATTATTCATACTAACGAACCTATTGATAATTTTGTTGTTGGAGATTTTGTAATTAATTCTAATGAGTTAGTTAATTCAAGAATTGTAGGAAAAAATACTGAGATTACTAGAGTCAATGTTGAAACTGGAAACACTGCAACAGTTGCTGCTGCAGGAACTTTAGATATTATTATCAATACAATAGTTAATATTTTTGTAGGGGATAGAGTTAAATTTAAAGCATCCTTTGGAATGACTAGTATTGATGATGATGACCTTGAAATTTCTGCAATCGATGCTGCAACAAACACTGTTACTCTTACAAATATTAGTTCAGGTAGTTTAAATTTAGCTATTGATCAAGATACTAGTATTAGATTCTTACATCACACTTTAACGGTTCAAGATTTAAATGTAGATGGTTCAATTGCCAATAGAGACAACGCCTACCAAAATTCAGATACTATTCTTTCTGGACTTATTAGTTCTCAACAAACTAATACAATTACATCTATCAATGAAACATTTGGTGTTTCACCAGGAGATACTGTATTTGATGTAGATAGTGCTACAGGTCTTTCTATAGGAGATTATATTTCAATTGACAGTACCGAAGTTGTAAAAATTACAAACATTGCTACAAACACATTAACTGTTACTAGACCTCAATTAAATACAAATTCTCCGTTATTCCATGGTAATGATGTTTCTGTAAGAAAAATAATTCCATATACTTTAACCGTTCAATCATTTACTAGAGGTTTTGATAGTGAAAAAACAGAATTTGTTTTAAGAGAAAATGGAAATGACGTATTTATTACTTCCGATAAAGATATTTTTGTTATTGTTAATGGCATTCTTCAAAAGAGAGGATCTTCTTATAATTTAGTTGAAGTTGGAACATCATATTCCAAATTAGTGTTTACTGAACCACCTTCAGATGGAACACCATTTAACTGTTTCTATGTTGGTGAACAAATCTCTATTCAAAGTTTTGGTAACCAATTTAATGGTATTGAAACTGCGTTTGATCTTCGTGATGTTAATGGTGAAATTTTCAGTTTGATTTCTAAAAATTCTCAAGTAGAAGGTGGTGCAGATATTTCTGCAAACTTAATTTTGTTTATTGATGGAGTTTATCAAATACCATCAACTACTACAGCATATCCATCAACATTATCTTCATTTAAACTGTTTGGAAGTTTGATTGAATTCTCGTCTCCTCCAAAATTTGGATCTGATTTTGAAGGTTACATTTTTGTTGGATCACCAGATGATTATAGAAGTATTGATGTCGATGCTACAGTTGAAAGAGGAGATATTCTCGTTCAAGAAAATGAATTTGCTCCTAGAGATATTATTAATATTTTAAGTTCTGAACGAGTAGCAGTTATTAATTCTAAAGGTCAGAAAAATAATAATCCAAATTCTGGTATTAATCCAGGAAGTATTGGATATGGTTGGTGGTTAAGTCATCTAATTAAAACTGCAAAAATTAGAGAATCTTTAAGAACGCGAAGAACTATAACATCTGATATTCATTCATTCTCAGCAGGAGTATTCCCATTAACTGGTAGAACTTTATATACAACTGCGGTTCCTTCTGTCGAAATTAATAACGTTTCTTCAGATTTACCAGCAAATCCAGATGATGATACCAATCAAATTACAATTTTATTACCTTCAAGTACTAATTTTGGACCTAGACAAGTTAATGCAAAATATACTACCTTTGTTCCAAGAAATCCAGGAATTATTGGTGATAAAGATAAACTTCAGGGTGTCAAAATTGGTGCAGATTTACCATTTGATCAAATTGTGAAATTAGATCCAAGTACATCAAGTGAAACTTTTTACACATCTAGTCAGTTTGAAAATGGTGGAACTCCCATCAATGATATAGAAAGTACAATTACATATGGTGCATCTTTTGTAAATTCTGCAAAAGTGGTTGCATGGGATCAAACTAATCAACTTCTTTATGTAAAATTAACTAATAATGCAAATCCTATTACTGATGGCAATAGTATCCGTTTAGAATCTAATCTAAATATTATAGGACCAGTTGTAACTGGTGGGGATAACCTCATTGCAGAATATCAATCATTAACTGTTGGTAATGAAATATATTATAACTTCTAGTCCTATAAATAAAAAGAAAACTGTTTAACGATGGCGGCAATTTTAACCGATAGATTTAGGGTAGTTCTTGCTGAAAATTTCAGAAGAAGAGTTGCTTTAGGTGAAGATCCACAGTTTGTTGATAGCAATGGCAATAGGACTGTAAGTGATATTGGTCTATACCTATTTTTTGCAAAATCTGATGGTTGGGTAAATAATCAACCAATCAATCCTATTGATAATCAGGAAGCAGCATTTGATATGTATGATCAAATGATTGGTCTAAAGAAAATTCCTTCTTCAGAAATTAGATCAGTAATTCCTAATAAAACTTGGATTTCTGGAACAACATATGACATTTATCGTCATAACTATGGTTCTATAGTCAATTCTACTAATAATATCACAAATTATGTTGTAGGATTGAATACTGAAACTCATTTATATGAAACCAATTTTTATGTGGTTACCTCAGAGTATAAAGTATACAAATGTTTAAACAATAATAATAACGGACAATCAACAGTTGAACCTTCCTCAACAGGTAGTTCCCCATTTACATTATCTGATAAGTATGTTTGGAAATATTTGTTTAGTGTAAATGCTAATGATTTTGAAAGATTTAAGAGTGATGAGTATATTCCAATTCCAGAACTGTCTAGTATTGACCCTAATAATGCAATTGTTCCATCTTCAAATTATGGGGGAGCAATTTATAACGTTGTAATTAAAGCAGCAGGTGTTAATTACACTGCAAACTCAGAGTTTGATATTATTGGGGATGGTACAGGAGGAAGAATTAAAATAATTTCCACTGACCAATTAGGTGCTATTACAGAGATTAAAGTACTCAACCCTGGTGTTGGGTACACCTATGCTCAAATTAACACTACAGGAGGTTCTAACGCTGTTTTGGAACCCATTATCACCCCTAAAGAGGGTATGGCAACTACTGGAATTGCATTAGAGTTAGGTGCTTATAGATTAGCACTTCATTGCAAATTAGAAAATAGTGATTTTGTATTTGGTAATGACTTTAGTGTAGTTGGTGTTATCTACAATCCAATAACAACTAGCAATTCCCAAACTTTAATTGGTGCTAGAAAAATAACTTTACAGTATTCAACTTCTGGAGTAAGTCCTCTAGTTAATAATGCAGAAGATTATGATGATATTTTGATTTCTACACCTGGTGCTGGTAGTGGAGCAACCGGAAGAATTGTACACTATGAACCAGATGTAGGAAATAACATCTATACAATTTATTACTATCAAGAAAATGAATTGGGATCTGGTCTTCAGAGTAATGGTTCTAGACCATTATTTGTAGATGGAGAATCAATTAATATTGGTTCAGAAACTGTTACTATTAATACAGTTTCTGAACCAGATATCGTAAGAGGGTCTGGTGAAATCATCTACATAGATAATAGGAATACAATTTCCAGAGCCGCAGACCAAACGGAAGATTTCAAAATTATTTTAGAGTTCTAAAGAGATGCCCCAGACAACTAATCTGAACACCCCTCCATATTTTGAGGACTTCGATTCAACAGATAACTTTCATAAAGTTCTGTTTAGACCAGGTTTTCCCCTGCAGGCAAGGGAATTAACTGTTTTACAGTCACTACTACAAGATCAAATTGAAAAATTTGGATCTAGCATCTATAAAGATGGTGCTATGGTAATTCCAGGTCAAATTTCATATGACTTGTATTACACGTCTGTACTTATTGAAGATGAATATTTTGGAATCTCATCGGATCTAATTAAAGATTATATTGTTGGTCAGACCATTATTGGTCAAACATCTGGGGTAAAGGCAAGAGTTGTTAATGCAATTTCTTCTCAAGAGTCGGAAAAGGGTAAAACCACTCTCTTTATTAAATATACAAGTGCTGGGTCTTCAAATACATCTGCATCTTTTCAAGATGATGAAATCATTTTAGCAGAAGATTCGTTTAGTATTGGAGAAACTGTAATCCAAGCAAATACTGATTTTGCAAAGTGTGTTACAGAAAACGCTACAAATGTTGGATCTTCTGCTAAAATTACTCCTGGAATTTATTTTATTAAGGGATTTTTCATATCTGTAGCAGAACAGGATATTATTCTTGATCAGTTTAGCACAACTCCTTCTTATAGAATTGGTTTACAAGTTTTAGAAACTATTGTAACTCCAGAAATTGATCCAACCCTTAACGATCCATCACAGGGATATTCTAACTATTCTGCACCTGGAGCACATAGATTACAATTACAGGCAAAACTTACTAAGAAAAGTTTAACTGATGAGTCAATAACTGATTTTATCGAATTATTAAAATTAGAAGAAGGTGAATTACAAGAAATTGTAACTACATCTAAAGCACAGATTGCTCGTACATTAGAAGATACTTTAGCAAGAAGAACTTTTGATGAATCTGGGAATTATGAGGTAAGAACATATAAATTTACAAAAGACGAATGTCTCAATGATGGTGTCAATAATGGAATCTTTTCTACTGACTCTATTACTGATCAAGGCAACATCCCTTCAAAAGATCTCTTTGAAGTAAATGTAAGTCCGGGCAAATCTTATGTCCTTGGTTATGAGATTGAAAATATTGTCACCAATTATGTTGACGTTGAAAAACCAAGAACTACTGATACAGAGTTAAATAAACTTATTAGTACTAATGGTAGAGGATTTGAATTCAGAACTGCTACAGGCAATGAACCAACCTATGCTAATCTTAATGCGGCATATCAGACAAATAAAATTGTAGCGTTAAAAGATGGAGCAAATGTAATTGGTTATGGATTATTTGTTGGATTTGAAACTGATTCTACGTATGATATAGTTAGAGTTTGTAGTATTGAATTTATTGATTCCAGTAAAACAATTAGTTTAGTAGATACTATTGTTATTAATGGTAGTATTAATTTTGAAACTAACGCTGTTAGTGGTGGACATACATTTACATTAAATGGCACTGGTGGTAGAACACAACCATATATTTTTAAAGCATCTGGTAATAATATTATCAAATCATTAGAGGGTGTATCTATTTTTAATTATTTGAGTGTTGCTACTGGATCTATAAATGCTAGTGGAAACGGCGGATCTGTAAATATCCCATTTGCTTCAGACAATGTTGGTGACTACACGTTAAGAATTGATAATGATGGGGTTAGCACTACTAGAGATTTGACAGGTGCAACTCCAGATATTAGTGGTAGTTCATTTTCTTTTAATATTAGTCAAGATACAAATACTGCAAATGATTCATTTGTATTGTATGGTCCAAAAAATATATCTAATCCTATATTGAAATTAGCATCTCTCAAAAAAATGAGAGTGGTTAAACTTAGAGATTTAGATTCTACAAACAAATATAATATAAATGATACTGAATTAAGTTTAGGACTTACTAGAGCATGTAAAGTTCATGCTGTTTACAATTATGGTGATGAGGCTAGTCAGAATCAAGGTGATGCTGATTTAGTTTTCCCGAATATAACCTATGGTTCAGGAACTCCAGCATTTGCAGCAGGAGAGATTGTTGTTGGAAGATCTAGTGGGGCAAAAGGAAGAGTTATTAAACAACAAAATAGCACAACAAAACTATATTTTGTTTATGAGACATCTTCAAATTTCATTCCTAATGAAGAACTTTATGGTTATCAAAGTGCTTCAGAAGCATCTGTAGTAACAGTAAATAATAATGGTCTTCCAAACCTTAAAAATAGATATACCCTTAATGATGGGCAAGGAGACCATAGTTTTAATTTCTCATCACTTGTAAAAACAAACATAGGAAGTTCTATTACAAATGGAACATCTCTTTGGGTTGTGATAGATCATTTTGAAGATGATAATCCGTCAGGATTATTTTATAGCAGAAACTCTTATTACAATGCCAGCATTGATGAAATTCCTTATTACGAAACAAGTGATAAAGAATATTATTTAAGTGATAGTATTGATTTTAGAATTAATCAAAGTGCTGTATTTAGTGTTGGTAATGGAGAATACAATTCTCCTCATAATATTGATCAAACTCAAATTTTAAGCAATACAAAACTTTCAAACTACGGTAATTTTAATTACATTTATAATGATTCAAAACTTCCTGCTGGATTTATTGAAGCTAATTCAGTAGAATATTTTCTTGGAAGAATTGATCATCTTTACGTTAATAAAGATGGTGATTTTCTTACTAAAAAAGGAATTCCTTCATTAAATCCTAAAGAACCTGGAGATAGCATTAAAAATGCTATGAAGATGCTTACTATTGAGATGCCTGCATATGTTAGAAGTTTAGATGATATTATTTTCACTAGATTTACTAACAAACGTTATACGATGAAAGATATTGGTAAACTTGAGCAGAGATTATCAAATGTTGAATATTATACTCAACTGAGTTTACTTGAAAGTGAAACTGCTAATTCATTTATTTCAGATGCGAATGGATTAAACAGATTAAAAAATGGATTCCTTGTAGATAACTTCACTTCGCATAATATTGGCGAATCTAGTCATCCAAATTACCGTTGTTCTATGGATCTGGCGTTGGGAGAATTGAGACCTCAACATTATACAACTAACGTACCATTAACTTACGAAGAAGTTCCTACAAATTATATTAAGGGTGATGCACTTATGCTTGACTATACCCATAAGGTTATGGTCAATCAACCATTTGCTTCTGGTGTAGAAAACGTCAACCCATTTGCTGTCGTATCTTGGGTTGGATTTATGACAATCACCCCAGCAATTGATGACTGGGTTGATGAAATTCGTTTGCCAGAATCTCTTACTGAGGTAGCAGGTGATTATGCTGCTACATTATGGGCAAATGAAATTGATCCTAATACTGGGTTTGGACCAACTGAATGGAATGCATGGCAAACCACTTGGTCAAGTACTAGCAGCAGTAGTAGTACTTCAACAAGAAGAGAAGGCAATATCCCAATCCGAAATGTTACGACTACAAATACATCGACCACTACTACAACTGGTCAGACCAGAACTGGTATTAGACCTTCAGTTACTCCTAGAGTTGATAGAGAAGTTCTTGGAGATAGAGTTGTTGATATTAAGTATGCTCATTGGAAAAGATCTAGAAATATTCAAATTAATTCTCAGAGATTAAAACCAAATATTCGGGTTTATTCTTTCTTAGAAGGTAGAGATATAAACGCATACTCTACTCCAAAATTCTTACAAGTTAATGTGACTAGTACAGTTTCATTCAGTGTAGATGAGGATGTTGTAGTATCTGGTAATGTTAATAGGAAGTTTAGATCAAAAATTCTTTCACCTAGAAGTTACTATGATGTAGATATTTTAATTGATCCATATACAGGCAATACAATGCCTCAAAATTATTCAGCAAATACTTCAATATTAAATTTAAATCTTGAAAGTATGAATGAGTTAGGTGCTTCGGAATATGGGGGATATGTACTTGAAGGTGATACTTTAGTTGGATTGACTAGTGGTGCAACTTGCACTGTAACAGGCAAAAAAATGATTGCAGATGAATCTGGCGGTCTGCATTTATCGGTGTTTATTCCAGAACCATCTGAAGAAGGCAATCCAAGATGGAAAGTTGGAGAATCTACACTACGATTAACTGATTCTGTAACTAATTCTCTTGTCCCAGGAGAAGTAGATAGTTCTGTAATTGGAACTTATAGTGCTTCTGGAACCACATTTAGTAAGCAACAAGATGTTCTTTTGGTTAGGAATTCAGATGTTGTTCAAAATACTCTTAGTGAAAATAGAGTTCTTACTAGTAGTTCCTCTAGTTCATCAACTCAGTTTGGTGGATGGTTTGACCCTCTCGCACAATCATTCTTAGTAGAAGAATCCGGTGGTGTATTTGTATCTAAAATTGATATTTTCTTTAGAACTAAAGATAAAACTCTTCCTGTTACCTTACAGATTAGAGAAATGGTTAATGGATATCCAGGACCAACCGTCTTATCAACTATCAATAAACTTCCTTCACAAGTTAATCTTTCAGATGATGCTAGTATTGTAACAACATTTGAATTTCCAACTCCAGTATATCTTGGAGAACAGAAAGAATATTGCTTTGCTATCTTAACTTCTTCTGTAGAATATAAAGTATGGTTGTCTGAAATGGGACAAGATGATATTAATGGTAATAGAATTTCTGAGCAACCATATGCTGGTGTTCTGTTTAAATCACAAAACGCATCTACATGGACAGCAAATCAACTACAGGATCTTAAATTTACCATATACAGAGCAGAATTTGATATTTCACAGAAACCTGTGATTAAAATGAAAGCTGATACTAGTGGACTAAATCAGTACTCAGTATTGAGGAATGATCCTATTGAACTCACTGTTAATGGTAATTATATGAAGGTCAATCATTATAATCATGGTATGCATGATCCTTCATCTTTTGTTGATATTAAAGGAGTAAGTACGGAGGAATATGCAGAATTAGCAGCAGATTGGAATGGCACTCCAGCTACTGCTGTTACTCTCAAGAATAATCGTACTTATTTTGCATATAGTACTAACATTGATGGAACAACTCCAAGTGCTTCAAATCCAGGTTATTTAAAAATTGGAGATGCAATTTATACTTACAATCCAGATGGTGGCGTGAGTGCTGAATCTAATGGTACATATACAATTACTACAATTAATAGAGTTGAAGGATCAATTCCAAACGGAGGATTTAAAACTTCAGATAAGTGGATTGTTGAGAACTATGTGAAAGATGGAGTTCCTCTAACTTATATCAATAAAGTTCATAGCAACTTAAAGTGGATAACACTAGATTCTTATCAAATTGCAATTCCAATTACCAGAACATCCACTGGTCCACTCAACTTTACCTTTGGTGGTTCTAGAGTATATGCAAGTAATAACGTTATGTATCATAATGTTTTACCATTAGTTAATTCTATTGAATTGCCAGGTACTGCAGTAGTTGCTTCCTATAAATCAACTTCTGGAACTTCTTTAGAAACTTCAGAATTTTCTGATCCAACAAGTTCTTCTACTCCTAAACAACCTTCATACATAAGAGAAACTAATTTTTACAATGTTCTTCTTAATGAAAATAATGAATATGGAACTCCTAGATTAATATCATCTGCTGTTAATGAAACTAATCAAATGCAGGGCAGTACTTCTGCAAATCTGTATCTTGAACTTAGTAGTACAAAATCTAATTTAACTCCTATCATTGATACTCAGAGAATTAGTTTAGTTACTAGTGCAAATAGAATTGCTAACTTTGATGGAACCACTGATGGAAGCGTTGATAAAGAGTACTTCTTAAACAACGCTACTGATTATACTGATATTGGTTCTGAAGCAGTTGAAGATTTTAACCCTGCAAATTATATTACAAAATTAGTAACATTAGAAAATGCATGTACTGGATTAAGAATAGAATTTGGCGCTTTCAATCCAAGTAGTTCATGTAATATTGACGTTTATATTAAAGCATTATCAGGTGAAGAATCTAATCCAAATCAAGTGAATTGGAAAGAACTTACTACTGCTAATTACGCTTCTCTTCAGGATGAATTTTTCTTCAAAGATTATAAATTCGATTATGATATTACCGATGTTGCCTCTGGTGGTAACACCAATGCTACATTTACTCAGTTCCAGGTTAAGATTCGTATGAGATCTACAAACCAGGCAGTTGTACCATTACTTAAAGATTTAAGATGCATAGCTCTAGCTTGATACCTGTTGAGGGTCACGATAGTTTTTACCGTGATCCAAAAAGTGGTGCAGTAATTAATACAAATAAATCAGATTTTGAAAAATATAAAATTATTTCTAAAAACAGAAATAACTCTGATAAAAAAATAGAATCAACGGCAAAAGAAGTTGCTGCTTTAAAAACTGAACTTTCAGAAATAAAGCAATTATTACTTAAGTTAGTTGATGGTATAAATACTTGATGATATAGGATATACCTAATGTTAGCTGCGGTAACTAATTTAGTTGTTTATCAGGGAAGTGATTTTCAAAATACCTTCTTTGTAACTAATGACAATGGATCGCAGTTTGATTTGACTGGTTTTACTGGAGAATGTTTGATTAAAAAGCACTATAGTAGTAGTTCTTCTACCACTATGCAGGTTAATATCAATCCTCCAGAAAATTCAGGGTCGGTTACCATAGCACTGACCAATTCTGTTACTGCTGCTATGACCCCAGGTAGATATGTTTATGATGTAGTTTTGACTGATTCTAGTGGGATTAAATCTAGAGTATTAGAAGGTATATTAACAGTAGTAGAAGGAGTAACACTCTAATGGCAAGGATTAGGTTTGGAGATCAAATTTCACCACAAGTGTCGAGGGTGGCGCTAGGCGGTGCTGCAACAATTCAAAACTTAGGTGATGTTGACACGAACACTAATGGTTTAGGAGATGGTTATCTCTTAATCTATAATCAATCTACAAATAGATTTGAAACTGGTAATGTATTAAATAACGTAACAGTAAACGGAGGATCATTCTGATGGCATCAACCATCCTAATTAAAAGAAGTACAAATACAGTTGTACCTTCTTCACTAGAATTTGGCGAACTTGCTCTTACGGTTGGTGCTGGTACACAGGTCAATCGTGGCGATAGAGTTTTCGTCGGAGATAATAATTCTGCAGTTCAAGTTATTGGTGGTAAGTATTTTACTGACCTACTTGATCATGTTCATGGAACACTAACCCCATCTTCGGGCGTTATTGTAGATAGTAATTCAAAAGTAGATAGATTTAGAGTCGATGACGTTAACATTGATGCTAACGTTGTAGAAACTGATACGACAGATACTGATCTGATCTTCAGAGCAAACGGCACAGGTAAACTTGTCATTGAAGATGGACAAGAACTGGAATTTGGTACTACTGGAGACGTTGAACTTCTCTTTACTGATGCCGATGCAACATTGGACATCAAAAGAGTAGGTGCTACTGTTCCTGACTTACGCATTCAAGATGATATGCGTATCTACTTTGGTACTGATAAGAACACTGGTATTCGTTATGATGAAAACCAAACTGACACCCTTAGAGTTAATGGTGCAGATTGGACTTATGATAATGGTGTTGCAATTCAATTTAACGACACTACAAACGCAACAAACTCTACTACTGGTTCAGTAAAACTTGCTGGTGGTCTGGGTGTTGCTCAAACTGCATGGATCAAGGATCTTGTAGTTGATGATGATGTAACTCTCGGTACTGC
>ERZ891134.992-NODE-992-length-21001-cov-28.295665_pt1 | contig 21001 bp, 29 predicted proteins | sample MGYA00520888_ERZ891134 | MGnify/ENA primary metagenome ERZ891134 (study PRJEB32303, sample SAMEA104408692) | aquatic metagenome | biome: Brackish water; feature: Coastal; material: water | place: Baltic Sea | collected 2014-10-23 | depth 10 m ... | reverse complement strand
GATAGCAACAAACTAAAAGAATTACCAATAGGTGATAATTTAGACTTAACAGGCTCAGGTATTACTGGAGCAGGAATGATTTCTGCAACAGGACTTACACTTGCTGGAGTTAACTATAATCCTTTTAGTGGAAGTTGGAATGACTTAGCAGACAAACCAACTGTAGCCGCAACTACAACAGACTTACCAGAAGGTACTAATCAATACTTTACAAATGAAAGAGTTGATGACAGAGTAAATGCTATCCTAAGAGAAGGTAGCGGAATTGATATTACATACGATGACTTAAACGCGACTATTACTATTGCCGCAACAGGTGGCGGTGGTGGTGCAGGAGGCAGTGGCATTGTTACTGACTTAACTGGACTAGCATCAAGCAATGTACTTAAATGGAATGCAAACGCAGGTCAAGATAATAATGGAGCATGGGTAAACAGTTTTATTAACTATAGCGAAATTGTTGGAACACCTAGTTTAGCCACAGTAGCAACAACTGGCAGTTACAATAATCTTACAGACAAACCAAATTTAGTTACTGATATAAGTGACTTATCAGATGTTGATACACAAGGTACTCCACCAACACCAGGGCAAGTACTAAAGTGGGATGGACTTAGATGGGCGCCGGCTAACGATGCTACATCAGGTGGAGGCGGACTAAATGCAGATACACTTGATGGATTTGACAGTACTTACTTTTTAGACTACGCAAATTTAACAAATCTTCCTACATTATTTGATAGCCAATTTAGTTCATTAGTTGGATTACCTACTACGTTATCAGGTTATGGCATTACTGATTCTATCAGTGCAAATCAAAGTTATACACAAAACGGTAGTGTAACATTTAACTCAGATACTGGTATAACTGTAGGTACAAACAATAATATTAAACTACGTGTAGACAATGCCGCAATTATTGAAAGCACAGTTAACGAACAAGATTTAGATATTAAAGTAACACCATTAACAGGTGTTGAAACAGCAATTAAAATTGATACAGGAACAAAACGTGTTGGTATATTTACTAGTACACCTTCGCACAAACTTACAGTAGCAGGTGATGTAAATGCTACATCATTTATTGGTAGTGGTTCAAGTTTAACAGGTATTACACTTAGTCAAATACTAGCAGGAGGATCAGAAGTAAGTGATAGTGTAAGTTTTGGTAACGTTACACCATTTACAACAGGAACATATAACTTAGGTGCAAGTAACAATGTTTATTCAAATGCATATGCAACCAACTTTCATGGAGGCGGAGCTAACCTAACAGGTATTCCGTTTAGTGCATTAACAGGTGTTAGTATTGATTATACAAGTAGTACAATTACCAACAAGCCTACTATTCCAACAAATAACAATCAACTTACAAACGGTGCAGGATATCTATCAGACCTATCAACAACTAGTATTACTACATTGTCAGATGTAAGTATTAACAGTCCACAAGCAAACCAAGTAATAAAATACGTAGGTGGTATTTGGACTAACGCTACAGGCGGTGAGTCAGTTGGTAACTTTACATTTAGTACAAGTGTAATTGATACAGATGATTCAAGCGGTATTACAATTACTCCAGCAGTAACAATGAGCAGTGACCTTACAGTACAAAACGATATGATTGTAAATGGATCACTACAAGCAGAAACATTTGAAGGCACAGGCACAGGTACTCCACAAATTACTAGTGCAGGTTCAATTGAGCTTGTTGCAGAAGATGCTGTTAAAGTAACACAAAGTCCATTTAGACTAGCATCGTTTACAACTACAGAACGTAATGCTCTTACAGCAGTTAACGGAGATACAATTTATAACTCAACAACTAATAAGTTCCAAGGATATGCGAACGGCGGTTGGGTTGACTTACATTAAGGGGACACTATAATGAGTGAGAAAGAGTATATTGTAACTCTTAAAGAAGGTGTCGACTATGATGCATTTAATCAAGAAATGATTGCATCAACTGGCGCAGGAGAAATTCCTGGACGTTCAGTTATAGTAGCAGACGCTAGACTAGGTTCACAAAGAAATACACACTACATGTTAACTACTGAAGAAGTAGAAACTCTAAAAAACGACAGTAGAGTTTTAGATGTAGATCTTCCACCTGATCAGAATCCAGATATTGAAATTGGTATACAAGCAGTGCAAATTGCTGACTTTGATAAAACAACTAGTGATAGCGGTAACTATCGTGACTGGGGTAAAATTAGACACAGTTTCTTTGAACAAAAATACTCAAGTAATTCTACAACAACTAACCGCACATACGCAATGGACGGTCAAGGTGTTGATGTTATTATACAAGATAGTGGACTACAAGTTGATCACCCAGAGTTTTTTATGGATGACACAGCAGAATATGTTAGTACAGATATAGCAAGTGACAATACAAACAGTGAAATCTTTCCACAGTCAATGACAGTACATGGATTAAAGATTGTACAAGCAGGTGCAGTAGGTGGACAGTCACCAGTATCAGACAACTTTACACGCAAGGTTGGTCAAGTTGTAAAACTATTAATTGATCCTACAGGTACACATATTAACCTTACACATCAAAAAAGACTTATTGCTACTCTTAAAGGTGATGCTGGTACATTCCATGCAGGATTTCCAACTGCACAAAGAATTGGTAATTTCGCAGGTTCAAGTTATTCACCTAACTGGTTACTTGATGAAAATATTAATAGCTACACAGGCTATCAAGCATTTCTAAATTCACATATGACTAACGATATGGTATGGTATAACAACGCAAGTGGACCGCAACCACCTACAAGCGATAGTGAAATTGAAGAAGTTATGGAACACTTGTTTCATACAATACATTTATTTGGATTGCCAGGTGCAACACCAGGAAGTGCCCAAGCGTTAAATTGGGCCGCAACAAATTATGGTAATAACAGTTGGCAAACAACTGAACTACATTTAGCTATGAAGGAAGCAATTGACGCAGGTAAATTTGATCCTAGTGGTTATGCATCTAGTTGGGCAACAAATGCAGAGTATGCGGAACTTGCTTACAAGGAATATATGTACTTACTAAATTGGGGTATGTGGGATATGAGTGAGTTTTGGAGTGGCGGAAGTCTTGCTCCTGAATGGACAGATGATATGCGTACACCTGCAGGTATTAAAACAAACAATCCACGGGGTTATCAACTTTTCAAAAAATACTTTATGCCGGTTTTAAATAAGCCAAGTTTTACAACATTGAAAAGTATGTTCAAAGGAAATGATCAAGGTAGTTTAGAATATGTAGCAAGTAGTGGAGCAAACAGAGTACACTTAATCCATTGGGGAGACGAAAGCGGATTAGGTTTTACACAAGCTGGTAATCACTATAGAGACTATGACGGACACGGAACACATTGTGGCGGAACAGCAGTAGGTAAGAACTTTGGTTGGGGTACAAAAGCAAGAATCTTTTCTGTCAAAGTAGCAGGATTAGAAGGCAGTGGTGATAGTGGCACTGGTATTAGTATATCAAATGTATACGATTGTATAAAACAATGGCACAATAATAAAGACGCAGATCCTATTACAGGTTTAAAGCGTCCAACTGTTGTAAATGCTAGTTGGGGATATAGCAGTAGTATCGGTTCTAGTATTAATAGCATCACAAGTATAATCTATAGAGGCACAACTTATAACAGTGGCAATGATGGTAGTTTTGGTAACACAGCACACATGAGAGACACTTATGGGTTTTACCCATACTATACAAACTTATCTTATAGATATCCAGTAAGAATTTCAAGTGTAGATACAGATGTAGAAGAATGTATTGCCGCAGGAGTACACATATGTATTGCCGCAGGTAACAATAGTTTTAAAGCAGATGTAAGCAGTGGTCTTGATTATAATAATATTGTATTTTCAAGTGTGTCAAACAATTATTATCATAGAGGTAGTTCACCTTACAGTAACAATGCATTTATGGTAGGGTGTATAGACAGTACACCAGAAAATGAAGCAGGAAATATAGAAAGAAAAACAGGATTTAGCACAACAGGTCCAGGAGTTAATATATTTGCGGCTGGTGAGGATATTGTTAGTGCAACTAGTACAACAAACAAATTTGGTGCACCTGCCTATTTTGACGGTGGTGGGTTTAAGCAAACTAATATCAGTGGAACAAGTATGGCAAGTCCACAAGTATGCGGTGTAGCGACATTGTATGCACAAGCAAGTCCTGAACTTACACCAGCACAATTACTATCTAAAATACAAAAAGATGCAAAAGCAATTTTAAAAGACGAAAATAATCTTACCAACTACGGTGATACCACAGACATATGTGGTGCTGAAAATAGAATGTTGTTTAACAGATATAATCAGCAAAAGCCGTTTACAAGCAATGTGGTAGGACTCAAGAAGCGATAAATATAGTATAGGAGACTTATATGGCAATACAAACTATCAATATTGGAGCTATTGCAAACGACGGTACAGGTGATGATCTACGCGAAGCGTTTGTAAAAGTAAACAATAACTTTACAGAACTTAACGCTAGAAGTACAGAATCAACTACTGTAGCTAATCTAGGTAGTGCCGGCGAAGGTGTGTTTGGTCAAATAAGTGGCACTGAACTACAGTTTAAAAAAATTGTAGCAGGTACGGCAATATCACTCGCGGCTGATGCTAACGCTATTACAATTAATAGTACAGCAACAGGACTGCCAAGTGTACAGATATTTGCAGACAATAATAATATTACACTAGACTCTAACGGTAATTCACTAACACTTGCAGGTGGTGGAACTACTACAACAAATTTAAACGGAACAACACTTACAATTAGTAGTGTAACTTCTTTACAAACTGATACAGATCCTAAACTTACAGCAACATTAAACGCACAAACTAATAACATTACTAACGTAGGTAATATGACCGGTAATGTACATGGTTTAGATATTAGAACATTTGACGGACTACAACAATATTTAACTTTTGATCAAGGACTTGCTGTACCATCAGAATTCACAAACACATTAGAATATCTAGCACATAATTTAGATATTGAGTATGAAGCTGATCCATCCTCTCCAGCATTTGCAGGATCAACTTTACCTACAGCAGATATGGGAACACTCCCTATAGCATAAATATGTATATAGGAGTTTATACATGGCGCACTTATGGACCGTTAACACAGGGCATGATTTAGGTACATACCAAGAAAGTATTACACAATCTATTGCTTTGCCTATTGTTACTGGCACAACAATTTCACTTATTAGCGGAAAAATACCCGGAGGACTTCGTATTGAAAACAATAGTTTAGTAGGTACACCATTTGAAGTTAAAAGATTAAGAACATTTACTTTTGTATTAAGAGCAATCAAAGACAATATTAAAGAAGATGTAACGCTTAAATTAAAAATTAATGGTGCTGATGCTCCAACATGGGTAACAGCACAAGGTCCACTACCACTTGGTCCTAACAATAGATTTTATATACTAGATAGCAGTCCTGTAGATTTTCAGTTACAGGTAATTGATCCTGACTTGCCTGCAGGCGATAATATAGAATATTTTATTGGAGACAATGATGGAGAGCTTCCGCCAGGAATTGAACTAGGAAGAACTACAGGTAAACTTACTGGCGTAGTTGAACCAATATTAGCATTAGAAAAAAGAGCAGGTGCAGGTTACTTTGATAGTAATGTATACGGTACTTTCCCATTCGACTTTGGAGTAAAGAGTGCAAATGGTTTTGAAAGTTATTATTATGATACAACATTTTACGATTATGCAGTTCCTACACAAAGTCCTAAAAAATTAAATAGATATTACGAATTTACTGTTAGTGCTAGTGACGGCATTACTATAGCAGAACGCAAATTTCAAATTTATCTTGTAGGAGACGATTTCCTAAGATCAGATAATACTATTATGCAACTTGCTACAGGATTGTTTACAGCAGATAATACATATCTAAGAGCACCTGTTTGGTTAACACCAAGCGACTTAGGTTATCGAAGAGCTAATAATTATGTAACACTATTCTTAGATGTCTATGATCCTACAAGTAATCAAGGTATAATTAGTTTTACAGTTAAAAAATCAAACGCAGACGGATCTACAAGTGCTTTACCTCCTGGTATGAGTATTGATAGTACGACTGGCGAGATTGCAGGACGTATTCCTTATCAGCCAGCAGTTACTACAGAATATAAATTTACAATAGAAGCACTAAGACAATTAGGATCAACAGCTAGTACAACTACCCAATCTTTTGCAAACAATATAGGTGTTGGACAAACTTGGAGTGGTGCAAATAATATAGCATTTACAGATTTTGCTGATAGCTTGTTTAATGGATTAGGAGCAACAGGTTGGATTGTTTTCAATGAAATTCCTATTACTGAAGCAGATTCAGGAGATAACAAAAGTTATAAAGCAATTGATGTTATAGGTAAAAGTGTATGGACTATAGAAAATGGTAGAGTAACATCTACATCAACTGACAAATCTGTAACTAAAATTGAAGTAGGTAATGATGACTTTCTACGAGGAAAGTTTTTAGGAACCATTTCCAATGTAGGTTACAAAACTTATGATGCATTTGGTGCAACGGTTGCAAATAAAGTTGTTACTATGTCATTTTACAGTTTTGATAAAAGAACAACATCAAGTGTAAACCCAACAGTAGCAAAAGATAAAGAATTTACAGTTAAACTACTAGGTGAAATCGAAAGTGCAATTACATGGAATACAGCATCTACACTAGGAAATCTTAGAGCTAACTTTGTTAGTACACTAAATGTTAGTGCTACAAGTAGTGTGCCTAATGCTGTTGTGCTATATACATTGGATTCAGGAAAGTTACCACCCGGACTTACACTTGCTATTGACGGACAGTTACAAGGTAAGATTAATCAGTTTGGTTCGACAGGCAAGCCTGGGCTTACAACTATAGATAAAACTACAACACAAACAACATTTGATGGTGCTACAACAACTATTGATAGAAGTTATACATTTACAGTTAAAGCACAAGATCAATTCCAATTTAGTGCTACAACTAGGTCATTCACTATTACAACAACTGATCCTGATGATACTCTTTACAGTAGTATATCAATGGTTCCTATGTTAAAACAAACACAAAGAAATTCTTTTAGAAACTTTATATCAGATCCTACTATCTTTACACCAGGCAGTATTTACAGACCAAACGATGTTAGTTTTGGTTTACAACCTCAAATCAAAATGTTAGCCTATGCTGGTATTGAAACTAAATCTATAGCAGAATTTGTTGCGGCAGTAGCTAAAAATCATAAAAGAAAAAAATATAAACTAGGCGCTGTTAAAAAAGCAGTAGCAAAAAATCCAGGAAGTAACGATACAGTTTATGAAGTAATTTACGTAGATGTTATTGATCCTGCAGAGCCTGATGCTGGTAAAGGCAAGACAAAAGTAGACTTTACTATATCTACCCAAAATAAAATTACAACAGATCAAGTTCAATTTAGTGTAACTGATGATAATACTGGAGTAGGCACAGGTCAAGGATTCTTTGACTTAGGACTTAGAGGTGGTAATGGTAATAGTCCTGCTTCATCAGGATCACTTGCAATCTTTACAAGACTTGGTCCAATAAGCTTCAACCCAGGAGGCAGTATTACTGTTGAACTACAAGACGGAACAATAGTTAGCAGTCAAAGTATTGACAGTAGCATAAGTTCAGATACATTAAGATTACGTCCACAGACTAACACAATCAAAATGGATAGTAATGCTATTAAAATAAGTGATAGTAAAGATCAAAGAAAATATATTAGTAATATTACAAATATGAGAGATAGAATTAGAGCAATAGGTGCAAATCTAAGAGAGTTTTATCCACTGTGGATGCGTACTTCACAAACAGTAGGACAAGCAGAACTAGGCTTTAAACTAGCAGTACCACTATGCTACTGTAGACCAGGCGAAGCTGATAGTATAATTCTAAATATTAATAATAGTAACTTTAACTTTAAACAACTAGATATTGAAATTGAAAGATACAATATCGATAGTACAAATGGTAATAGTAATGAACAATATGTTCCGTTCGCAAATTACCAATTCAATGTATAATGCTGATAAATAATAGCAACGAGAGGATAAATTATGGCAAGTAATATTAATGATACTGGAGTAAATGCAAACTACCCAGTTGCAGGACAAGACAATGATTCGCAAGGATTTCGAGATAACTTCAGTGTAATTAGCTCAAACTTTGTTGCGGCGAAAGCTGAGATAGTAGCTTTACAAACAAACGGTGCAGTAAAGAATGCAGATAACAATTTCTTAGGAAATAGCATTATTAATGCTGATTTTAAGAATACAACAGAAACTGCATTTATTGCTACAACAACAGTTAACACTAGCCAAAACATTAACGTTGACAATGGTGCTTATCAAGAATTTACAGTAGGTGCAGATATTACGCTTACACTTGCCAACTGGTCAAGTACAACAGCAAAAACCGGTAGAGTACGGGTACATGTTAAAAGTGATCTAGCGGCAGGTGCTTCAGGTAATAGAACTATTACATTTGCAAGTAATGCAGGTGGTGGAACTATTAAAACAAACACTAACTGGCCAACAAATGATCTTACAGCAGTAATTGGTGCTCCAAATCTTGGAGAATCTACTAAGTATTATGCTTTTGAATTTGTAAGTTATGATAGTGGTGCAACTGTTTGGGCAGAATATTTAGGCATCTATCAGTAAAATGCTTCATCCGTTTCAAGAAGATACATCAGATATGACAGTATCTCAAATATACGATAAAGTATCAGATCTAACTAAGAAGTATTTTCAAGCTAATAATCCTCACATAAAAGAGCAGATTAGTACATTCATTGAGTACTATAAGCAAGAAGCACTAATAAAAGAAGCAAAAGAAAAGCTAGAACGAGAAAAAAATCAACAAAATGGCGATTTAGATCTTGACAAACTGATTAATATCAGTTAAAATACAAGTATGCTTATGAAAACAGACTCTCTCGGTATTCCGCGATTTACAAACAAAGACTTAGTTGATATGATCTATACTGGTCATGCAGACAAAGTCCATGTGGTATTGTGTGATGCAGATAACGATGTAGATAAGTTTAATGAGGCTATGGAAGAACAAGGTCTTAGTAAACTACAAAAATATATTCCATTAGATGTAGATCAAAAGACTTTTGACGGTGTTTGCCAAAGTGAATGGTTTATGCCTGATGCTTACAAAGACATTAATGTATACGAATATGTACTAGGTAAAGCAGAAACACCTTGCCCAGAACATGTACAAAATCGTATATGGGAAGAATTAGATGCTTTTAAAGAACGTGATATGCACAACTTATTACGCTATATGATCTATCTTGTAGACTTTATGCGTGAGAATGATATTGTATGGGGTGTAGGTAGAGGATCAAGTGTGGCAAGTTATGTGCTATATTTAATTGGTGTACATAAGATTGATTCAATCCAGTTTGAACTGGATTGGAGAGAGTTCTTGAGATAAGTACTAATATAACGAAGGAGACTAAAATGGCAGTAAAGCAAACAGGTCGTAAGCAATACAGATCAATGCAGGGTAAACCTGTTGATATGGATTTGCTAAGACAAAGAAACGAACTAACACCAGCAGTGGGCAATGTTCGTGTAAATGCTAGAGGCGATGAACTAGGTCTAGGTGGAAAGATTATTAAAAAGCGTGAAGAAGTTTTACGTGATTACTATGAAGATAATGTTGAGCCTACACAGTTCGAAGCATCTGAAAGAGCACCTGTAGTAGAAGAGCCGGTAGCTGAAGCAACAGAAGTTGAAGCACCTAAGCCACGTTCTACTAAAGCAAAAGCAGGCCAAACAAAAGCTGAAGCAAAAGAAGAAGCTGATGATTGGGTTGAAGACGAAGACGGCAACTTTGTAAAAAGAGGTGAATAATGAGTTTTGATTATGAAGCAATGGCGGCAGGCAAGAAAGGTGTGCAAGGCACAATTATTGCTGATACAATCCGTCCAATCAAAAACAGAGTATTAGTACACAACATGCACTTTGGTGAACAGACTACTAAAGGTGGTATTATTATCCGAAGTGATGATGGTGAAACTAGAGGTATCTACCCACGTTGGGCACAAGTACATTCAAAAGGTCCAGACAACAAAGATCCGTACGAAGTAGGTGATTGGATCCTAGTTGAACACGGTCGTTGGACTAGAGGACTTGAAATTACATTAGCAGGTGAACCAATTACAATTAGAATGGTTGAAGCTGAAAGTGTAATTGGTTGGAGTGATCAAGCACCTGATAATGATTTAAGAATTGGAGAAGAAATTGACTTCCACTCCGATAAAGCTAGACCTGAAGACTTTGTCCACTAATGGACTAAAGGCAAAATTAAGAAAGTTAGACGCAGTCTATCACATCACTGAAGACGTCCAAATGCGTTATAAAATAATGCAAGCGGAAGACGAAATCAAACACGAACTCAAAGAAAGAGACGAAGAAATTGAATAACGTAGATTTAAATAGATATAAAGACTTTGTAAAAGAAGTAACAAGTAACGAATCATTATCTAGTATGCAGATGTACAATCGTATGATTGATATTGAAGCAACAAGTGGTGGAAAACTAAACATGGCATCATTAATGACAGGTGCTATTGGACTATCAAGTGAAGGAGGCGAATTTGCTGAAATTGTTAAAAAATGTATCTTCCAAGGTAAACCTATGGACGATGAAACTGTATTTCATTGCAAACGAGAACTTGGCGATATTATGTGGTACTGGATTACTAGCTGTAGGGCTCTTGGTTTGGACCCAAATGAAGTCGTAGAAGAAAATGTGAATAAACTAAAGTCACGCTACCCAGGCGGTGAGTTTGATGTTCACTATAGCGAGAATAGAAAAGAAGGCGACCTTTAAATTGTTACCTATATTAACTGACGTAGACGGTGTCCTATTACAGTGGGAGCCAGCATTTACTGCATGGATGAATTCCAAAGGCTATGAAGTACAAACAGAAGGTGTGTACAAGCAATCTAAAAGATTTGGAATTGATCAAGAATTATCAGATCAACTTACAAATAGATTTAATGAAAGTGCATGGATGGGATATTTAGATCCTATGCCTGGAGCAGTAGAATGGATTGAACGTTTTGGTATTGAAGGATATACTTTTGAATGTCTTACTAGTCAAAGCGAAGATAAGTGTGCTGGAGACATTCGCAGATATAATCTTAAACAAGTATTTGGTGACGAAGTAATTACAGATTGTACTTGTATTGCAACAGGCGCTGACAAAGACGAACACTTAAAACAATGGGAACCAGGGCATTGGTGGATTGAAGATAAACCACAAAATGCTATCGCAGGATTAGAAGCAGGACACAAACCAATCTTAATTACCCACCCGTATAATAAAGATTTCGAACATAAAGGTATTGAAAGAGCAGATACCTGGGAAGATATCTTTAATATTATTCTTACCAAAAACGGTTGACAAATCGTATGTAATCGTATATAATCATATATAATAAACCAATAAGGAGTTATATATGAAATTTCCTAAGCCACAAACTAGCGGAATAGGTACTACTGGTGTAGCAGGAGTTACACTTATGGTATTGCATACTACAGGTTACATTACAGGATGGGCTTGGCCTATTTTATATGTCACGTTAATAATGAGTGCAATGGGTCAAGAAAATAGGAAGGGTTAAATGGCAATACACGGAATGATTGATTTAGAAACACTTGGGGTTGAACCTGATAGTGTTATAATCACTCTAGGTGCAGTTAAGTTTGATCCGTTTAGTGATGCTGAACCCAATCATGGTTTATATTTGCGTTGTGACATAGAAGAACAGTCTGAAAAATATAATCGTAGTATTGACGATAATACATTAGCATGGTGGAGTAGACAAAAGCAAGAAATTCAAGACGAAGCCTTTGGTGATCACGATCGTGTAAATATGGATAGCTTAACAAAACAACTCAACAAATGGTGTGTTGGAGTTGATTATCTATGGTGTCAAGGTCCGTTATTTGATTATGCAATTCTACAAAACTTATACAAAAACATTGGCAAGCCTTGTCCGTGGAACTACTGGCAAATTAGAGATAGCAGAACGGTGTTTGCAATGATGCCAAGTGATCCACGTAAAGCAATACAAGAACAACTACACAATGCTCTAGCAGATTGTTACTATCAAGCAAAATGCTTACAACAAACATACAAACATTTCGGAGTTACTAAATGAAAGAATTATGGGTAGAAAAATATCGTCCTAATACAGTTGACGGATATGTATTTAGAGATGATGCACAAAAACAACAAGTAAAGCAATGGATTACAGATAAAACTATTCCGCATTTGTTGTTTAGTGGTAACGCAGGTATTGGTAAAACAACACTTGCAAAGATTCTTCTTAATCAACTAGAAATTAACGATCTTGATGTGTTAGAAATTAATGCTAGTAGAACAAACTCAGTAGAAGATGTACGTGATAAGATTGTAAACTTTGTACAAATGATTCCATTTGGTCCATTTAAGGTTGTATTATTAGATGAGGCTGATTACTTGTCGCCGAACGCACAAGCGGCATTACGTGGTGTGATGGAAGAGTATCATACTACTGCACGTTTTATTCTTACTTGTAACTATCCAAACAGAATTATTCCTGCACTACACAGCAGGTGTCAAGGCTTTCATATTGAACGTATTGACCAAACAGAATTTACTGCACGAGTTGCAGAAATTGTTCTTACAGAAGGTGTTACTCCAGACTTGGATATCCTAGACACTTATGTAAAAGCAACGTATCCTGATTTGCGTAAATGTATTAACATGGTGCAAATGAATTGCGTTGACGGTGCATTAGTACCGCCATCTAAAGCAGACGCAGGTGATGCTGACTATAAGATTGAAATGGTTGAATTGTTTAAAGCAGGCAAGATAGGACAAGCACGTAAACTAGTCTGTTCGCAAGCAAGACCAGAAGAGATCGAAGATATATACAAATGGTTGTATGACAACATTGATCTGTTTGGTGATGAAGAAAAGCAAGAAAGTGCAATCCTAATTATTAAGCAAGGACTTGTGGATCATACATTAGTTTCTGATCCGGAGATTAACTTGGCCGCAACCTTAATTAGATTAGCGAGATTATAAATGAAGATTTTAATATTTGGACTACCCGGTAGTGGGAAAACTACACTTGCAAAGCCTTTCGCAGAATTGATTGGCGCAGTACATATTAATGCAGATGCAGTACGTACACAATATGATGATTGGGACTTTACACCTGAAGGACGTATTAGACAAGCACAACGTATGCGTCACTTAGCTGATGGAGTAGTCATGGCTGGCAAAATTGCAGTTGCCGACTTTGTGTGCCCCACTGAGCAAGCACGTACAGAATTTTCTCCGGACTATACTGTTTGGATGGATACTATTGAAGAAGGACGGTTTGAAGATACTAACAAAATGTTTCAAACACCTACAGTCTTTGACTATCATGTAAAAGAGTGGTTTACTGATACACATCAACAACTTTCAGAAGTAGTTATGAACTACATGGAGAAACAAAATGTTTGATTGGCAAAAACCTACAACACAAATGCTAGGCAGATGGCAACCGTGGCATGATGGACATACAGAATTATTTAAACGTGCATTAGCAGAAACAGGACAAGTATGTATTCAAGTACGTGATGTGTTTGGTATAGTAGGCAACGATGCTGGTGCTGGAAGAACTGTAGCACAAACAGACAATCCTTTTACGCATGTAGATGTAGTAGAGGGTATTGTTGCAGGCTTAGAAAAAGCAGGTTATACATATAACAAAGAATATACTATTATGAAAGTTCCTAATATTGTAGACATTAGTTATGGTAGAGGTGTAGGTTACACTTTTACAGAACATGACCTAGGGAAAGAGATACATAATATTAGTGCTACAAAGATACGTGCAGAAATGCGAGATAAAGGAGAGCTATGACATACCTAGTTAACGACAACTGTATTAAATGTAAACACATGGATTGCGTAGAAGTATGTCCTGTAGATTGTTTTTATGAAGGCGAAAACATGCTTGTAATTAATCCAGACGAATGTATTGACTGCGGAGTGTGTGAGCCTGAATGTCCAGTAGATGCTATTATTACAGATCATCAAGATCCTAATAATGTATTTTATGAACTTAATTATAAATGGTCAAATACTTGGCCTAATATTACATCAAAAGATGAATCAGAAGTACCGGCTGATGCAGAAGAATGGGCCAACGTAAAAGACAAGATGAAATATTTTTCTGAAAAACCCGGAGCAGGAGACTAATGAAATTTAAATGTAAACATATATTGCTAAGTTACGATAAAGCAGAAAACTCGTCACACGAACGCCCACTAGGGGCGGCTGTTGCTGATGCTGAAAAATTAATAATTGATCTTAAGAAAAGCGAGATTACTTGGGACGAGGCGGCCGCAAAGCATAGTTCATGTGCTAGTGGTCCAAGACACGGTGGAGACCTTGGTTGGCAAGAAGAACAACATTTCCATCCAGACTTTGCAGAAGCTGTAAAAGTAATTCAAATTGACGACATTGGACCACCAGTAATTACTCCTTGGGGTGTACATATTGTATTAAGGACAGGTTAATGATTGAGTATGAGTTTTATGACTGGAACAATTTAATTACAGATAACGACAGACAAACAATGTGTCGTGAAGTATCAACTGGCATAGACGCTGGCAAGTTTTGGACTAACAGTCCAAAGTATCAAACTGATTGGAATGTGTTCCAAGACTTTACAGATTTAAAAATGAGTTTCCTTTGGAGTTGCTTTAGATACTTAGGAAGAGAAGTCCAGATTAAAAATGTGCAGAGCTGGAGTTTTCGTACAAGTTTAAAACATGCTGAAGATAGAGATAAACTTTGGCATCATCATAACCACAATACAGAAACAAAAACAGTAAGTGGTGTATACTATATGCATTTACCTGATGATGTAAAAGATTTAGAAAAAGCAGGAACAGAATTAGCACCTGTTAGTCCAGAAGGTGAAGGTAACTTTTTTGTACCTTGGAAAACAGGACATTGGATGATATATCCCGGAAGTGTTTGGCATAGACCAGGCGTAGTACAATCACAACAAGACCGCTTTATTGTAGCGGCAGACATGGAGTTTTAAGTGAACGTTAAATTAGTAAGTTATAGTAAACCAGCGGATGAGTTTTTAGAAGAAGGACTAGAGAACGTTCAAGATCTTATTGCCTTTTGTGCTAAAGTGTCAAACCCTACAGCACAAATTAATATGGAAACAAGCGAACGTTTAATCAAATACTTAATTAAACACCAACACTGGTCACCTTTAGAAATGGTTAATGCTGTATTAGAGATTAATACGACTAGAGACATTGCTCATCAAATTGTGCGCCATAGAAGTTTTGCTTTCCAAGAGTTTAGCCAACGTTATGCTAATCCAGCAGAAATGGGTGAAATGTTTATCACTAGAGAAGCACGTTTACAAGACAAAACAAACAGGCAAAATAGTGTAGAAGTTGATAGTGAATCTGACATTCACTATGCTTGGGCGTCTAAGCAACAAGAAGTAATCGATAAAGCTCGTGAAGTATATGATTGGGCTATCGAGTCTGGTATTGCAAAAGAGCAAGCTCGTGTTGTACTGCCAGAAGGTAATACAAAAACACGATTGTATATGAATGGTACCCTAAGAAGTTGGGTTCATTACATTGATCTACGCGGTGCTAATGGCACACAAAAAGAACATATGGAAATTGCTCATTCGTGTGCCAAAGTTATCGCTGGAATTTTTCCGTTAATGAAAGAGCTTTAGACTCTATTCATCACCGTATACTTCAAGTACCTCCCTCACTGCGTCATGCCTTTCGATATCTTGGTGGCCAAATTCTATAGATGCTAGGTGTGACGCATTACCAAACTTACCTAAATGATTAATAAAGTCAATTAAGCCATTATCTTTCATTCTGTCTGCTTGATTTAAGTCTCCTGTTACGGCCATCTTGGAACCTTCCCCTAAACGTGTTAGTAACATCTTCATTTGATTAGCTGTTGAGTTTTGCATCTCGTCAGCAATGATGTATGCCTTTTTAAATGTTCGACCACGCATGTATGCTAACGGTGCTATTTCTAGTACACCTTCTGCAATCATGCCTTCGATTTCTTTTGCCGTAAAATACTCTCGTAATACGTCAAAAATAGGTCTAGTCCAGGGAGCCATTTTTTGTTCTAAAGTGCCAGGTAAAAAACCTAGATCCTCGTCAACTGAAACAGCCGGTCTTGTAACAATAATCTTGTCCACAACACCTTCTTTGAAAAGTTTAATTGCTGTTAAAACTGCAATCAGAGTCTTACCAGTACCAGCCGGACCAATGCCAAAGACAACGTCTTTCTTTGCATCAGCCAGAGTTAGCATGTAAGATTCCTGTGCCCTATTACGAGGCACAATTTTAACATTTTTGTGCTTTTCAGGAAGGTAGTTATTAATTTGAACAACATTATTGTGAAAGTTCTTGCTCTTGCGAGCTCGCTTTGCACTCATGAAGTGTCCTCCTTTAATGTGACTTCTGTAAGCTCTAACTTTGCTTACAAAAATATTTATCATAAGATCGCAACTGTTAAGTACTAATACATTAATCTGATAAATAAGTATAGTAAAAATAGGTGCCAATAATATGAAAGATATTGCAGACGTAGTTAAAAACATATCAGAAATATATGACAGTGATGTTGCATTTACTGTATTAAAAGATTTTGAAAGAGTCTTAGATGACCTTGATGTATATGTGTACGATAATTGGGAAGACGGAGAAATAGTTTTTGGTCCCAAGATTAGTAGACATTGGGTTACATGTGCTTTTATGTGGGAAAAAGATAACATGCCTGATCCAATGGGCGGAAAACGTCTATTAGACTATGATTGTAAGGTTACCTATAAAAAAGATAAAATTATTAGACCACGTAAAATTCGTAAACCAGACGATATTCGTCCAGGTACTAAAAAAGGTAAGCTAGATACATTGCCTATATGGGTGGTAGAAATTATGATGCCTAAGAAACTAATTGCTGATATCTATGGTGGTTACAAAGCTATGCAAGATTACGAAGTTGATACCGGTACAGAAGCAACTATTACTCCAGACACACAAACAGCTGATATTGGTGCAGAAGCTACTGCTGATGTAGCTGGTGACACTGGTGCAGAATTAGAGACAGTATAATGGGTTTACTTAAAAACGATTTAGCACACTTAATAGATAGCATAATTGAAATTGATTCTTACAAATCTAAGATGGGTGAAGATTCAGATATTGTTACACTAGCATTTAGTGTACATGGTAATGAGCCAGCAAAAGATTTAGAAAACTTTATTGAAAAAGGTTACCCATTTGTTTTAGACGCTGATGTAACTTCGGGTGAACAAACAGATGGCACTTATAAAGTTTTTGTTGAACTAGAAAGAAGTAAAGATATTCCTACACAGATTTTAGAAATTGCAGACGGAGTAAAAAAACTAGCTAATTTAGAAAGTATGAAGTTTAGATACTATAAGAATTTTAGAAGTAAAGATTTAGATGAAGAAAATTTAACTGCAACTATACCTGTTGATCAAGCAAGTTACGAAGTTGCAATAAACGAAACTCAATACGAGAACTACAAAAATTTCTTTACTAAAAGTTATGCTGAGTCTATTGACATGATAGGTGAAACATTAATTATTAAAAATACCTATGCACAACCAATGAGATTTAATGTAACTGATTTTGGTAGAGATCCAATGATCGAAGAAACAATAAACATGAAAGACATGGGTGAAGTAATTTTCCTTTCCAAAGTATTAGGAGACTATAATATTACAAAATTTGGCGATACTATTGTATTAACAAATGAAGGTTATAGACTACACCTAAAAAGGCTTTAAATGCCCAACTGCAAAAACTGCGGACACGAATCACATTGTGGAGCAAGTTTATTCAGAGATCATAAAGATGGCGACAACCAAATTATAAATATTAAAGTATGTGAGCAATGTCGATGTATGGCATGCCAAAAAAAGGATACAAATAATGGCTAAAGAACACTTTAAATTTGATTTCGAACCGTGGATGGCTGAAGAGTTAATCCATAGGGAAGACTGGAAAGATTGGTACGAAGCAATGTGTGAAGTACTTCCATTATGGGAAGTAGACACAGCAGAGCGTGTAGCAATGTTTGTAGCACAGTGTGGACACGAGTCCGGCGGCTTTAGAGTACTAAGTGAAAACTTAAACTATAGCGCCAAAGCATTGAATACAATTTTCCCTAAATATTTTAGACGAGCAGGCAGAGATGCAAATGAATATCATAGACAACCTGAAAAAATCGCAAACGTTATTTACGCTTCACGTATGGACAACGGCGATACTGATAGTGGTGACGGCTGGCGCTTTCGCGGTGGTGGCATCCTTCAGTTAACTGGACGTTACAACTATACACAATTTGCAAAAGAAATGGATATGACTCCAGAAGAAGCAACTGATTATGTACGCACTAAGAAAGGCGCACTAGATTCAGCATGTTGGTTCTGGGATACAAATGGCCTAAACAAGTATTGTGATAACATGGACATTGTTGGTGCTACAAAACGTATCAATGGTGGCACTATTGGATTAGACGATCGTAAGAAACATTATCTACATGCAATGGATGTACTAGGTGGTGACTTTGAAGAGCCTGAAACAGATTACAATCAAACTATCAGAGTAGGATCACGTGGTCCATTAGTAGCAGAAGTACAAGAGAAACTTGATATTTCACCTGCTGACGGTATCTTTGGTCCAGGTACTGCACGTATTGTTAAAGAGTGGCAATCAAGTCAAGGCTTAGTTGCTGATGGTATAGTCGGACCTAAGACGCTGGGAAAGTTACTAGGGTAAATACAAATATGTTTAGTGGATTAAAAATTGCATTAGTTTTTATAGTTCTAGCCGCGGCTGGAGGAGGATTGTTTTATGTAAAACAACTACAATCCAATTTGGAAATTGCCCGACTTAACAATGCTAAATTAGAAAGTGCTATTGAAACAAGTGAGCAAAGTTTAGCAATACTTAAAGAAGATAATGCGAGACTTAATTCACTAACCGATCAACTAAACGCAGATTTAAGTAAATCAGAGCAGTACGGGGATGAACTTCGTGCTACTCTAAATAAACATAATTTAACACACTTGGCTAATAAGAAGCCAGGTCTAATTCAAAACAGAATGCAAGGTAAAACAGATGAACTTTGGAAAGATCTCGAGTCTATTACTAGCGATACTCCTACTGAGTAGTTGTAGTAGCTTTTATAAAGAACCAGAAATTAAAGTAGTTACTAAGTTAGAAAAAACTGTAGTACCTATTGTTCCAATGCCCAAGCCTGTGCAAATGAATGACATAAAGATTTATGTTGTATCACCTGAAGAAAACTTTGAAGAATTTAAAAAAGAGTTTGAAGCAAAGAACGGCGGCGATTCATACATTGCTATTAGTGTTAAAGACTACGAAAACCTATCAAAAAACTTTGCCGAACTAAGACGCTACATAGAACAGCAAAAAGCAATTATTGTATATTATGAAAACGCTGTTAAGCCTCTTGATACTGATACTACTGACAAGTAGTTGTGCTAACAAGATCAAATGCGAAGCCAAACCCGATCCTAAAGTAACTGTAGATGCCGATATTAATATCGAAGTAACCCCTGGGGCGAGTGTTTCATGCAATTTCTAGTATAAATACACATAGTATAACAAGAGGGAAAATTATGTGGGAAATGATTGAACAAATGGCGAGCAATCGTCTGTGGATTTATACAGCATTAGCTGGCTCTTTATTTGGTGCCGCTTTTTTATTCTGGTTCAAAGATACTAGAATGGCAACATGGGCAGTAAGTAAATTTGATGCCGCATTAGAGTACCTAGCAATACGTTGGGGTTGGACATGGTTACAAAATGATCCAAATGCTTGGCGTGTAAAATATCCAAAAATAACAAGTAAAATAGATGAGCTCGAAAAGCGTATCAAACATCTTGAGGGGAAAAGATAATGCCAAGAAAAAGTCTTGAAGAATTAGATAAACCGGCGGCGGCTGAACCAAAAGCGTCACCTAACAAAGAACCTATAAAATACAAAGAACAAAACTATGAAGCAGAAGTAGTTTCAACAGGTGAGTCAACTACAAGAAAAGTTAAACTTGACTTAGAAGTTGATACAAGTGTAAAAGACTTAGGTCCTAATCCGTATGCTAGATTAATACACTTAGCAAGAGCAATTGATGCTTGGAGAATTTTTCCAAGAATGTTCTTAACTGTTTACATTGTATTATTATACAAAGTGGTAATATGGTTTATGGAATTAGATGCTCCAAGTTTTGAACAAAGTGGTCTTGTTAGTATTGTAGTTGGTGCTGGTGCGGCATGGTTTGGCTTATACACCGGATCTAGTAAATCTAAAAAATAGATACTATAAGTAATAGTATGGACTATTACTCTTTACTAGGCGTCGACCGAAACGCTTCAGATGCAGATTTAAAAAAAGCATACAAAAAAGCAAGTATGCAATACCATCCTGATCGCACAGGCGGTAGTGATGAAAAATTCAAGCAAATCAATGAAGCATACTCTGCACTAAAAGATCCACAAAAACGTCAAATGTATGATCAGTATGGAACTACTGATCCACAACAGGCAGGCGGCTTTAGGTCCCAACACTTTAACGCTGGCGGATTTGCTGGCGGATTTGATATCAACGATCTTATGGGTCAATTTGGTTTTGGTGCAAGACAACAAATGCGTAATAATGATATTACAATAGGCTGTAATATTAGTATAGGAGAAGTTTATACAGGCAAAAACGTACTTGCTACGTATAGGCTTAACAACGGTAGAGAACAAACTGTAGATATTAAAATACCTGTGGGTGTGCGGAATGGTGACAAAGTA
>ERZ891134.990-NODE-990-length-21009-cov-23.471795_pt1 | contig 21009 bp, 16 predicted proteins | sample MGYA00520888_ERZ891134 | MGnify/ENA primary metagenome ERZ891134 (study PRJEB32303, sample SAMEA104408692) | aquatic metagenome | biome: Brackish water; feature: Coastal; material: water | place: Baltic Sea | collected 2014-10-23 | depth 10 m ... | reverse complement strand
CATACAGGAAGTGTTGGGCAGATTCAGTGAACTCAGCCCTTTGCCACCTTTCCAAAGCGACGCAGGCTTGATCAAATGTGGAGTTCTCAATGAGCAGGAACTCTGCCTCACTGCTGATGAGGGCTGTGTTGTAGAACACGTGACCGACAAGGCATGACGGCTCTTGCTCGTCATAGTCCCAATACTTGCAGTCGTCGTAGAACGAGCCTGGGTAAATGTAGTCGCTACCCTTCTCTTTCACTATCTCGGTGGCTACCTCTACTACGGTTTTTAGGTTGATGTTTCTCATGGCTAGTCCAACCTGCTTTCTGTCCAGGAGTCAATCCCGTTGGCTTTGAGCACAGCGACGAAAGCGTCGGCATACGCGACCTTGATCTCGTAAGACTGACCGCCCTCGCGCACGGAAATAGCGAGCCCATTGGGGTATCCAGGCCTAGCGTGACCAACGGACTTGGCCCATTTGCCGAAGCCGGTATTGCCCTTGAACCGGATAGAAGCGAACCCGCATACGCCCTGGGGGACGTAGTAGATCGTCTTGCTCGGGTCAATGTCGTTGCCTAGCGGCGTGGACGGTGTGCCGACGATCATGGGCACAGGCACTTTGGCGTCTGCTGCGGCTTTGCCTGCGGTGGCTGCCTCAGCGTAGATCGCTGCGTAATCAGTCATGGGTATGACCTCTTTCTTTGGTTGGTGTGTTTGACTTACAAGAGACATATTACCCGCTTTGGCCTCTTATGTCAAGTATGGGGCATATGTCCAAATATGACGGGATAAGTGGGGGAGGGTAACGGGGGGAGGGTTGTGGATAACTATGCCTAGCCTGTGGATAGTGTCGGGAAATGATCCTAGGATTATCTTAGACCGAATCCCCGACGTCCTCCACAAGTTATCCACAGCCTCCCGTGGCATGGCGCGCGCGCGTGTCCGATATGTCTCCCCCGATATGTCTCAGCCCCGCCCCAGGAGAGGAGTTGGCCCTACACGTATGACAAAAAAGGGGCCGCCAGCGGTCATACGACCGCCAGCGACCCCTCTGAGTTACGACTGTAAGTGAACTGAGTCGAACTCGTACTCCCAACGTCGCAAGTACTGTTGCATGTACTGGCGTGTTACTTGGCTGGTTTGCAGCCGGTAACGGTTGGGATTACCTTCTGGGTGGACCCACACCTCCTTGGCGTAGAGATCCCGACCTGCAAGCAGCGGAATCAAGTACAAGTGGTAGGTGTCCAGGACACTATTCAACTGCTGTGACCTGGTTAGCGATCAGGTCGAAGAGGCCCTCACGCTCGGACTTGCTGAAGTCAACGCCCCTGAGGAAATCCGCTAGGGCTTTGACGTCATCTTGCTGCATCGGGTACTTCGCACTCGTACCCGTCTTAGCAATCTCGTTGGCCTGCTTGAGAGCCGCAGCCAACGTAACAGCAGGACGCTGTGCACCCTGCTCCTGGGGAGGCGTTGCTTCACGCTGCTTGCCCTCAAGGTTCATCACCTCGTAAGAGTTAGCGAGAAGGTTAGCCACAGTAGGAGCCTGCTCCTTGCGAGTCGTCTTAGCGACTACCTCGTCGTACGCAGCCTCGACCTGCTCAGGTTGGACCACCTTGGTTTCAGCCTTGCGCTTGCCCTTGTGCTGTGCCTTAGAAGTGACCTGCTTGACCGTAGCGGCCTTGAGGATTGCGTCAGCGTTGGCTTGCTTGTCCTCACCGTCGGTCACAGTCATGACCTCCTTGAAGGACAACTTGGCTGCACGAGCAGCGTTCACGCTAGCGAACGGAGTTGCCGATACAACAAGGCAACGACCATCACGGTTAGCGTCACGCACCTGAGACTCAGACAACTTGTTACCTGTCTGCTCAACGATCCACTGATCGCTGTACTCACGTTGCTTGAGCGTGTAGATCAGCACAGAGATCACGGAATCTGTGGAGTCACGAAGAACGATCTGCTCGTTCAACTCACCTACCACAGTGTCGGTATCCGCAGAAACGGATACGTTGATGCCCTCCGACTGGAGCGCGTTGATCGTGGTGCTCTGGGGCACCCACTTGTTGTCGCCCTTGGCGACCTTCTTCTCTGCGTTGGCGGGATTCGCCATGATTTGCCTCCTAAGGCAATATCAAGGAGTAGACGGTCTACTCCAACCACACGCCGCACGTGCGGAATGTGGTAGCAATACACCGTTAACCCCTTAGGGGGGGCCGGTCGCGCTCGCGCGGCCCCCCCGTCACCAAGAGTCACATGCGCAGTTGAGTGAGGTTCACGGCCTCTGGAAACGTAGTCGCGAAGCGGCACGTTATCTCTTCCTGAGCCAGGGCTGTCAGCAGCAGCGGCATCACTCGGCCAATGACCTCGTAAGCGTCTTGCTCGTCACCCTGCCTGATGGACAGCCGAGCCTCAGCGAGCAGTTGTAGCGCATCATGACAGGCCGCCCGGTATGACTGGATCACGTCAGCGGATTCATGACTGAAAGCAGGCATCTAAATCACCTCCCTGTCGTATGGGCAGTAATGCCACAACCGAAGGTTCTCCGCACAGTTGTAGGCATCACTCAGGTTGTCGAAGCAGTCGCCTGTTTCGTCCACGTACCCGCAATCCGGGCACTCAACGACCCACAACTCGCTGGCGTAGGGCGTGCCTTCGTAATACGTCACGTACTGGACCTTGGGGATGTACCCGTAGGTCAGTGGGTACAGCGGATCACTCATGTTCACTCCAAAGAGTTAGTTGGTTGGTATCACTTGAGTTATGCGGCGCGTGGCGGGACAGGAAGTGGTCCAACACCGACGGGTCGGCGCAGACCATCCTGGCCCCACACGAGCAGCGAACTGACCTACGCACGGATCGCGTAAGCCCGGTCAATGAAACGGGCATGGTTAGCGGCCAAAGCCACTCCTTGCAGGAAGTGCAGAGCGCTCATCGCGGAGTCGAACCTATGCTCGGACAGCACGCTGTGGTCCTCAGCACGGATCTGGATGGTGAACGTCTCGTACGACCCACACCCGCACGAGCACTCCCACGCAGCGTCAGCCAGGTCGAAGTAGTCGCTGGTAGGCATGTAGCGCCCTTCACGGTAGTCACGGAACAGCGTCAATCCGACCTGCTTGGTCGAAGTTTTGATAGCGGCGTAACTGATCACGCCAATCACATCCTCACTTGGTTGGTGGAACAGACCCTTGCGGTCCAGGCAACCCACCCGCCGCAGGAGCGGATAGGCTGCTAGTACCCAAGGGGCTAATAGTCACTACGCCTGGTCAAGTTCGCTGAACAACAGGTCGAAGTACTCGGCATAATGACAGTCCTCACAGCACAGACCAGGCTGCACCAGCGAGGACTCGCAGATCGCACAGACGTACTGCCAGAACGACATCAGGCGGCCTTCCAGCCACGCTTCTCAGCGATCCCGTCAAAGGACTTCAGTTGCTCACCGAACTTCCCAGCCTTCTGGAACCTGGCGTAGTAGCAGCGAGCCACATCCTTAGTGGCCTCGTGGTACACAGCGGACTTAGGAGTAGAGCAGTTACCACACTTCACACCAGACTTCACTTGCTTGCTCATGCTGTACTTCCAATCTGCCAACACCCTGTGTGTGGCTCACTTGTGACGCCACACACAGTCTCAAGCGCACCCCATCCGTGAACATGCACGGAGCGTCGCGGGTAAGGAGGCGGCGAATAACGGCCATATCTCTACGTAACCAGAGGGGGGGAGGGGACACACCACACACACGTGAGAGCACCAACCCCACACAACACACACAGAGGCTTGCGTGCTGTTTTGTGCTGGTAGCGCACGGTGCGGGGCTTGACCGGGGCTGTGACTTGGCACCCCCCACTGTCTAGGGTCTATATGGGTTCCCTAAATGTGTGTCATCAGTAGGTTGCTTGTGGATATCTTGTGGTTTAGCCTGCGGGTTGTGAGGAAGGCTGATTTGCGGCGGTGGGAGTCTTATTTCAGCCATCGTAATAGTGGTGTGGGGGTTGATGGGGCGGCTAAGAAGGCGAAGATTTCTAGGTCGTCTGCGTATCGTTTTGAGCGGGGGGATCAGGGTTCGGGTGGTTTGGTTGCTGCGGCTGAACTTGGTGTGAGCACGGTTGGTGGGGTGCTGGTTGAGCAGCCTTTGTCGGTGGAGGCTCGGCGGGCGTTGGATGATTTCGCGTTTTTCCGGTTGAGGTATTTTGGTAGGCAGTCAACGCCTTGGCAGGAGCGGGCTGCGTATGAGGTTTTGAGGCGGTTGGAGTCTCCTGATCGGGAGTACGTGGTGATGAATGAGCCGCCGGGTGCTGGGAAGAGTACTTTGTTTACGCATGATATTCCGTGTTGGTTGATTACCAGGGACCGCACGGTGAGAATCCAAGTCGGGTCACGTACTGAGCGTCAGGCGAGGATGTATGTGGGTCGGATTAAGAAGAGCCTGGAGCGGGATGCTCCGTTGAGGGCTAATGCTGATGATTTGGCTCTTGGTCGGGCTTTTGATGCGGTGGCTACGTTGCAGGATGATTTTACGGCGTTTAAGCCTGATGGTCGTTCGGATATGTGGCGTGCGGAGTCGCTGGTTGTGCGGCAACTTGATGGGACTGCCCTGGATGATAAGGAGCCGACGTGTTCTGCGTGGGGTCAGGACAGTGGTTTCCTTGGTGGCCGGTTTGATGTGGTGGTGTGGGATGACCTCGTGGATCGGAAGAACGTTAAGACGCAGGAGTCGAAGGATAATATTCGGGAGTGGTGGGATTCGGAGGCTGAGACTCGTTTGGAGCCGGGTGGGGTGTTGTTGCTTCAGGGTCAGCGGATCGCTAACACGGACTTGTACCGGTATTGCTTGGATAAGAAGAACCTGGATGAGAGCAATAAGTACTCGCATGTTGTTTATAAGGCTCATGATGATGCGTTGTGCACGGAGGATCACGGTCCTGACGCGAAGCCGTGGCCTGAGGGGTGTTTGCTTGACCCGTACCGTATCCCGTACAAGATGCTGGAGCAGGTGAAGTTTCAGAACCCGCGTGCTTTCGCTTTGTTGTATCAGCAGGAGGAGGGGACGGATGTTGGTGGTCTTATCCTTCCTGAGTGGATTGATGGTGGCGTGGATGGAGACGGGTATCCCGCTCCTGGATGCACGGATCGTGAGCGAGACGCCGGGGAGGTTCCTCCGCACCTGATTGACCGGGAGCATTGGTCGTTTGTGACGGTCGATCCGAGCCCGACGGAGTTTTGGGCTGTGATGTGGTGGGTGTATGACCCGAACACGGATCGTCGGTATTTGATTAACATGTGGCGTCAGCGGATGAATCCTGAGGACTTCTTGTCGCTTGACTTAGATACGCATGAGTTCAGCGGTTTGATGTGTGACATTCGTGAGATGAGCGGCAAGGCGGGTGTACCGGTCAGTCACGTGATTGTGGAGGTGAACGCCGCTCAGAGGTGGCTTCTTAGCCAGCCGCACGTGCAGCGGTGGATCGAATTAACGGGTGTTACGTTTGTCCCGCACACGACCAGCATCAATAAGCGCGACCCCAAGTTTGGGTTTGAGTCAATCGGTGACTTGTTCCGGCAGGGGTTTGTGAGGATGCCGTACAGCACCCCGACGGCGCGGATGAACATGCAGTATTTGATTACTGAGGCGATCCAGTACCCCGATGGGGACACCGATGACACCCTAATGGCAACCTGGTTCATGAAACTCGCCATTGAGAACCACTACACACCAGCAAGGATGGGTATGTACAGTATGCAGCGACCTGGTTATCTCTCAACCGCGAAGCGAGGCATGTGGTGAGAAGCGTTGATGACATTCTGATGCTGTACAAGCAGCGCGTGACTTTGTACGGCAACCTGCACGGGAAGATGAGAACGGTGCAGGACATCTACAACGGCACGGCGCAGATCCCGCTACCGGAGGTGGAGCGAAACACTCCTGCGAGTATTCCTAACTTGCTCGCGCAGGGCGTTGACCAGATGGCTGGAAGAATCAGCAGCGTCACCCCGCAGGTGGTCTTTTCTGCTAAAGACCCCCATAAGCGCAGCGAGCATCGCCGGTCGGTGACTGCTAGCAGGGTCGTTGGAGGGTACTGGCAGTCCGACCGGCTGATGATGAAAATGAAGCAGCGAGCGCGTCACTTGATTGCTTACGGCATGAGCCCTTGCGTGATCCGCTGGGATTACAAGAAGCGAACCCCGACCTGGCAGGTCCGTAATCCGCTAGAGACTTTTCCCAGCCCTGACGTCAACACAGGCCAAACCACGCCAACGGACTGCATTTTCGCGTACCGGCGTTCTGTTGGATGGCTGAAGAGCATGGGTTACGGGCCGCAGTTGTATCAACTGACAGGCAACAATGACAGTCCTCAGGACTACCAGATGCTTCTGCTGGAGTACATAGACCAGGACGGTACGCAACTGCTAGTGACGACGCATGAGGACGATAAGAACATGTACGCCGTGCCAATGAACACTTACGCGGGGCGCAGGCGCGCAGTCACACTTGATTTTGTACCGAACCGGACAGGTCAAAGCATGGTGAGCGTCCCTATGCGTGTCACTTTGGATACCGCTCAGGGTCAGTTCGACAACATGATCGGCATGTACTACCACCAGGCCAAGTTGATGGCCCTGGAGTCAATCGCTGTTGAGAAGGGCATCTTCCCTGACACTTACCTCGTCTCTAGACCTGGCGAGGTCGGTCGCTTTCTTGACGGGCCGCATGATGGGCGTACCGGCATGGTGAACGTGATCAGCGGCGGTGATATTAGGGAAGTGCAGTCGCAACCTGGCTACCTGACTAACCCGACTATTGACCGTTTGGAGAGGGCGCAGCGCGTGAGCGCAGGTATCCCTGCTGAGTTTGGCGGTGAAAGCGGTTCGAACATACGTACAGGACGCCGTGGTGACGCGGTGCTAAGCGCGGTTATTGACTATCCGGTAGCAGAGGCGCAGGAAACGTTCGGTTTCGCTCTGACAGAGGAAAACAAGGCTGGTATTGAACTGGCTAAAATAAACCTCAAGGATGAGCCTGTAACCATTTACATTGGGACGGGTAACGCTAACTCAGCAGTTACGTACAAGGCTGAAAGCGTGTTTAAGGAACCAGAGCATGTTGTTTCCTATCCAGTTGTAGGTTCTGATTTGAACCAGTTAATGATCGGCATGGGTCAGCGGATTGGTCTTGGGATCATGTCTAAGGAAACAGCGGCAACAATGGACCCGTTTGTTGATAACCCTGAGATTGAGCGTGACAGGGTTACTGCTGAGGGCATTGAGCAGGCTTTGGTTCAGTCGATCCAAAACCAAGCAGCGCAGGGGCAGATACCGCCGTTGGTGTTAGCCAAAATCATGCGGCTTGTTCGCACAGACAAGATGGAGTTGGCTGATGCGTTCGCCAAGGTGACCGAGGATGCGGCTAAAGAAGCGCAGAAAGAAGCCGAGCAAGAACCAAGTGCGGAGTCAATGATGGCTCCAGCGGCTATGGCGGCTATGGCTGGGCCAGACGCGGCAGCGCAAATCCCTGGAGCGAACCAGACGCAGGAAAGCCTAGGGAACATGCTGAATACGCTCCGTAAGGGTGTTCGTGATCCAGGCCTAGGAAGGGCGATGGTCTGATGCCAAGAGCGAAGCAAGGCGGTAAGCGGCAAGGGACACCTGGACAGGGTTACAGCAACCGCACGGATCTGATGCAGAACTACAACATGGAGGCTGGCACTCCTGCTGGTGGGCCGATGCAGGCTGCACCTTCGTACCCGCTTCCAGATGACTTGCCAAGCATTGGCACTCCGACAGCGCGACCGGGCGAGCCTATTACTGCTGGTCTAGATGTGGGTGCTGGTGAAGGTGCTAGCCGACCAAACATGAACGCTGACATGCTTGCTATTCGTAAGTTTCTTCCATTAATCGAACCTGTTTTGAACCAGCCCGACGCTCCTGAAAGCGTGAAAATGCTGTACCGGTACATCAGGTCAGGTGGCTGATGCAGGGAGACGGCTTCATTCGGCATCTTGCCGCTTTCACGGAGGCTCTTGGCGTGAAGCACGCACCCAGCATTGTTTACTTAAGTACCGTGAATTGGCCTGACGAACCAACGCGGGACAGGTTCATCAAATTGCTGACGGGCAAGAAGATGGAAAACGGGGATCATGTCAAACCGTAAGAAGTTGCGTAATAAGCGCGCTCAAGAGTTTGAGAAGTACCTGGACAAACTATTCACGATGTACCGTGACGGCTCGTTTAACGAGACGATGCAAACGACTGACCGCCGCTCTAGTGAATGGTGGACAAACCCTAATAACCCGAACTTCAACTGGTATCAGAAGCAGAACAATAAGAGCCCGTTGATGAACCCGTTTGATCCGACGAACGGCATCCTTAAAGATCCGTCGGAGATGGCTACTAAGAACCCTGAGTATTTTGATCCGTCGTACTTTGTGGACCCTCGCGAAGATCAAGAGTTAGCGGATGAGGTTTACAGGGCTGACGAGATAGCGAAGATTCAGGAAGATCCTCAGAAGTGGTTGGCGGAGAACGCTAAGGAAGCGAACGCGCTAGAGACTGTCCGTGACAGGGCGTTGACGAGTATTTCGCGCATCTTTAATTACAGCGACGATGCTGACCTGGAAATCCTTGGTGCTGACCTCAGCGGTGTTGAGAGCATTTGGGATAGTTTTACTAGCCGCTTAATTGGTGGTTATGACTTACTGAACTTGGGCATGGCTGGCCTGGTGAGCGCGGCTCCTGGCGGTGTCCGTACCTTGTCGTATGACGAGTTGAGCGGCGGCTACTCGCCAATGGAGATTTTTGAGGGCGCAAAGAGTGCGCCTGGTAATGAAAACATCGCTCCGTCTACAGGCCAAATTGCGTTGGCTAGCGTTGCTAAAGAGGCGGCTCGTATCCGTAACGGTGACGGGCGGCTAACTGACTTGGCGTTGTTGAACCCAGCGACACTTCCGTTTGTTGCTGCTGGTTACTTAGATGAGGACTCTCCTCTGCAAGCCAACGATTTTGACATTATGAATCCGGCTGACCGGCTGGAGGCGTTCTCGTCTGGCCCCGAAAAGTTTTTCAGCGGGTTGACTGATGCTGGTTTGATGTTCGCTGATCCGCTGATTGGCGTGGGTGTCGTGAGCAAGGTCGCTAAGGCTGGCGCGCTTGGCACTCCGTTGACGAAGGCTGGACGGGCTAAGCAAGCGACAGCGTATGACTCGCAAATGCTTGAGATGTTGGGTGAGGCTGGCGATCAAGGCAGGGATATTGCTGCTGAGGCGCAACGTAGGTTTGACAATCAGCCAGTTGCTACACAGGGGCGAGCAGAAATCCTCATGGATATTGCTCAAGAGCAGGGCGTTGACCTTACTCAACTGTTTAACTCAGTTCAGGAGACAAGTACCACCGTTAGCGGGTGGCGTACACCGTTGGCTCGTTTTGCTTGGCAAGTAACCCGGCGTGGCGAGAACGGCGAGAAAACAACGTCTGCTGCGGAGATCCTGCGGCGCAGGGAATTAAAAAACAACCCCAACGCCGGAATGATGGTTCAAGCGTTGGATCAGACAAATGACCCGTTCACGGCGTTAATGATTATGCGCGCTAGCACAGGCGATCAAGCGGCTCTGCGTGTGCTGGGCCGTATTGACGGGATGATGGCTGACCAGTACCGGCAGGCAAACGCCGCTTACGCAATTGCTGCTCAGAAAATGGGTGGGGCAGATCAAGATGCTGCTCTGCTGTTTCAGGATAAGCAGATTGCGTTACAGAATAAGCGAATTGCGCGACTGGAAGCGGAAGTGGACGCGGTTGATTCGCAAGCGATCTTGTCGTTGGAACGTGAACGCGCTGTCTTGCGGGAAATGGAAGATGTCCGAAGCATCCTTAAGACTGGCGATACGGACGCGATTGCTCGTTTGCAACTAGAGGGGTTAGAGGCTACTGACCCTGAGGCAGCGAAACGCTTGGTAGCGCAGTTAATGAACCAGCGGGACGCGCAAGGCCGTATCATTATGGATCGTCTTGCTCAGGCGCGTAGTACGTACACGGATCTTGATTTCGCGTACAAGACCAACTTCTTTGCTCGTGGCGTAATGGCTAGCCGTGAGCGTGCCGCTCGCTCAGCGCACCAGTACAGCGTCGAAGGAACCAGTATCTTCCCGCGCACGATTGACAAGGTTGAGAACGGCGTTGTCGTTAAAGACAAAGACGGCAAAATTGAAACAGAGCGTGACGGCTGGTTTACAGAAAGCACGCAGGGAGTTGGGCGTTTCCGTAGGGCTGTGCGCATTTGGCGGTGGGCTGGCGAGGAGAACCCTGTTGGTTTCTTAGGATTGAAAGGCACCAGCACTGTGCGGCAGGAGCGTGAGATTAACGCGATGCTGCAAGGGCTTGATGTTTACAGGACTAACACAGACCGCGCTAATGAGTTACGGCAAATGTTGTTGGCGTCTTTGAACGATCCGGCTGCTGATGCTTATGAAGCGGTCAGGGTGTTCGAACGTGAAATCTTTGCTGATATGCAATCGTTTTACGGACTGGACGGTCCTGTTGACGAGTTGTTAAAGAAAATGCAGTCGCAGAGGGACTCCTGGATGGCGCGTCATCAACGCGACGCAGATGGGGCTTACGGCATCACTGAGGATGGTGGGCTTGAGTTCAATCCGTGGCTAGAAGTTCACGCCGCTAACGGAACGTTTGTTCTTAACTTTGATGAACTTGCTAAGGCGTTCAGAAAAGTAGCAAGCGAGGATGCTCAGCGTCTCCAATGGGACGCGATGAAGGGCATGACCGTTCAAGCGTTCAATGACATTTACGGGACGTTCAATAACTTGTGGCGTCCCGCTACTTTGCTGCGCGCCTCGTACACGCAACGTAACGTGTTTGAAGGAACTATCCGCGCTATGGCGTACACGCACTCGCTTAGGCCGTTGGTTTGGCCTGCACAAGCGGCAGTGAATTGGGGCGTCAATCGCAGCGGCATTTTGCGTCGTCGGCACGAGAGGGCTGTCGCTGCGGCTAAGAAGAAGTTAGAAGAAGGCGATCTGCTTGAGGTTGAGGATGTTGAGGCTCTCATCCGCACGCAAACTGAACTAGACGCCGTTGATATGGCTATTAGGGTCGCCCGTGAAGGTAACGAAGAGCCGTTACGTGTTGTTATTCAAGCCAGCCGTAAACTGCTAGACGACGGTGACGAGCCTGTTGCTGGTGGCGCGTTCCTACCGGACGATCCCAACGCTCCAGTCAAAACAGTTTCTATGGCTGAGGTACACGTACTCAACCAGAGTAAGCCGGTACCGCAACCGCCAAAAGTTATTTCTGACTACCAGCCTGCTGCACAGGACTGGATTGATTACCTGAATGAGCCGATTGAAGGCCGCATTGTTGCTCCGCGTGCGGGTCTGACGCAAGGCCAGAAAGATCAGTTGGCTGAGGCAGTCACTCGGATTGTTGCGGATCAAGACGTTACTGCTGAGGAGGCCGTCAGTCTCATTTTGAGTGGCGGCGACAATATTGACCCGCGCCTGACAACTATCGCGCAGCAGTACATCCGTGACACGGATTCGATGCCAAGTGTTGCTCGTGGCGTGCAGGTAGGTGAAAGCACCGGACTTGTTGGTTTTGGTTCTCGTTCTATTGACGAGATGAATGAGTTTGACGACGCTCTGGATTACGAGTTAAACGCGCAGTACGAAACTGGTACGACTAGCCGTGTCAATGATGAGGTTCAGCAGCGTAGAGATTCGCTACCGGAAGAGTACGACCGGTACACAGGGCTGTCGCCTGAGGATCACGACTTGCTGCGGCAGGTTTACGAGATCCTGAAGCAGACTGAGGGCACGGTAGGCGTGCCAAAGAGCCTGGTATCTGCGGTCAATGGCAAGAAAGGCAGCCTAAGTAAGAAGAAGTGGGAATCTAACTCACGGTTTATGAAGGCTCTGGACAAAGCCGGTATTAATCGTCAGGCGGCAGTCAAGGTTGTTTTGCTGGCAACTAAGTTTGTTGAAGAGATAGACGAACTAATCAAGGTTAAGGATCTTGTTAGAAAGGGCGACAAGAGCGTTAAGCGGGAAGGTTTGACGACTGAGACTATTGGTGGTCGCCCGTCGCGCGTAGAGAACGACTCAAGCCTTATTGGTAGAGAAGAAGGCGCGGTCGCTGAGACTAGGCGGCTTGAGGGCGAAGATGCTTTGCGGGAGTACGAGCGCACGTATGAGGCGTGGGTTCGTGGCAATCCTGAGTTGATGGACGGTATTGAGTCGTATGCGACTGTGGATTTGCAGGGCGGTCACCCTGTTCAGGTGAAAGTGTTGAAACGTATTGCTCGTGAAGAGGCTGATCGTAAGCAGATTGATCTTGATGACTTGCCGCCTACACGCTCTGTGACTATCCCGAACGGTATGCCTGAGTTTGTGTCTCCTGGTGGGTCTGTGGCGGGTCACGTTTTACCGCCTAAGGGCAAGGTTATTCGTGCTGGTGATCAAGTGGATTACGTGACGTTCATGTACGCGGTAATGAAGCGGCAGAACGACAAGTCAATGGATCACAGCGGTGTTGGTGCGACATTCATTATGGGCGGTGAAGTCGATGGGAGTAACGCTGTACTTGCTGCTATCGCTGATCAACTGCCAGGTGCCTCTGTTCAACGGGTTGGCGTAGACGCCGCAGCAGAGACAGCGGCTAAGAAAGCAGTTGCACGGCGCATTTATGCGGCAGCAGTAGAAGAGTGGAAAGCAGGAGGGAAGAAAGGTCCAGAGCCGACCAAGCAAGACTTTGTATACGTATTAGATGAAGATATCTCTAGTGGTACCGCTCTAGCGGAGGAGATTAGTCGGGAACTTTACCGTCAGCGGGATTGGCGTATGCGTAACAATCCTAATGCTCTTCCACACGAGGCTATTTTGTTCCAGGGCCGTAACGCTCAAGGTGAGTGGAGTAGCGGGATTGGGGATGCTGCTAGAGGTGCAGGTGCTGTTGAGCGTCGGGGTAGCGACGGTTCTATGCAAACTACGGACGTTTTTGCGCTCGCTCCTGGTGCTGATAAGAAGTTTGTTGTTGCTCGTGGGGCGCAAGGGCAGGGTCAGCGTCCACCGATTCCGACCGGCTGGTACCGGTTAGACGGGGATAACTTGCAGTACAGCGAGTCCGGTATGACTGGAAGGCGCGGTACAGAGACGGTTCGTAGTGATTTTGGGCCGCTTATAGACATGGAAGGGCCAGCGCGTCGTGCTTTGCAGGCTGCTCGCGCTGCTAAAAACGCCGACAAACAAGGTAACCCGGTATCAGTACCGGATGAGTTTGAGCCTGCGCCTGTTCCTGATGCTGGTGGTACTCGCTCTACTAGCGGCGGCCCAGACGTTGATGCCATTCTTGAGAAGCAAACCTCTGATCTTGATGTTGAGGTTAAACCCAACACAAAAATTATTACCTCGTTTGATGAGGCTGATGAGGTTGTCCGTGATTACGGCACTGGTTCTGACAACGTAGATGTTTACGGCAATAAAGAACAGGACTTTGGGTCTAAAGGTCAATGGGGTACTGAGAGCCTGATTGTTGATTTCGGTGAGATGACTCCCCGTAGTTACGGGCAGGGGCGCGTAGTGACAATACGTGGCACTAATCGTGACGGAACCCCGTATGAGCGAACTATGGGATTAGATCAAGCGATTACTTACCGGAATGAACTGCTTGGTGAAGTAAGTGAAGGTTTCGCCCAGAACCTAGATGAAACGATTGCTGTTCGCCTGGACGCTGTTCGTGGAACAAAGTTTGGTGACTGGTGGGATGAGCAGATTGTTGCGTTGCGGGCGCAGCGAGACGCTTACCGTGAAATGATCCAGGATCTTGAAAGTGCTGATGGCGGCGTTGAAGGATTCGGGCCGATGCTTGTGCAGTTGCAGCAGGATCACATGGCGGCTCAGTCACAACTGCTTCAGTTACTTCTAGACCCGAAGAAGGCTTTGGTTTTGTATGGTCAGCAAGGTAAGCGTCGGCGTGCTATTGGTAGCGGCGTTAGTAAGAACGCTGACGGTTCTTTCTACGGTGACGGTTTCCATAGCCCTCTGGCTGACATTAATCGCGTGTTGGCTAGCGCAGAAATGACCACTATGCAGAAGTTGTCGCTGCGTTACGACACAACGAACAGTATTTTCTTGCGTCACTTGGGTGACTCTACGGTTCCGCGTGCGTGGGAAGCGACTAACCGGCAGCAGATCATTGAAGGTCTGGTTAGGAACATTGAGCAATACTCGTCGTCGGAACTTGTGCAAGTGATCTTCCGTGCTATGGACGCGGATGGCGCAGTTGATGTTGACCAGATCGTCGCGTGGATGGACACACCCCAAGGTCAAGAATGGTACTTAACGTCACGCATGATGTTTGATGCTGATGAAGGTGTCCGTAAAGACGCTACAGATGTTTTGACATCCGGTGAGAAAAAGCGTAAAGACGTTAGCGAAGATCGTATTGAAGATCCCGCTATGGGCATTATTGGATCGGTGCAGAGCAAAGCGCGTGGGGCTGAGACTCCGTTTATCCCGGCGTCAAACCGTAACGAGGCAATCTTTGAACCTCAGGCGATCCGTAAGTTCATTATTCAGGACATCTTGCCGCGCCTAGATAGGTCTGTGTGGGATCTTGCAGCGTTGCGTGACTTGATGCGTCGCACGGCTCAGGAGAGAGCGGCTGGCGCGCAGCGTATTGGAACTAAGGGAGGCAACCTGGGTCTTGCTCCTGACAGGACTCGTTTAACTCAAGAGGTAGCCGAGATCTTAGACAACCTGCCTACTGAGGTAAGCCAGTTCATGCGTGCAGCGCGTGGAAAGGAAGAATTAGTTTACCCACAGTGGATGGTTGACCAGAACCCACGGCTCAAAGATAAGACACCGCCTAAGCAGTACATGGTGCAGAGCGATGAGGCAATCCTCGCGTCTGAATCGAAAATCACTAAGTTGTACAGCACTTTGATACGGCGCGCGTTTAACCTTCTAGGAACTATGCCCGAGGACGCTTTCGTGCGTATGCCGTTCTACAACACGCAGTACAAGAGGGCTCGTGACTTGATGATTCGTCGTTATTGGGATGAGCAGTTTGAGCCCACTCCTCAACAGTTGTCGGATATGGGTCTTGAGAACATGAGTGAGTGGCGTAAGTTGCAGAATAAGGGCGGCAAGAACGCTACCGGTAAGGCTGTTGCTCAGGCTGACGGCACAATCTTAATTCCGCGTCGTACGCTAGCGCAGATTGAGACAGCGGCGCACCGGCAAGCGTTGAATAACACTCGTGAGTGGATGTTCACCATTGACCGGCGCACTAACTTGGGTAAGTACGGGGAGTATTTCTTCCCGTTCATTAGCGCGACACAAAACTCTGTGACGGTTATTGGGAAACTGTTGGCTCGTGATCCGTGGCTTGGGCCGTTTGCTTTGAACGTGTATCGGGCACCGGAGAAGATGGGTCTGGTTGACGAGGACAACAACATCCTGATCCCGAAAGCCAACCTGCCTGGTAGCAAGTGGTTCGGTGCTCTGGATGACAACTCGTTCATCAAGATTAACCGTGACGGATTGAACACGTTGTTCCCGCCGACGGGTTACGGTTTTGTTCCGCGTCTTGGGCCAATGGCGTTGGTTCCGGCTAGTGAGGCTATGAAGCATGGATTGTTCCCGCCGGATACGCCGAAGGTTGTTACGGATGTTATGGGTGAGAAGGCTGGGGATCAGTTCTACCAGGAGGTGCAGAAGTACATCTTTGGTGAGGACAGCACTTTCAGCGATAAGCCTTTCTCGTGGGACATGTTCATGCCGTCTACTGCTCAGCGGTTTATGAGTATGACGGATGAGACGAACGCTGCTTATGGGTATGCGTACAACATGGCTCGTGCGCGTGAGATGAATAAGTGGGCTCGTGGAGATAGGGACAAGTTGCCTAGTGACTCGGATATTGAGGAGATTGTTAGGGCGCAGATGTGGTTTGCTGCGATGGGGTCGTTTGGTATCCCGACACCGGCTACTCCGTATCCGATCCTGACTAGGCCGCAGATTGGTACACCGGAGGAGGTTGTACCGGAGTTGTTGCGTTTGTACATGGACGCTGACCAGAAGGCTGGCGGTACTGGTAACCCTGCTGCTGACTTCCAGGAGAACTTTGGGTACTTGATGACTGAGCAGGGTATGGCGGCTACTACTGCTGGGCAGGGCGGCATGGCTCCTCAGTTGGAGGCTGTGACCGACGCTAAGCGGTTTGGTCCGTTGATTGATGACGTAGCAGAGAACATCAGCAACTACGGCGTGTTGGGGATTATTACTAATAACCGGACGACTATGGGTGAGTATGACCAGTCGGCTCGTCAATGGCAGAAGGTTAATTACATTCCTGGTCGCAGTATCCGGTGGCGTGAGAACTTGACTCCTGAGGAGCAGACGGAAGAGGCGCAGCGGGTCAATGGCTGGATCTCGTACCGCAGGCGTATGGATTCGCTGGACGCTCAGTTGTTTTCTCTGGGTCTGCGGAACTACCAGCAGAATGGTGCGGCTCCGTTGAAAGCGCAGAAGGATCAGTTTATTCAGGAAATGGTGGCTAACCCGAACTACAAGGGTTGGACTAAGGACTACGAGGACGCTGGCGCGGGTAAGAAACGGGATGCTTTGGCGACTATCCGCATGAGTATCTCTAATCCTGAGTTCCGTGACTTCATGCTGGAAAACAACATGAGCGGCACCCTGGGTGCTATGGATGAGTACATCGCTGCTCGTAATGCTGCTGGGAACATGCTGCGTGAGGTTGAGGGTGGTATTAATGCTCCTGAGAACGCTCGGATCAAGGCGGCTTGGTTGGCGACTCAGGATGAGTTGAGGATGAGGGATCTGCGGTTTGCGGAAATATTTGACTTGTACTTGTCAGGTGATGAGAACCCTGCTGAGATGAGCGGGTTGCCTGGAGTGGTTACGGAGAGAGAGGCGCGTCAATGACGGACCTGTTTAGTCAAACCTTGAATGGGGAGAACATTAGCGGTGGTTACACGCTGGTTCTAAAAGATGACAAGGTGGACGGTAGGGTGTATTTGCCGCCGTCGTATTACGACAACGGCACTGGCGGTAGCACTCCGCAGTACAACGCTTACAACACTCCTGGCTTGATGATTGATAACGCTGAATCGCGGTATTGGGATCTGCCTAAAGAGGGCCGTGTGCGGTGGAATCAGTTAACCAGTCTTGCTAACGGTCGTAAGTCAGTCAGTAGCGATGAGCAGGGTTATACGTCTTGGAAAACAACGGCGTCTCAGGTGGCTCAGTACAACCAGCAGTTCGGCACCACGATGGACATTTTTGAGTTTATGCAGAACAAAATCACCGGTGCTCAGCGAATCGTTGGTGGTGGTGGTAGCGGCGGTGGTGGTGGTTCTAGTGGACCGCCTCCTGAGGTCACTCGCAGCCAGGTCAACTTGACACACCCGACCGCTGCTCGGGATTTGATTGAACGGTCGTTGGCGACGGAGTTGGGGCGGCGTCCAACGCAAAAGGAGTACAACAAGTTTTTCCAGGCGTTGCGCGGTGAGGAAAAGGACAGCCCCACGGTGTCTGTCACTAAAAATAACGCTGATGGGACTGTTTCTAACGCCACAGTAAAAGAGACGTTTGATCGTGCTCAGTATGCGCAGGAGTACGCGCAGATGGATGAGCAGTTCATGGATACTCAGGTGACGAACCAGGCCGGTAATGCGTTGCTGCGATTGTTTGGAGTGGGCTGATGGCGTTTGACGAGAACAAGGATTACGACGGCGACAATAAAACTGGTACGAAGAAAGACAAAAAAGCGTACAAGGAGCAGCAGAACAGGGGCGCGAATGAGGGTCGTCCTGGCCCTATGGACAACGAGGTTGTTTACGCGGAACTTCCGCGTTGGCTGAGAGGCATGATTGAGACGCCTAACCCGAACTTTCCTGGCAGCAACTATCACTCTGTTGTTCAGCAAGGCATTGATGCTGGATGGTTTGTTAAAGAAACTTGGGATGGGCAGGGTGAGGAAAACTTCCTGAGCGCGATTATGGACACCGACGAGTATCGCGCTAACAATGAGGCGACCCGAAACTATTTGGCTTTGGAGGTAGCGGAGCCTGAGCAGTACAAGTTTGAGTTAGACGCGGCTAAGGCTGTTTTGCAGCGTGAGGCTGCTGCTAAGGGGTACGCGCTTCCTGGGAACTTGGATGATTTGGCTCGTCAATACTTGTACCAGTCGTGGAACGATAATCCGGCATTGATGCAGGGGGCTTTGTCGGCTTACTTGAGTGAGGACGCGAAAGGTGATTTTGCTTTCCGTGGGGACGCTGGGGACGCGGAGCAGTCGTTGAAGTACCTGGCTTCTCAGAACGGTATCGGGTTGAGTGACGGGTATTTCAGCGGCGCGGTGAGGGCTATCTCAAGCGGCTTGGGTGCTCAGGAAGATTACGAGCGAGAGATCCGTGAGATGGCTGCTGGAAAGTTTCCTCAGTACAGCGACCGTATCCTCGGTGGTGAGAACGCTCGGGATTTGGCTAGCGGCTATATCGCTGTTTTGGCTGACACGTTTGAGATGGATACTCAAGCAATCACGCTTGACAATGAGTGGCTTATGAAGGGTTTGATGGGTGGCGCGGACGGTTCGATGAACCTGTGGGATTACCGGACGTTGCTGCGTAACTCCGATTACTGGATCAATCAGACGCAAGAAGGCCGCGACACGATGGTGGATGTAGGTACTCAGGTGCTTGAGAAACTTGGCTTTATTGGCACAGGAGGAACGTACTAATGGGATACTTAGAAAACATCGACCGTGGGTACCAAGAGCAGGCGAACCTAGCGGCGTACTGGGCTGGTAAGAACGCGCAAAAGCAGCACGAGGCCCACAAGGTCATGCAGGATCTAGTCAATCTGCGTAACCAGCACGTAGCCAATCAGCAGCCTTCTGGTGGTGGCGGCGGCCCTAGCCAGCCAGCCATTGATCCTGCTTTGGCTTGGCAGCAGGAGCAGGCTAGGCAAGCGAAGATTGCTGAGCAGAACAGGGTCATTGGGACGCTTAAGTCGGCGTTCAGCGAGTATGGACTGGATGGCCTGTATGGGCAGATCACTAAGTGGGCTCGTCAGGATTACTCAGCAGACGCCATTTTACTTGAGTTAAGAAAGACGAACGAGTACAAGAACCGTTTCCCTGCTATGGAAGCCCTGTCTAAAAAGGGACGCGGAATTACGGAGGCTGAGTACATCGCATTTGAGCGTGAGGCCACAAGGCTGGAGCGGGAGTACGGCCTGCCGTCAGGGATGCTGGGAAAAAACTCTGTGACCGATCTGCTGACAAACGAGGTTTCCGCTAAAGAACTAGGGGAGCGGGTTGTGATGGCTAGCAACGCTTCTCAGCAGGTTCCTGACGAGATGAGGACTCAGTTCAAGAAGTTCTATGGTGTGGAGGAGGGCGGCCTGGCTGCGTACTTCCTGGATTCTGACAGGGCTATGCCGCTGCTAGAGCGTCAGTACGCGGCTAGCAATATTGCTGGGCAGGGCTTAATCCAAGGTGTCGATACCACGAAGGTCATCGCTGAGGATCTGTTTGAGGCTGGCGTAACGACTGAAGGAGCCAGGGAAGGTTTTGGTCGGGTAGCGAGAGATAAGGCTCTTACGCAGGGTAAGTCAAACTCTGTCAACCAGGAGCAACTGACCCGAGGCACGTTTGGTGAGTCTGATTACGCCAAGCAGATTAATCGGGCCAGGAGTGCTGAGGTGGGTCAGTACGCTGGCGGCGGCTCATTTGTGAGTTCAGAAAGCGGCATGTCAGGGCTTGGCAAATCCAATAAGTAGTGCTACGTTTTCCACAGGTTGTTCACAACTGGCCGTCTGAGTAAGGCGCGTGCTAGAGAGCAACAGTTCCGGCAGTCATCGGGCCGTTGACTGATCCGTGTATTTGGCATCCAATCTCCACGGGCGTACCTCTGCGTGCCGTGAGTATCAAATAAAGGAGAGTGCAACATGAGTGATGGCTACATCGAAGATGAGTACGACGAGGACGACACCTCAATCAAGGGACTGCGTAGGGCCGCTAACAAGGCAAAGAAGTTAGAGGCTGAAATGGAGTCCATGAAGCGGGAGTTGGCTTTTGCTCGTGCTGGCCTACCTCTGGATGATCCGTCCCTTGCGTATTTCGTGAAGGGATATGACGGTGACCTGGAGGCTGATTCCATCCTTGAAGCGGCTGAACAGGCTGGCTTCATCGAAATTGTGGAGGACGACGAATACGAGGAGCCACAGCGACAAGTTCACCAAGATCCGGCTCAAGACCGCGTGATGGCAGCGGCGGCTGGTGGAATGGCTGAGAACGTTACTGAGGCTGCTGCTTTGTCTCGGATGGAGGATGCACTCAAAGAAGGTGGCGTTGAGGCGTTGCTTTCTGTTGCACAGGAGTACGGAATCCCAACAACCAACGACGAGTAAGGAAAAACTCTCATGGCAACACAACCAGGAACCGGAAGCCCCGGTTCTAACCAGAACGGCGCGCTTGCCGCTCCGTCATACTCACCGGGCGAGGTTGTAACAGCGGCAGGCCCGTTGAGCAACAACGCTCCCGCCCCCCAGGTTGATCTCTCGGTTGGTTCACAGTTTGTGACCACCGCGTACAACCTTGTTGTTTACCCGTCCCTTCGCCCCCAACTGATCCTGGATCAGTTCGCTACGGTTCGGGCTACTCGCCTGACCCACCGGGGTTCTAGCGTCCGGTTTTCTTTTGTGGATGATCTGGCTGAGGCCACTACTCCGCTGCTGGAAAACATTGACGTTGACTCCGCTGCGATGGAGGCCAAGGGCCTGGTTGTCCCGATGCAGGAGTACGGCAACGCGGTCACCACGACTGCTCTCCTGCGTGGCACCAGCATGGTTCCGATTGACCCGATGGTCGCGGAGCGTGTGGGCTACAACGCTGGTGCGTCCATTGACACCCTCGCCGGTACTGCTTTGCAGGCTGGCTCGGTGTCGTACGACGATGGCACCACGGGCACTGTTCAGACTGTCTCTGATGCCGGTGGATTGA
>ERZ891134.987-NODE-987-length-21050-cov-5.077161_pt1 | contig 21050 bp, 17 predicted proteins | sample MGYA00520888_ERZ891134 | MGnify/ENA primary metagenome ERZ891134 (study PRJEB32303, sample SAMEA104408692) | aquatic metagenome | biome: Brackish water; feature: Coastal; material: water | place: Baltic Sea | collected 2014-10-23 | depth 10 m ... | reverse complement strand
CAACCGGCCAAATAAAAGCTATCGCCAATTTAAAGCGCGGACAAGACGGCAAATATTATGAATCTATGAATTATGCCGTAGATCAATTTATGGAGCCTGGTTCTACATTTAAAATCATCTCTGCTTTAGCCTTGCTTGAAGATGGTGACGTAGATACCGATGATACAATATCTACACATAAAGGAAAGATTAAAATTTACGACACGGAATTCAAGGATGATGAGCACAATACGGCATTACCCAACTCTTATACCCTTCAGCAGTGCATCGAACAATCAAGCAACGTAGGCGTAAGCCAACTCGTGCATAACAACTATAAAGACAAACCCAAACGTTTCCTGTCTCATTTGGAGCGATTGGGGCTTACACTAAAACCCAACTTTGATATTCCAAGCTCTAATCATCCTGTTATCTTAGACCCCAACCACCCTTTATGGTCGGGCGTTACATTACCTTCTATGGGCATTGGCTATGCCACCCGACTTTCGCCATTGCAATTATTAACTGTTTACAACGCTATTGCCAATAACGGCACATTAATGAACCCTTATTTAGTGAAGGAAATTAGACAAAACGGCAAAGTCGTTACTCAAATTTCCCCCAAAGTAATTAATAAGAAAATTTGCAGTGAATCTACTAATAAGGCATTGCAAGACATGCTACGCGGGGTAGTGGTTCGTGGAACGGCGCAAAGAGCCTTCAAAGAATGTTTGGTAGATGTGGCGGGTAAAACGGGTACTGCGCGTATTATCAATTCGAATGGCAGAGGCTATTCCAACAAGCACATGGCCTCATTTGCGGGATATTTCCCTGCCTCTAATCCCGCTTACAGCATTATTGTTGTAATTAACGAACCTAATGCCGGAGATATTTACGGGGCTGGTGTTGCAGCACCTGTATTCAGAGATATTGCCAATAAAGTTTATAGTTCTCATTTACGCATACAACCTGAAATTATTGCACAAGAAAAGCGCGCCTTACCCACCACTATAAACGGTAACCCAACAAGAATCAAATCCACCCTCGAAGAATTAGAGATCCCTTATGTATTGAACGACGAATCTTCAGAATGGGTGCAATCTCATTTAGAAGGTGACAAACTGTTGTTCAGTCCCATCAATTTCAAAAAAGGACTGGTTCCCGACTTCCGCAAAATGGGTGCTCGTGAGGCCTTATTATTAGCCTCTAAAATGGGCATCAAAGCCAGTATTTCAGGATATGGCAGGGTCAATAAACAAAGCATCAAACCCGGAACTCGCATTCATAACAAACTCGAGTTGAAATTATTCCTAAAACCTTGAAATCACTTAGAGAAATCATATCGCCCCTGAAGTTAACCGGTATTGGTCTTGCCGACCAGGTGATTCATAACGTTACCCTCGATAGTCGCACCGTTACAACCGGATCTCTTTACGCGGCCATCAAGGGCACTCAATTAGACGGACATAGCTTCATTGAAAAGGCTGTTGAAGCAGGGGCCTGTGCGATTTTACACGACTCGCCCATTACCCAAATTAAAGAGGGCATTTGCTATATTCAAGTAGAAAATGTGTCTATCGCCTTGGGCCAAATTCTTTATGAATTCCAAGACCGTTGTTTAGATGATTTAGTTATTTTAGGCACTACAGGCACTAATGGCAAAACAACCGTTAGCACGCTATTATTTGATTTGTTTACGCAACTGGGATACCGTTGCGGATTGATCAGCACGGTAAGTTACCGAATTGCTGAGGCTACCGTTACCAGCACACATACAACCCCCGATGCGGTATCGCTTCACCGTCTTTTTAAGCAAATGTACGATGAGGGCTGTACACATATTTTCATGGAGGTAAGTTCGCATGCTATTCACCAAAATAGAATTGCAGGCATTCCTTTTTCCGGGGGAATTTTTACTAATATCACACACGACCATTTGGATTATCACGGAACCTTTGCTGAATACATCAAAGCCAAAAAAATGTTCTTTGACGGACTGGGGTCTCAGGCATTTAGCCTCACGAACAAAGACGATCGCAACGGGTTGGTCATGTTACAAAACACCCGTTCCACAAGGTATACGTATGGATTAAATGGAACCGCCGACTTTAACGCCAAGATTTGGGAAAGCGACTTTTCTGGAATGCATTTACGCCTATCAGACAAAGATATTTGGTCGCCGCTGGTAGGAAAATTCAATGCTTATAACATGCTTGCTGTTTATGCAGCAGCTACCTTAATCACAGAAGGACAGGAAGAAATTGAGGTAGCTATGAGCGCCCTTAGTCGCGTTTCGGGCCGATTCGAAACACTTGCAGGCCCGGGCAACCGAACTGTAATTGTAGATTACGCGCATACCCCCGATGCATTAGAGAATGTTCTCCAAACCATAAAAGACATCCAAAAATCCGAATCACAATTGATCACGGTAATAGGTTGTGGAGGAAATAGAGATGCTGAAAAACGCCCGCAGATGGGGGCTATTGCAAGCCATAAAAGTCAACGTTGCGTATTCACGAGCGACAATCCCCGCAACGAAGATCCCAATACAATTATAGAAGAAATGATGAGTAGGGTTGAACCAATTAATCTGCGCAAAGTACTAAAAATTACCGACCGTGCGGAAGCAATCAAAACGGCAGTGGCCCTTTCGTTCCCAGGTGATGTAATACTTATTGCCGGTAAAGGACATGAAACCTATCAAGAAACCAATGGAGTACGTATCGAGTTCGACGATCGTATTTGGGCACAAAAAGCGTTAAACGACATTTCCTGATGCTATATTATTTTTTTAAATATCTCAACGAATTAGGCATCAGCGGAGCTGGTGTGTTCAACTTTATCACATTCCGCGCTTCTTTAGCGGGTATTACGGCACTGCTTTTTGCATTAATTGCAGGAAAAAGGATAATCGAATATTTGCAAAAACTGCAAATTGGCGAAACCATTCGCGATTTAGGACTTGAGGGTCAGATGCAAAAAAAAGGCACTCCAACCATGGGCGGTGTCATTATTATTTTGGCTATTTTAATTCCCACAATATTATTCGCAAAGCTCGACAACATCTATGTAATCATCATGCTTTTGAGCACTCTATGGATGGGGATTATCGGGGGCATCGACGATTATATCAAGGTCTTCAAGAAAAACAAAGAGGGCATGAAAGCCACTACCAAGCTAATTGGTCAATTATTCTTGGGAATCATTATCGCGGCTACTATTGATTATACCCACAGTGCCAATCACATTCCATTAGAAACCAATTTGCCTATTTCTAAGTTGCGATTGAATTATTCTGACATCTTACCTGGCGAAGGTAATGCATGGTTGATTTTTATTCCCGTTATCATCTTTATAGTAATGGCCATAACCAATGCCGTTAATTTAACCGATGGCATCGACGGATTAGCGGCGGGCACCACAGCCATTGTAGGCGCTGGACTTGGAATATTAGCCTATGCTACCGGAAACATTAAAATAGCTTCTTATCTAAATATCATTTATGTACCCAATAGCGGCGAGGTGGTTATATTCTTGGCCGCACTAATCGGGGCTTGTTTGGGCTTTTTATGGTATAACGGATTTCCAGCCCAAGTATTCATGGGCGATACGGGAAGCATGGCTTTAGGTGGCGCCTTAGCCGCCGTTGCCATTATCATTAAAATGGAATTGCTCTTGCCTGTTTTGTGCGGAATATTCTTCGCAGAGAGCTTGAGCGTGATTTTACAAGTTAGCTATTTCAAGTATACCAAGAAAAAATTCGGTGAAGGCCGACGAATTTTCTTGATGTCACCCTTGCACCACCACTATCAGAAAAAAGGAATTCCCGAAAGTAAAATCACCTTAAGATTTTGGCTTATCACCGTCATTTTGGTTCTGGCCACATTAGCATTAATCAAATTAAGATAAACGAAAATCTAAACATGAAACAACAACTTGCCATATTGGGTTCTGGAATTAGCGGATTGGGTTCTGCTATTCTAGGCGTGCGCCAATCATGGTCCGTATTTGTTTCCGATAGTGGCAGTATTAAAGCCGAAACCAAAAATAAGTTAACCAAAATAGGGGTCGATTTTGAAGAGAACACACACAGCATAGAAAAGTTATTAAAAGCCGATCTGGTTGTTAAAAGTCCGGGCATCCCCCAAACAGCTCCTGTAGTTCAACAATTATTAGCAGCTGGAATTCCAGTTATTTCTGAAATCGATTGGGCCTCTAAATTCACAAATGCCACCCTTATTGGCATTACAGGCACTAATGGCAAAACAACGACCACCTTACTCACCTATCACTTGCTCAAACAAGCAGGTCTGAATGTAGGCTGCGTAGGGAATGTAGGAATTTCATTTGCTCAAATGGTTACTGAAGATCCCAAGGATTATTATGTCATTGAAATCAGCAGTTTCCAATTGGATGAAACCTATGCCACAAGATTCCACATCGCCTGTATTTTAAATATTACGGAGGACCATTTAGATCGATACGAGGGTAAAATGAGCGGATATGTAAACAGCAAATACCGCATTACCCAAAATCAAACCGACACAGATTTCTTCATATACGGAAGCGACTGTCCTATCCTTAAAAATGAAAGCCGTGTTCGCAACATTATCTCTCAGAAAATCAGCTTTGGCTTTGAACGCAAGGAGCATGATTACGCGATTTACGAAAACAACGAAATAAAAATCACCCAAAAAAACAATCAATACACCATAGATATGAACAATTTCAACTTAAGAGGAAAACACAATCAGTACAACAGCATGGCTGCTGCGGTAATTGCAAACATCTTAGAAGTACGCAATGAGTCTATTCGCGAGAGTATGAGCAATTTCCACAACATGGAACACCGCCTTGAATTGGTTTCCAAAGTAAATGGGGTGGATTACATTAATGACAGCAAAGCCACGAACGTAAATTCTACTTGGTATGCGCTAGAAAGCATGGATAAACCTGTGATTTGGATAGCGGGTGGAGTTGACAAAGGCAACGATTATGCCGATCTAAAACCATTGGTAAAAAACAAGGTTAAATTAATTATTTGCTTGGGATTGGACAACATCAAAATCCACCGCGCATTTCAGGGCGATGTAGACATGATCATAAATACCAGCAGCGCTAAAGAAGCGGTGCATGTAGCTTCTCGGATGGCAGATAGCGGTGATGCGGTTTTGCTTTCTCCTTCATGCGCTAGCTTTGACCTATTTGACAGTTACGAAGATCGGGGCCGCAAATTTAAAAATGCCGTTCGCAGTTTATAAATAAAATCTATGAACACGTTTAAATCCATATTCAAAGGAGACGTATACATCTGGGCGATTGTTTTCATTCTCTCGGTTATTGGTGTATTAACGGTATACAGCTCAACAGGAAATCTTGCTTTTGCGAAACAACAAGGCAATACAGAATTTTTCTTGCTTCGACATCTTGGATTTATCGTGGTGGGTTTATTCATCATGTTTGTGGTTCATAATATCCCATTTCGTTTTTATTCTAAAGTTTCAAATGGACTACTTTTAGTATCTATCTTACTTTTAATTCTAACCTTATTCATAGGTTACAATATCAATAGTGCCCAACGCGTTATTCCAATTTTCGGCTTTACATTTCAGCCTTCCGATATGGCCAAGGTGTTTTTGGTTATGTACATTGCCCGCTATTTGAGCAAACGCCAAGACGGAGTGCATGAATTTAAAGTATTTTTACAATTATTGGGAGTTATTGCGTTGGTAATCCTACCAATTATCCCTGAGAATCTGAGTACCGCTCTAGTAATCATGACCACAAGCACCATGCTAATGTTCATTGGTCGCATCAAGTTGAAATTTATACTCATTCTAATATCTATGGGATTGCTTGCCGCCGTTTCATTCTACGGGTTCCTAAAGATGATAGACATGAGCAAGTTTCAAGACACCCGACTTCCTACATGGGAACGAAGAATTGATAGTTATTTGGGAACCGACGAAAGTGGAGATAGTAACTATCAGAAAAATCAAGCAAAAATAGCCGTTGCTACAGGCGGTTTTTGGGGAAAAGGACCTGGCAATTCTACACAGAGAAACTACTTACCCCACCCCTATTCCGATTTCATCTTTGCCATAATCGTAGAGGAATACGGACTAATAGGTGGACTTGTGCTAATCGCCTGTTTCCTTTTATTGATTATTCGAGCTTTGAAAATGGTTATCGAGAGCCAAAGATCCTTGGCTGCTTTGATTGTATTGGGAATTGCGTTTAGCACTTCCTTTCAAGCCCTTGTACATATGGGTGTTAGCGTAGGAAAGTTACCCGTCACTGGATTAACCTTACCATTAGTGAGCATGGGAGGTACGAGTATTTTATTTAATAGTATCGCATTTGGTATTATGATTGGTATCAGTCGCCATATTCAAGAAGAAAAATTAAAAGCCAGTACTACTGGACCCGGAAGTGTTAATCAAAAGGAGACCGAAAATGAAACTGAATAATATCATTTTTACCGGAGGCGGCACCGGCGGTCACATTTTTCCGGCAGTGGCTATTGCGAATGCATTAAAAATGCAAAATCCGCAGCTCCATATACAATTCATTGGGGCTTTAGGCAAAATGGAAATGCAAAGGGTTCCTGAAGCCGGATATCCCATAATTGGATTGCCCGTTCGAGGTTTGATTAGAAGCATCACCTTCAAAAACATTTCCGTAATATACAATGCGCTAAGCAGTTATTATCAAGCAAGAAAAATTCTTAAAGAATTCAAAGCCGATATCGTTATTGGCACAGGTGGATTTGCGAGTTTACCGGTTTGCTTGGCTGCAACTCGCATGGGCATCCCATTATTTATTTGGGAAGGCAACGGATTTGCTGGCTTAACCAATAAATTACTCAATAAATCCGCCAAGCGGATCTACTGCGGATTTGATGGCATGCAAGCTCATTTTCCACATAGAAATTGGATTCATTCGGGAAATCCAATTCGGCAAGAATTATTAGAATCTGTAAATACAGCAACAGCTCTTACCTATTTTGGCTTTACTGAAAAGAAACCTACTATATTGATTGTTGGCGGTAGCTTAGGTGCGAGAAGCATCAATGAAGCAGTTGATTTTAATTTAGAAAGTTGGTTACAACTTGGCTATACCGTAATTTGGCAAACGGGAAAATCGTTCCAAACTACCGATAATCATCTTTTATTATGGTCGGGGCCCTTCATTACTGAAATGAAATATGCTTACCATTTAGCGGATGTTGTTATTTCAAGATCAGGTGCGTTGAGCGTTTCCGAAATTATGGCCTGTGGCATACCTGCCGTCTTTGTACCCTCGCCCAATGTAACAGACGACCATCAAACGAAAAATGCAGAAAAGGCCTTACAAAGTGGAGGGGCTATAGTACTGAAAGATAAAACCGTAATAGAACAGCTCGGCCCTGCCATTATTAATTTAATGTCGCATCCGAAGCAACTGAAATCGATGCAAGAATCGCAACTAAATGCGGCAAAACCTAATGCCACAACTCACATTGTTAACGATATTTTCAACCACCTATGAAAGCTATCCAAGCATATAAGCAAGCCTATTTTTTAGGAATTGGTGGTATCGGAATGAGTGCCATATGTCGGTATTTTCATGAAATCGGTATGAAAGTTGGTGGATACGACAAAACAGAAACTGTATTAACTCGTGAACTTTCGGAATTAGGTATTGAAATTACTTTCAACGACAATATCGATACTCTTCCCCATTGGGTGCTCGACAACATCAATGAAACCTTGTTTGTCATTACCCCAGCAATACCAAAGGAACACCCCCAAAAGTGCTGGTTAAAAGAAAGAGGGACAACCCTACTAAAAAGGGCTGAGGTATTAGGACTCATAACCCAAGATAGCATTTGTTTAGCGGTAGCCGGAACGCATGGAAAAACGACCACTTCTACCCTGTTAGCACATATTTTACACGAATTAAACTGGGAATTTAGCGCATTCTTAGGGGGAATTTCCAGTAATTTCAATTCGAATTATATTAAAAACAGCGGAAAACCCTCAGATTCTGGGTCACCCATCGTTATTGTAGAGGCCGATGAATTTGACCGCAGTTTTCATAAATTATTTCCCAATGCAGCCATAATTACGGCAATAGATGCCGATCATTTAGATATTTATGAAACCAAAGATGCCTTTGAGGAAGCCTTTCACATCTTTGCCCGTCAAGTACAGAAATCGGACAACAATGGTTTATTTGTAAACCAAGATTTGATTTGGCCTAAAGAGGTAGGAACTCAAACCTACGGATTTGCACCAAATTCGGATTATGCCATTGGCAATATTCAGATTAAAGAGGGAAGTTATCATTTTGAGATTACACACCAAAAGCAGTCGTTTGCATTTAAAGCAGGATTGCCGGGATACCACAATGTTTTAAATGCAGGAGCGGCTATTGCATTATGTAATTCATATCTACATATTCCACTTGCCGATTTGATTAAACCTATAGCCAATTTCAAGGGCGTGAAGCGAAGATTTGAGTACCTTGTAAATCAGCCTATGGCCGCGGTTATTGACGATTACGCCCATCATCCAGAGGAATTAAATATGATCATTAATTCGGTAAAAGATTTATATCCTGAAAAAAAGATTACCGGCATTTTTCAGCCGCATTTATTCTCTAGGACTCAAGATTTCGCAAAGGAATTTGCCCAATCGTTGGAGCAATTAGATCAGGTATATCTTTTAGAGATATATCCTGCTCGCGAGAAGCCCATTCCCGGTATTACATCCTCCTATTTAGTTTCATTGATGGAAAAGGAGGGTGCCCAAGTAATAAGTAAAGAGGCATTTCTAGATATTATTAGCGCTGACAAACCCGAAGTTTTATTGATTCTTGGAGCCGGTGATATTGATACTCTTAGACAACCATTAATTGAAATTTATGAATAAGATAAGAATGGTTTTCAGCAAGCGCCAATGGATGATTAGTCTGCTAATTGTACTCATTGTATTATTGCTCTTTTCATGGAGTCAAATGAATTTTGCCGGCAAAAATAGAATTGTTTCAAAGGTTGAAATTGAGATAAAAAATCCAATTCAAAATTTCCAATTCTTAAACAATCAAGACGTAAGCGAGTATATCCAAGCCACACTTGGAAATCCGATTGGCAAACCTGCATCTGAAATTTCACTAACCCAATTAGAGCAGTATTTAAATCGCATACCCGAGATATTACAAAGTACGGTATGGGTTTCTTTTAATGGCAGTTTACATGTAAAAATAAAGGAGCGCGAAGCCATAGCTAAAATGTATAATATCAAAGGCGATGCATGTTACTTAGATACAAGCATGAGGATGATTCCATCGAAAAAAAATCTTCAAGCACCAGTCATTATAGTTAATGGAAATATTAACCAAAAAATTGTATGGGGTAAAAAAATGAGCGCTAAATGGTCCAACAAATTAAAGCCAATTTTAACGGCAATCCATTCCAGTAAATTTTGGAAACCTCATTTTGAACAATGCCATGTAGATAAGTTTGACCAGCTATTGTTGTATCCCAACGTAGGAAGGCATAGCATTGTTATGAATAATGTTGAAAATGTAGATGAAAAGCTCGAAAACTTGCGTCTTTTCTATGATAAAGGACTTAAGCATATAGGGTGGGATCACTATAGAAAAATTAATATATCATACCGAAATCAAATAGTCACTGAAGCGCATGTTTCAAATATTGAACACAATTAAAAATATACTGTCTAAAAAGCACAACACACACATACGATTATGAAAGGAGAAAAGAATAACATTATTGTAGGCCTTGACATTGGAACTACCAAAATTTGCGCAATTGTAGGCCAATTGGCAGAAAACGGTAAAATTAACATTCTCGGAATTGGCAAATCTTCTAGCCAAGGGGGTGTGTCTCGAGGTATGGTTGCCAATGTGAGCAAGGTGGTTCAAGCCATTCACGAAGCGGTAGCACAAGCCGAAAAAGCAAGCCACGTAAAAATCAGCACTGTTTACGTAGGAATTGCAGGACATCATATCAAGAGCTTGCAACATCGAGGCACGTTAAATAGACATAACGGCGAAGATGAAATCAAAAAAGAAGAACTATTGCGAATGGAACAGGAAATGGAAAACTTGGTGTTACAACCTGGGTTAGACATTTTACATGTTATTCCGCAAGATTATACTATTGACGGTGAAGAAGGCATTCGCGACCCTGAAGGCCGGATAGGCGTGCGTGTGGAGTGCAATTTCCATATTATCACGGGCGAAACTTCCCGCGCGAAAATCATTGGCAGATCGGTTAAAAATGCCCAATTAGAAGTGGCAGATTTAATTGTGGAACCTGTGGCTTCTGCTACCGCCGTATTATCTCAAGAAGAAATGGAAGCGGGCGTAGTATTGGTTGATATCGGCGGTGGTACTACCGATATATGCATTTTTGAAAATGGGTTTATTTCACATACTGCGATCATTCCTATTGGTGGGGATCGCATTACCATGGATTTGCAAGAGGCATTTGGAATTCTAAAAAGTCAAGCCGAAGAAGTAAAAGTGATGTACGGAAGCTGCTTCCCTACTGATCAAATGAAAAACGAAGTCGTAGTAATTCCAGGTCTCCCAGGAAGAGAACCTAAAGAAATCAGCGTGTATGCCATTTCGCAAGTAATTCGTGCTAGGATGGAAGACATCATCCAAAAAGTAGAATATGAGATTGCATTAGCCGGCGTAGACAATACATTAAACGGGGGCATTGTATTAACCGGAGGCGGTTCAAGTCTAAAAGAAGTAAAACAATTATTCAGCTTCCAAACAGGGTTTGATGTACATATTGGCACTCCAGGACAACATTTAGGCCGCGGACAAGTAGATGAAGTAAGAAAGCCCCTTTATGCCACAGCCATCGGATTGGTTATGAAAGGTATTGAAATAGAACATATTTACGGAAGTCAATATGCGCCCAACCAACTGGAGGATGTTCAAAATAAAAATAATGAAGCCACAACCCCAGAATTGGAAGAAGTGATTGCCGATACTCAACCACCCAAAAAGCAAAAAGGACCCTCTTGGAGAAGTTCTTACAACATAAACATGTTCTCAGATATGTTGAGACAATGGTTTAGCGATGACGAAGACGTAGATTTCAAACATTAATTCACCAAAACACAAACACTATGGATATGGAATTTCAACCTGAAGTAACCCTCGACAAAATAATCAAAGTAATAGGTGTAGGCGGCGGCGGAAATAATGCCGTAAACTACATGTACAAACAAGGCATAGAAGGCGTAGATTTTTACGTTTGCAATACCGATATACAAGCCTTACGACATAGCCCAGTACCCAATAAGCTCCAACTAGGCGCCAGTTTAACCTCTGGCCTTGGTGCAGGTTCTTCTGCTTTAAGAGGAGAAGAAGCAGCACAAGAGAGCGAAAAAGCCATCGAGGAAATGTTATCTGACGGAACCCGAATGGTTTTTATTACCGCTGGTTTTGGGGGTGGCACTGGCACCGGAGCGGCACCTGTAATTGCAAGTATCGCGAAAAAACTAAATATTCTTACGGTGGGAATAGTTACACTACCTTTTAGCGATGAAGGACAACAACGTCACAATCAAGCCATGGAAGGTATCGAAAAAATCCGTCCACATGTAGATGCATTAATTACCGTTTCTAATGACCGCATAGTTGACATGTTTGGCGACCTTACTTTCCTAGAAGCATTTGCCCAAGCGGACGATATATTATGTACCGCCGCAAAAGGTATTGCCGAAATAATTTTCAAAACTGGACATCTAAACGTCGATTTTAAAGACGTTGAAACAGCTATGACCAACAGCGGTCGTGCCCTGATGGGAACCGGTCGCTCAGGCGGTGAAAATCGCGCTAAAGAAGCCGTAACATCCGCTATAAAGAGTCCGCTACTAGACAACACCAAAATTACGGGTTCCAAGCATATCCTTATAAACATCACCTACGGTAGCAAGGCTCCTTCACTTAGTGAAACCCGCACCATCATGAGCTTCTTGCAAGATGAAGCCGGACATTCCGCGACTTTAAAAATGGGTATCACTTTGGATGAAAGCCTTAAAGATGAATTGGCAGTTACCGTTATTGCCACAGGTTTTGAATCGCATGAAAGCATCCCTCCAATGGAAGCAATCATCGAATCAGAACCGGTAGCGGCACCCGTAAAACCCCTACAACCCATTCAGAATTCTTCAGATGATATCATAATTGAAGAATTAACGACATTCGAAGAGCCTGCAATACCTGCCCCAGAACCCTTTAATAACCCGCTCGCAGAGACTGAAAATCCGGTGGGAGAATTATTCAAAGGATTCGAATCAGAAACTGAGCAAGATTGGATAGAAGAGCCTATTTCAGAACCAAAAATTCAAGATCCTGTTATCCACAGCAGTCAATCCGAACAACCTAGTTTTCCGCAACGAAATAGTCCAAAAACTATAGGACAATCCAAAACACCCATCCATACAGATGTGTTCGGACATTATCAAGACACCGAGATGAACATTCCAGCTTATAAACGCCGAAATATTCAGTTAGCCGATGCTCCCGCTAGTACTGCTAGTAATGTTGAGAAACTTAACATATCCCAAAGAAATGACGGTTCTACTGAACCTACGTTCCAATTTACCCCAAATAAAATGCTACATGACAATGTAGACTAAAAAAATCCGTATGTGTTTGTTGTTTGAAGGCTGTTCCGAATAGGGCAGCCTTCATTTTTTACAGTGTATCAATTTAAAAGGATCCTTAGAATCTATAAATATGTACGCGCTTTAGGTCAAAATCGAATGGACACAGCTATGGTCTCGCCTAGTCAGAAGCTTATAATAAAGTTAAAGCGCCCTAATACCCACTAAAGCGTGTCGACAATGTTTTGATATAACGCGGCATACTGTTTCGCCACATGCGATTCGTCGTATTGCTCCTCTGCTTTTTTGCGCGCATTGAACGAAAACTTCTTTAATAAAGATGGATCCTCCATCAATTGCATAACCCCTTCCACCATAGACTGCCAATCTCCCTTAGGATACACAAAACCTGTTACTCCATTAGAAATCAATTCAGGGACACCCCCAATTTCGTATCCAATAGCGGGTACCCCACACGCCAAACTCTCCATTACTGTGGTTGGTAAATTGTCTTCATGCGACGTTGTTACATATATATCCGCAGCAGCAAATAATTCCCTTACCACTTTTGGATCTCTAACATAGCCAGCATAATAAAAAGGAATAGGTAGCATTATATTTTCCTTTGTAGCTCCTACAACTATAGCCTGTATGTCATACTCTTTTAGCGCCTCTACCAACTGCAAAAAATCGACAAATCCCTTCGCCGGATTCTCTAAATTAGCAGCGGAAAACAATAACGTTAAGGCCTTTGGGTTCAATTGCAATTGACTTTTAAATTGTTCTTTGGATACCGCATCCACAATTGTAAAATCATTTATTCGTATGGGATTTGGAATAACAGAAAAGGCTGTTTGAGGGGTTAAAACCGGACTTTTTAATGCAATTTCAGTAAGCCATTTGCTCGGCGATGCCCAATGTATATTAGCGGAAGAAAACAGTTCGATTTTCTTTCGAAGGGAAATATACGACAAGTCGACGGGTTCGTTATTCCGCAAATAGGGACATAATCCGCATCCAAAGGGCAAACGTTCACAACCCCATAAATAAAAACACCCTCCCGTAAAGGGCCACAAATCGTGACACGTCCACACCACGGGTTTATCCAAGGCTAGTAGCTTTAGCAAAGAATCGAACGACAAAAAACCTTTTAATATCCAATGAATATGAATGATATCGGCTTGTTGAATTAAGGGGTGCTCACTTATATCAACCCCCATTCGAGCGTGATTGAATTGAAAGCGAATTTTCGCCTCTTTTTCATATTGCAAAAAATCAAACTTATCAAGTGCGTGATTCAGTTTTGCCCTAATTCTTCTCACGGGGGAATTTCCCCAGTATTGCGTATAAGTTAAATTCGCGGTACTGCCTTCGAAGATTAAATGTTGTGAATTTACTTGTGTATATTCATTTAAAGCCAAATTCAATCGCTGCGCCACAATGGAAGCGCCCCCTTTATCTGATGCATTTAAATGTACAACCTTCATTTTTTATTGCACTTCTAATTTTACCTTTTGCAGTTTCCGAACCAATAAAAAGGCCAGAATGAACGCAAATAACATTAAAAATCCACCTGCAAAATACGGCAACCGATAGTATTGCGCATATAAAAATCCGCTAGCAAGAGGTCCCACAGTTCTCGCAAGTGAACCCATACTCTGTAATATCCCTAACATTTTACCTTGGGCATCCGGCGGAGAATGCAGAGATACCATACTATTTACAGAGGGCATCAACAATCCATTCCCTATGGCTAATAGTAAAATCGCAAAAACTTGAACCGGATAGAACCATTCCAAACTAGGCATAGGAATTAACGTCAAGCCTAAACCTGCAATTGGACACCCCCATAGCAACATACGATTGATTCCTATCTTCTTTTGGAAGAATCCTATAAGCCCGCCTTGAACAATAGCTGAAAACACTCCAATAACTCCAAAAATATTACCAATGGCTTTGGGACTTAAATAATAATGTTCCTTCCAGAGCACTGCTGCATTGATTTGCATCATACTGAATGCCGAAATATAAATGAAGTTGATGAGTAGTAATTCGCCCACAATCTCTACGCTCCAGGCTTGGACCATTCCTTTAAAGGTATCTTTGGGTTTACGTTTTGTACCACCCAATTGCGTATTGCTTTCGGGGAGTAAAATAAAAGCTAGCACGAAGTTTAACACGCACAAAAAGGCCGTAAACAAACCTACAAAAACCATTCCTCCATATTGGGTATGATTTCCGGCAGAGTACAACCATCCCCCTAGAGGAGGTCCAAATACAAAACCCAGACCAAAGGCGGCTCCAATAATTCCCATTTTTTTGGCGCGATCCTGAGCATCTGTAATATCAGCGATATACGCTTGAGCTGCACTAATATTGGCGCTACCAAATCCTGAAACGATACGTGCAATAAGCAACACTAAAAAAGAACCTGCAAATCCAAATAAGACATATCCCACCGCATTCACTAAAATAGACCCAAGGATGATGGGTCTTCTACCGATTCTGTCTGATAATGCTCCAAATAGAGGCGCGAACAAGAATTGAATTATTGAAAAAACGGCGGCTACCAAACCCACTGCGATATCGGGGTTTATGCCCAATCCCGAAGTCGAAGCCATAGTTTTAGCCAGGTTGGGAAGAATGGGTATAATAATTCCAAAACCCAACAGATCTATGAAGATGGTTAGGAATAGTATGGCAATTCGTTTGTCTTTCATTTTTGAATTTTACCCCAAGCCCACGATTCCTTCAAGGGTATATACAGGCGTTCACGGGCTTCCCCCAGAGAGGAAACCAAAGAATTGATTACCATTGTTTCTAAGTCAATTATTTTAGCTTCGAGGGCTTCCTTTGCTTCTACAAGGGTGACTATTTTGGAGGTATTACAAAACGGTTGCCAAATAAGCATTCTTTGTAGAAAATCTACTTGAAATGCCGTTAACAATTTAAAAACTTTATCGATACTGCAACCACTTGGCGGCGTAACGGATTCGTCAACTGCAACAATTAAAATTGAATCGTGTATCAAGGTGTAACTCGCTGTTATCGAGGCACCGTGTGCTTTCCAATCGGATACAAATTCATCCATAAGTTGCCCAAGAGCCTCTTTTTCGTGGGACTCAAGCAATCTGTTCGATCCAAATATCCAAACCCGACTGTGATTGGGCAATTCTGGAATTATCATTTTGAATGTTGATTTACTAATTCGGCAATATCGAGAACTTGCACATCGGCTTCCTTTTCGAAATGCTTGGTACCGTCGCGCATCATGGTCATACAAAACGGACAATTCACGGCAATGACGTCCGGATTTCCTTGTAGGGCTTCTTCCGCGCGCTCAATATTCACTTCTTTATTGCCGTTTTCGGCTTCTTTGAACATTTGAGCTCCACCAGCACCGCAGCATAAACCATTGGTTCTGCAGCGTTTCATCTCTTGAAGATCGGCATCCAACCGTTCGATTACCATCCGAGGGGCTTCATAAATGCCATTGGCACGACCCAAGTAACAACTGTCGTGGTATTTGATTTTCTTTCCATTGAAAGGTCCGCCTTCTATAGCAAGTCGGCCTTGCTCTATGAGTTCGTTAATAAATTGGGTGTGGTGAATCACATCATAATTTCCACCCAATGAAGGATATTCGTTTTTTAGGGTATTGAAACAATGAGGACATGCTGTTACTATTTTTTTAATCCCGTACCCGTTCAAAACTTCAATGTTTTGCATGGCTTGCATTTGAAAAAGGAATTCATTTCCTGCACGTTTTGCCGGATCGCCGGTACACCCTTCTTCGGCGCCTAAAATAGCAAACTCTACTTTTGCTTTATTCAAAATCTCTGCAAATGCGCGACTAACGCGTTGGGCACGTTCGTCATAGCTTCCTGCGCAACCTACCCAGAAAAGGACTTCCGGAGATTTTCCTTCTTGAATAAATGATTGAATTTCTTTTACTGCCTGCATGTATCCGCAATTTCGGTATTTTTTTGTGTTTTTATATGATTAGTCTAGATTTTCATTTTGAGATTCACTGATGTTTTTCCAAGCGAATTGGGATTTCACACTTACTCATAATTACAAAAAAGGCTATCCTAAGAATAGATTGAAGTTTCACAAATCAAACTTTTAAAAGCTTGGATTAACTTAAAAAAGAAAACGGACCGCTTGGGCGGTCCGTTAATTTTTTTCGACAATCATATTTTAATAGCCAACACCACCCATGCCGGAAATTTCTTTGAACGGCATGATTAAAATGGGCGAAGTTGCTTTTTCGCATACCTTTTGAAAGGCACTTGTTTTAAAAACCCCTTCGGTATTGCTTAAGGCACTGATCCAACAGGGGCTAAAATCCTGGGAACGATTTATTATTATTTCGGCGCAATCTTTCGATGCCGCTTCCTCAATAGAGGTTTTAATTTTACGTTCTTCCATGTAAGTCTGACCCTGTAAACTATAGGCATGCACATAACGAATATCTTCTTTATCGGAAGGGCTACTAACCCCTAAAACGTGCACATTTGATTTTGTAATTTGTGCCCATTCTGAAACCCTGTAGAACTTTTGGCGGGTTTCAGACTGTCCGTCTAAAGGCATTACTATAGTTTTTGGAGCTGCCCATTGCGTAGTGGCATTTAAATACAATAAGGCACTTCTAAAAGGATCAACGGTGGAGGCCATACCCCCTCCTAAAAATCCTGATTTTACCACATTCGCTCCCACCACAACCATATTACAGTCTTGATCATCGGCTACTTTTGCTAATGTTTTCCAAAACGGACCTTCCTGTTTAATATACTCAAGGTCTTTGAAATATTTCCGTTTAAACTCACTTTGAAAATCCGATAAATTTTGTCCGTTTGTAATATCAAACGAATCGGAAGTTTGTACATATGTGAGACTTAAATTGGATTTTTTACTGATGTAAACGGCTGCTTCTAAGGTGTGTTCACTAGGAACATGTTTGTCGATACTAAATAAAATTCTTGTAGTCTTTTTTTCCATAGGCATAAGAGGTTGTTTCTTCAAAGTACGGAGAATTCGGAGAAAAAAACAACCATTAAAAAAGAGTTAACAAACTGAAAACATGAAGTTTCAGCAAATTGAACTTTTATTAGAACAAATTATATTTGAGGATACAATAAATGGCTCTGAAACCGTCTTTCCAGCCTATCTTTTTGCCTTCTTCGAAGGTACGTCCGTAATAACTGATTCCTACCTCGTAAATACGGATACCTTTAACGCGGGCAATTTTCGCCGTTACTTCAGGTTCAAATCCGAACCGGCGTTCTTTCAGATTTAAAGATTGCAAGGTAGGTGTTCTAAACATTTTGTAACACGTTTCCATATCGGTAAGATTCAGATTTGTAAACATATTAGAAAGGAAGGTTAGAAATTTATTTCCGATACTGTGCCAGAAGAATAATATCCGATGCGGGTTACCGCCCATAAAGCGACTGCCATACACTACGTCGGCCACTTCATCTACAAAGGGTTGGAGCAAAATATTGTATTCTTGGGGATCATACTCAAGATCGGCATCTTGAATTACGGTTATTTCCCCTTTAGCCAACTTAATTCCGGAATGCAACGCAGCGCCTTTTCCCATATTGCGTTCATGCCGGCTAACATTTAGCTGCATATGGGGATTATTCGCATGGTAGGCCATTAAGGTTTCATACGTACCATCTTTTGAGCAATCGTCTACGATAATAATTTCCTTTTGAAACCCTCCAATCAATTCCACTTCTTGAATTTTATCCAAAATCAAATGGATAGTTTTTGCCTCATTATATGCGGGTATTACTATTGATAACAACGACATCGGTTCAAAATTAGTTTAAAGTTTGGGCTTTACCTCCATCAAACCCGGAACAAAATACCATTTGCCTGTAACAATTTCTTTACAACGGTAACGGCTGCGCAATTTAGGTCCTCTTTCAAACAAACGATTTTCGATATAAAACTGGGCACCTTCTTGAATATTCTCGACCAAAAGGTGCAGTTCTTTTCGAATATCATATTGCTTTAAAGTTCTGACTAGTTCGGGACTTGTACAACTACTGGCAGCTGGATTTTTCACATAATTACTTACGGCCATTAATACATCATTGGGTAAATATGAATCCACTAAAATCGGTTTGGAAACTTCATAAAATTCAGATTTCCACTCACCGCCGTGCGGCTTTACTTTATGTCCGTTCTTTTCGAAATTAATAAGGTGGGCAGTCTCGTGAAGAAAGGTAATTAAAAACGAATACGGATTTAGATCATTGTTTACGCTAATGCGATGCGGCTCTCCTGTTCTCGGCGGTCGATAATCTCCTAGTTTAGTTTTACGAGGTTTCTTAATATGCAATTGTATTCCATATTTCCATAACAGATCATGGGCATATTGCGCACTTCCTTGGGGGAGGTACTTTTCTAAAGTTTGAAGGAGTCCGTTCGACATATTCAGTTAGAAATGAGCGCCGTTTTATACTAATTGAAATTTAAATACTACATTCCAAGTGTTGAAGGAATTCAATAGGCCTACAATCATAAATGAATGCGTTCTGCTACGGTTAAACCAATGGATAGCGAAGATGTGGCTGCAGGACTTGGGGCGTTCAATACATGAATAAAATGAGCACTTTCTTGAATGTAGAAGTCGTCTAATAAATTTCCTTCTTTGTCTACAGCTTGCGCCCTCACTCCTGCGGGTGCGGGCTCTAGGTCGTGTTCTTGAATTTCGGGTATGAGTTTTTGTAGGGCTTTGGTAAAGGCAGCTTTTGAAAAGGAACGGTAATATTCTCCCAACCCTGTTTTCCAATATTTTAATGCTACTTTTTGAAACCCACGCCAAGAAATACTTCCCCAGAAATCCGAAAAATCAAAACTTGTTTTGGTATATCCTTCTCGTTTAAATGCAAAAACGGCATTGGGACCTGCCTCTATTTCTCCCGTAATTCTGCGGGTAAAATGCACTCCTAAAAAGGGAAATTGGGCATCAGGGACGGGGTAAATTAAAGACTTCACCAAATGCGCTTTTTCTTTCTTTATTGTATAATATTCACCTCTGAAGGGAATGATACGTACATTTAGTTTTTCTCCGGCAATAGCCGCAATTTTATCGCAATACAAACCAGCGCAATTCACCACTTTATGCGCCGTCAAGGTGCGTTTACTTGTTATTATGCTGACCATTTCACCTTGTACTTCAAACCTGCGAACTTCTTCGCTGGTTAGCACCTCTACCCTATCAGAAGCTTTAAGTACAGCCCCCAATGCATCGGTTAATTGCCTGTAGTTTACGATTCCTGTTTGGGGTACAAAAATGCCTTTTATTCCCCTTGCATGTGGTTCATAGACTTTGATCTCACTTTCCGTCAACCACTTTAAACCTTCGAGACCGTTTTCTACACCTCTATTATAAAGGGTTTGTAGCGCATCAAATTCGGAAGTATCGGTTGCCACAATAACCTTACCACACAGTTCATAAGGGATATTATTTTGAGCGCAGAAGTCAATTAACATTTCATAACCGCGCAAACAATTTTGAGCTTTCAAGCTTCCCGGCTTATAGTATATCCCAGAGTGTATTACCCCGCTATTATGTCCGGTTTGATGGGCTGCCAAATGCGACTCTTTTTCAATAATAGTGATCTTTAAATCAGGGTGGTTCATCCATATTTGATATGCCGTTGCGATGCCCACAATCCCTCCTCCCACTATTACTAATTGCTTCATATCACAAAAGTAATAAATTTGAGGGGCTGCCAAGCCTGATCCGCTTTAATTTTGAATTTTGAAGTTCCTCCATCACATACAACTATAATCGCGGATTATCGGCTGCTTTAACTAATTCTATTTTTGTTTGCCAAAGCGATTTTCCTATCAAACAAGTGGAACAACGTTTCTCTTTACAATAATATTTAAATTGACTTTGCAACTCATAGCTATTTTTTTGATTAAAATGTGATGTGGGCAACATCCATTTCATAGGAGTACTTATTCTATTTAGCTCAAAGGACCCTTTATCAAGTATGCTTAATAAATCCTGCTTTAATTCTTTACCTAGGAATAAGCGACGGGCTCCCCAAATGGGCAAAATAGCATTTTGAATGAGTTTAGACCTTTGTAGATAATTCCAGTTTTTAATTAAATCAAAAATGTTGGGATTAGGATTTTTATGCTGCGGGTTGGGCTTGTTTAATTGATTTTTCAATTCTTCTTGTTTAACATGTGTGTTGATAGCCTCGTTTATTGAATTCGTACTCTTCCATAGTAATTTACTATCTAATTGTTCATACGATTGTTCGTTTAATAAAGCATCTAGGTATCCCTTGTTATTCTCCATCCAAAACAGACTCGATAATAAACGCTGTATAGGATACCCTCCAGGTCGAATATTGCGATGTTGCCAACTCGATATTTTTTCCAAGGGTGGAAACACAT
>ERZ891134.985-NODE-985-length-21072-cov-6.353428_pt1 | contig 21072 bp, 27 predicted proteins | sample MGYA00520888_ERZ891134 | MGnify/ENA primary metagenome ERZ891134 (study PRJEB32303, sample SAMEA104408692) | aquatic metagenome | biome: Brackish water; feature: Coastal; material: water | place: Baltic Sea | collected 2014-10-23 | depth 10 m ... | reverse complement strand
TCACAAACTTACTGACACTTAAACCACAATGTGCAATACTAGATGAAATAGATACTGGGTTAGATTCAAATGGTTTAAAACTTGTAGTTGATATTATTAATAATAGAAAGAAAGAAAAATTATCAACTATTGTGATAACACACAATATCAGTACTGTGCAAAATTTAGATTACGATTACGGATTAATGTTTGAAAAAAACGAACTGGTCCTAGTAGATAACAATACAGTTGAACAAAAATTAAAGGATGGGTATGACTAAGTCATGCGAGTCCTTGCTAGATGTATTACTTGAAATTGGTGACAGCCAATGGTCAATAAACGCAACTAAAGAATTCTTAAGCACATCCTTGCATAATTCTTACAGGCCAGTAAATTACAAACTCGAAGAATATTCGTCTGCTGTTTTTAAAAGTCTTTGGACAAAAGAATTAGAATTCCCATTTAATAATAGCCAAAGCAACGCAAGTATTTACAGTAATGGATTCAATGACGAAATACCAGAAAATGTAAAATTTAAATCAGGGCAATTTTCTGGTAATTACGAACTCAAAGATCTTGGCGGACAGATATGGCATGATACCGGTGATGCATATGGCAATGTTTATGACTATTATACAAAGTCAGTAGATGTAATCAAAAACAGTACTATCCCTGGATTACTTGCCACTGCTTTAACAGGCGGTACAAGTGTATGCAGTCTGAGTACATGGAACAACACCCATACATTAAATTTTATCAATGAAGACATTGACAGCAAAAACAGTTCATTGAATGCAGGAGTATACTTAGTACATGTTAGAGATAAGTCTAGTGTAAAAATTAAAGAATCTATAATCGATAGTAAAGACATGTACTTAAACAAATGGCTTTATGTTATTGGTTACGGTAGTAAATTAGAACTTACTAGAGAAGTAATTAATAGCAACGGTGTAATCGACGACGTAAGTATTATTCAATATCCTAACAGCGAATTAATTATTAATACATATGACAAAGACCCGCAATGGAGACATTTAGATATTACTGCATACCAAGATACAAAGACTACTATTAACGGTAGTGTATTATGCAAAAATTCAAGTTCATCTCATAGTGTAAGTGTAAATCATAAGGGAGACAATGGAACTAGTACAATAAAATACCACTCAGCAATTTACAATGATAATACCACAGACTTTATTGGTAGCATAAATGTTGATAAAAAAGCAATAGGTACTAATTCTAATATGATAAACAAAAACTTATTAATGGACAAAAATAGCAAAGCAAAATCAATCCCAAAACTAAATATCAATACAAAAGAAATACAATGCACACATGGATGTACTATTAGCAACGTCGACAAAAACGAACTATACTACTTAGAAACTCTTGGTGTAAGTAAAAATAAAGCAAAAACATTGATTGCAAATGGGCACATACAAATATGATTAACAGCAACATCAGAAACCATTTTAAAGCACTAAAGTCTGGCAAAGTGTATCTTGATACTGCGGCAACAAGTCTTACTCCTGATACAGTTATAAATAAAATGGCTGAGTATTATAATGAGTATCCTAGTAATGTACATAGAGGAAACTATGCGTGGGGAGATGTTGCTACAGAAGAATACGAAGGCGTAAGAGACAAAGTTAGAGATTGGTGTAATGCACATAATTATGAAGTAGTGTTTACATCAGGTGCAACATTTTCGTCCAACTTGATATATTATAATTTACCTAACTTAGGAATTAAAAAATCCATAATTAGCCTTAATGATCATCATGCTAACATTGTGCCTTACAGATTACATAACTCTAATGTTGAGCAAATACCTATACCAGATAACGGAGTATTTAATGAAGAAGAACTGTTTAAATTCGGGTCACTAGACGCACACATCTTGCATATAAGCGGGGTTTTCAATGCAACTGGGCAAATACTGGACATAGAAAAAATTACGCACACAGCAAAAGAATTAGGCGGGTTAGTAGCATTAGACATGAGTCAGCATATGAGTCATGACACATTAGATGCAGATAAAATCAATGCAGATTTTTACTACTGGAGTTCTCATAAACATTACGGACCAACAGGCACAGGTATATTGTTAATCAAAAAATCAATAGCAGAACACATGAAACCGTTAATAGGTGGTGGTGCCCAAGTAAGCAATGTGACCGATAACAAAACAGAATTTTGGGGCATACCATTAAAATTAGAAGCGGGTACACCTAATATAGCAGGAGTCATAGGCACTGGGGCAAGTATAGACTTTATGCAAAAGATCGGTATGGATGTAATACACGCCCACACGCAAAATCTATTAGGGATAATCATTAAAGAATTAAGAGAAAGAAAGATACCTATTATATGTGACGAGTTACCACTAGAGCAAAGAGGTGGTTTAGTGAGTTTCACCATACCGGGACAACATTCATATGATGTTAGTGTAGCACTAGGACTGCGAGATATATATGTTAGGTCAGGTAAACTTTGTGCTCACCCTGTGGTAAACAAATTATCAGACAATGGATTTATCAGAGTAAGTGTTGGCATCAACAACAACGAAGTCGATATTGCAAGATTTTTTGATGCATTAGATCAGGTTTTAATTAATGGATGACTTTAGAAAGTTTTTGGCCGATAAGGTTAACTCTAAATTAAAAGATATATACGATCCTGAGGTACCTGTAAATATTGTAGATTTAGGATTAATATACAACATAGAAATCAATAAAGAAATGGATTGTCAAGTATTAATGACTCTTACTGCACCTAATTGTCCTGCCGCAGAAATATTACCAGCAGAAGTCCATGCCGCCGCGGCAACAGTTGAGGGTGTACAAAAAGTAAATGTTGACATAACATTTAACCCACCTTGGAATCCAGATCTTATATCAGAAGAAGCACGGTTCACACTAGGCATAGAATAAATACTTGCTTACGCCACATATGGTGTAAAGGAAAAAAATATGAATATTATAAATCACTTCATGAATAACATGAAGACGGTATTAGTAGACAGATGGAAAGATTGGAGCGGAAGAAGTAATAGACCAGAGTATTGGTTTTTTACATTGTACGCAAGTATTATTGCTTTCCTGGCAATGGGAATAGATTATCTTATAGGTTTTCAATTCTTTAATTGGATTGACCCATTCTCAGAAAGCAACAACGCAGGAATATTTGTAGCGATCTGGATATTGGCAACATTACCAGCATCACTAAGTGTTACTGTAAGACGACTACATGACAGAGGTCACAGTGGTTGGTGGCTAATTGCTTTATTTGTACCTGTGCTAAACTTCATACCATTATATTGGTTAGTAAGAGCGGCAAAGGATACACCAGAAGCAAAGAAATATGTAAACCCTTATGGGAAATTACCTAAATAATAGAACGGAGAAATAGATGTCATCGATTAAAAGAAAAGTACCTGTAATGGATTTTCCAGTCAGAGTTGAAACTGATGAGAATCCAGGATGGAAATGGGATACCTTAACTTATGACCAAATTTTTGCAGGTAAAAAAGTTATAGTATTTGGATTACCAGGTGCTTATACTCCTACTTGCACAACTAACCAGTTACCTGGCTACGAGGCTTTCTATGAGCAGTTCAAAGCAGAAGGTATTGACGAAATCTTTTGCTGTTCAGTAAATGATACATTTGTAATGAACTCTTGGTTCAGAGAAGTTAATGTAGAAAAAGTAAAACCAATGCCAGACGGTACAGGTAAATTTACTAGACAAATGGGTTTCTTAGTTGATAAAAGTGTTATAGGTTTTGGACTTAGAAGTTGGAGATATGCAATGATTGTTAATGATGGTAACATCGAAGCAATTTTTGAGGAGCCAGGATACAGCGACGAATGCCCCGATGATCCATATCAAGTCAGTGACCCAAATACAGTTTTACAGTTTATTAAATCAGGTACACTACCTAGCATAAACGACCAAGACGAAGAATAAGATTAGGGCGGCCTTAACGCCCTATTCTTTTTATCCACACCATATAAATATTAGCATGTCCACAAAACACATCACAGATGTGCTGTTCGTAGTGCAGGCTAGAGTAAACAGTACAAGAGTACCTCGAAAAATGATTAGACCATTTGCAAGTACCAGTTTGATCGATATGTGTTTACGCAAAATTAAAAAGTCCAAGATACCACAAGAGCAATTTATTCTCAGTGCTAACGAAATTCATTTGAAAAGATTAGCAGAACACCATGGACTAAATGTTTTTGATAGAAGTGTTAAAAGTGCTAACGAAGAAAAAGATTTACAGTCATTATACGAATGGTACGATCAGTTTCCACAGTACAAGTATGTAGTACTCATAAATGCATGTAATTTATTTCTCACAGTAGAAACAATAGACAATTTTATTGATACATATCTTAACTCTCCCAACGATGGACTATTTGCTGTTACTAATAAGAAAAATTACTTTTGGAATAGCAATGGAGATCTTATAACGCCATGGCCAGAAGGTTACGAACTAATGAACACAAAAGCAGTAACACCAACATACGAAGGTGCCCATTGTTTATATGCAAGTAGATTGGACCTAATAGGCGAAGGCAGTTTTATGGGTAAGGCGCCATTCAAAAAAGACAACCCAGAGATATTTGTAATAGACGAGTTTGAAAGTCTTGATATAGATTACGAATGGCAATTTGATTTATACACATCGTATTGGGAAAAACTAAATGGTTAAGATAATAGCAGAAATAGGAATCAACCACAACGGCGACTTAGAGCTTTGTAAGAAAATGATTGCCGCGGCCAAAGAAGCAGGAGCAACTGCTGTAAAGTTTCAAAAACGCAACCCAGATACTTGCGTACCAGAACACCAAAAAAGTATGATACGCCAGACACCATGGGGCGAAATGACTTACTTAGAATACAAACACAAAATAGAATTTGGTAAATCTGAATATGACGAGATACGCAGGTACTGTAAAGAAATAGACATCGACTGGTTCCTTAGTGTGTGGGACATCGACAGTTTACATTTTGCATTGCTGTACGGTAACAGACTAGTCAAAATACCAAGTGCGTTGGCAACAGACGAAGAATTAGTTAGACGTGCTGGTAGTAACTTCGATAATGTTATCGTAAGCACAGGCATGTGCAACTTCCAAGAGGTTGTACAAATGACAAAAAGATTTGAACACACAAGGAACTTGATATTATTTTATACAGTAAGTGCCTATCCGGCTCCACTGGATCAACTTAACTTAGACACAATAGACTTATACAAAGAGTTTGGTTTTAAATTAGGTTACAGTAGCCACGATGTTGGTGTGTACCCAGCGGCGGCAACAGTTCTTAAAGGCGTCGAGTATATTGAAAAACATTTTACTACAGATAAAACACTTTGGGGTACTGACCAATCGGCAAGCATGGAGCCAAGTGAATTAAAAGAATTAGTCGAGCAAGTTAGAATGCTAGAACAAACTGTAGGCAAGCGGTTTGATGTGTTGCCATGCGAAGAACCAAACAGGAAAAAACTAAGACCATGAAAGTAGCATATTGTTTATCAGGACTTGTAGATAATGAAGAACTGACTATACATGGCCTTAACGATATACAAGCATCACAACAAATAGACTTTTTTTGTCATACTTGGGACGACGAAAAGAATCCTGGTAAAGATATTATAAACAATTATAACTTTAAACAAACTAGTATATCTACATACGAAGAGTACGAAGAATATATTTTATCACTCGAAGAAGCAGATATGTTGTATACTTCCTCGAACTCAGATAAAGAAAAACGACATTTCTTTAGAACACATTTAGCACAATTTTACAGCACAATAAAAAGTGTTGAAATGGCTGTACAACATGACGACTACGATATAATTATCAAAGCAAGATCAAATATAAGGTTTGAAAAATCTATGTGCAGTTCTTTTGCTGAAAGTTTAACCAGAGATATCGACCCAATACTAAAAAGAGATTCGGGTGCATGGAAACACTTCCAGCAACCAAAAAGCGATGATAGACCAAATACAAAATGGGACACCTGGCCTAGTTGTGTTGATAATGTACCAGTAGTGTTTGCACCTTCTTTTACTTTTCCTATATGGAAAAACAATGCACCTTTTCTAGATACAATTTTTGCCATGGAAAAACCATTTGCCAAATCACACATACTACATCCAAACTTTTTATCTAACATCATGCAGACATTTATTTGGTTTGCCACTAACACAGATACTCTAGCAATGGAGGCAGACAAAGTCTGGTTCAAGTATTTAATGGATAACAACATTGCTGTATTTGGATTTCCTATTGAAAGTTGGATGACCAGAGACCGGAAGATAATAATATGATAGCAATATGGGGACTAGGTTCAGCAGGTGGTAGATATAAAAACATTGCCAACGACTTAGGTTATACAACAAAGATTTTAAAAAGGCAGGACAACGGTGACAGTTTTAATTTTGATGATTTAGATTTATCAGAAATAGAAGCCGCTATTATATGTACGCCAACAGTATTCCACAAAGAACAGTCTATAAAATTTTTAGAAAATAATATTCCTGTGTTATGTGAAAAGCCAATAGCACATACATACCAAGATGGTAGAGAAATAATAGACGTTGCTATTAAACACGGAACCAATTTTATGGTAGGTTACAATCAAAGATATTTTGCGGCCTACAAAAAGTTTCAAGAGGCCCAGTGGGGCAAACCCATCTATGCAGAAAGCAAATGGAGTGAACTAGTATCCGGGTGGCATCCACACGAAGACTATAGAGACTCTTATGCTGTTAGACCTGACTTAGGTGGAGGTGTACCTTTGACTTTAAGCCACGACTTTGACTGGTGGACAGGTCTATTTGGTGACTTAACTGTTTTAAGTGTACACCACTCTACTGGTGCTCTTGATGTTGACATACCTACATCGTATGACATTGTGTTAGACAATCATGATTCGTCATTACAAGTAAATATGCATCTGGACTATGAAGGATCGCCCACTGAACGATACTATAAAGTAGAGTACGAAAAAGGCACATTATACTATAACCCAATAGATTCGCTTTGCGAATTTACACATAAAGATAGCACAATTGAGGAAGTAATGGTACCTTCATTTAGCAATGAAAGAAGCAGTTCTTTTGTAAATACATTTATTAAATTTATGAATGAAAACGATCGCATAGGAAATAAAACAGATTGGGAGTTAGGTTTAACTGCATTAGAAATAGCAGACACAGTTGAGAATTGGAAATGAAAAACAAAGTATTAGTTTTAGGCAATGGTATTATTGGTACACAGGTTAAAACTGCGGCTACTCAATTAGGCTACTCTGTAGCAACAGCAGACATCAAGGAGGCTATGTTTCAAGTAGACTTACGAGACGAAGAACAATACGCCAAAGTATTACATGATTGGAAGCCTAATATAATATTTAATACAGCAGGCAAAGATCAAAAATTAGGTGAAGATGCAAAACCTTTACACGAAATGCAAAACACAGACTGGGATAATTTATTTGGACATAACACAGACTTACTGTTTAATGTAGCAAGAACATCATTAGCATACTTAATGAATAGCGATCATGAAAATAAGAAATTAATATTTACACCTAGCACTTACAGTTTTGTATCACCTAATCCAAATTTCTATGAAGACGATTTTGTAAAAAGTTTTGCATACGTTGGATCACAAAGTGTATATGTAAATCTAATTCAGTATATTGCAAGACATTATGCCAAACACAATATCACTTGCAATGGTCTTGTTCCACATTTAGTAATGCACGAACTTAAAAATGTCGATAGCACTTACTCACCTATAGGCCGATCATGTTTGCCAGAAGAACTATTGCCTGTACTTAAAATGTTAATAGATGAAGAAAATACATATATGACAGGTGAGTTTATCAAAGTAAACGGAGGCTGGTTATGTTAGAAATAATTAGAAATGCAATTAAAAATAACGACGACGGTGATGGTGCAGACATAAAAAATATTATATTATGGTCTGGTAGTCACGAGACAGCAGAGGAATATTTTTCTTCTTATTTAAAATACGAGTTAGGATATAAATGGGTTGGTCCGCTAGATGTTTCGTTAGGTAATATACCAGTATGGCGCCAATTTGCAGACTTTCAATACGAAGTACCGTGGTGCCTATCTATTACTCCTACCGAATTATTTTTAGGAAATTACGATTACGGAGTAAGTGATCAAGCCAAAAAAACACACGAAGAATTAATCAAGCAATGGATTTATACGGAACAAGCAGTCACGATACAAATTGATCACACACCAGGTTTAAATCATCAAAGTATTATAAAGCATGAGCAGTGGTAATTTAGTAGCAGTTGATTTTGAGATTGCAAGTACTTGTAATGCTGTCTGCCCTGTGTGTATTAGACGTAAACACGGACAACTCGCAGAGTTTTCTCAACAATATATAACAGCAGAAGAAGTTAAACGCATATTAAGTGATACTGTACAACAGTTAGAGCATATACAATTCTGCGGTAACTACGGCGACCCAATGACCAATCCTGAGATACTAGACATCTGTGAATGGATAAGAAGCAACAATGAACATGTTAGTATGCGTATTAGTACCAACGGTGGCATAGGTAGTCCTAAACACTACAAGAGGCTAGGACAGTTAGGTGTACATCTCATATGGGGTATTGACGGTGCAAGTAAAGAAGTAAACGAATTACATCGTGTTAGAGTTGACTTCAATAAAGTTATGCGTAATATGGATGAATATTTAAGTGATATCAAAGATGGTACATACCACGAATGGCAGTATATCGTGTGGCAAGAGAACGCACACGAATTAGAAGAAGCAATCAAAATTGCACACACTAAAAATATCAAAGTGTTTTATATAAGACGTCCGAATGGAGCAGATTGGGGACCCATTCATGTTTACAACTTCCAAGGGGAGCATACACACTTGCTTCATGGTCCAAATGAAACTGAATTATTAGATACACACTGGTCACTTAAAACACAATATCCAGAACTAATGCAAAAGTTACAAACACAGAATATCTTTTTTACTCCACCAAGAAAAGCAGAGTTTGATAACGTGCCGCCCAAAATAAACGGTAAACCTTTCCCACAAAATGCGCCTTACAGCGAGTTACTAAATGATGGTGATCAATATCTTGTTGATTCTACAACAGACCAAACGTGTTTTAGCAAGAACTTCCATGATCCTAATAACTTAACAGAAAATAAAAATTATGTGTTTATAAGTTTTGACAACTATGTCTATCCATGTTGTATGATAGGTAGTAATGTTGCTCAATCTAAGACTAGTATATTCGAAGGTGGACCAATCAATTCTATATTAAATAAAATAAATAACATTGGCGAAGAAGCATTTAGTATCAAAGATAAATCACTTAAACAAGTACTTGACAGTGGTGTATTAAATACCACATACTTTGATAACATAGAAAGCAATGCAGATGCATTTTGCAAACTCACATGTGGCAAATGCGATAATAACAAGTATAAGGTTGTTTAATGGAAGAACGATTAAGAGCAAGAGATTTTATAGACTGGGATGCCTTGTGGAATGCAGAAATACAAACTCATCCTTATATCCATTGCGAGGTTGATCTTATTAAACCAGAGTTCTGTGAACTGATTTATGAAGAACTAAAGCCAGGCTTCTATGATGCATATGAACCAGGTGTAAATGACAGAGATGGTGCTTTTCCTGTGTTTTCAACAGGATGTATGAACGAATCATACGCAGGAGATATGCAAAATGAACTTAATACTTGGGACGACTGGAACGAATGGTTTAAACAAAAATTAGATGTAGACTTAGGTCTATCTCATGACACATGGCCTAGGTTTGGTTATCAAGGTGCAAACCCTAACAGTAACTTTGAACCACACACTGATCAACATGACATCACAGAGGTATGGGCAAAAGGACTAATATACTTACATGACTCAGTGGGTACCAAGATGTACGAAAGCGAATTAATTACTCACAAAAATTTTGTAGATCCAGATGGTAATACTGTAAAAAACCCTGTTTCAGAACCTTATTACGAGGCAAGTAACGAATACAAAGAATCTAACGGTATTGGCAAACTGTTCTTATTTAAATGTTATGATCGCAGTTTCCATGGCACAGACTTTTCTTCTTTAAATCAGGAATCAAAAAGAATCATACTTGCCGGCACATTCAAATAAATATTTTACATGAAAATAAGACTTATATGGAATTTTATTCCTGTCCTTATCTTTATATCTAACTGGATGCCTAAAAAATTTAGTGGTTACCATGTAGGATGTTTAGTATTAATTAGACCAACGCACAAAGAAGACGAAGGGTTAATACAGCACGAACTAACACATGTTAAACAAAATTTGAGAACATTAGGGTGGTCAGGTATAAAACAAATTTGGAATAAAAACCACAAATTAAATAGAGAATGTGAAGCATACGCAGTACAACTTCAGCATGTACCAGCAAATCAATATAAAACAATACACACTAGGTTTGTTAATTACATGTATACAAAATACGACTTAGGTATGAGCAAAAACTTCATACGCAGAAGGTTCGAGGAATACACGGCGTAGGGTAACGGTAGGCGTAGACTCCGGCTCCGCTTAAACGATTTTTTCAACTCCTAATTGGATAAAGGACATTATTATGACTAGAACAGTAAATCACAACAGTGAAAAATTAGACAACAACGTGGTAATTGAGACCGCAAAGGGCCAAGAGTTCACTGTGGGCGAGATCAAACATTCTGGTAGGATTCAGAAGAGTGCGACTCCTAAGCAAGATCTTTCATGGTATATCAAATGGACTGCCAGTGTTTTTATATTGGGATCAATGAGCATGAGAGGCATAGACGGCCTGCAAGTGTATGATCTCATACTGAGTCTGGTGGGTGTGGCAGGATGGATGTGGGTAGGATTCTTGTGGAAAGACCGTGCTCTCATACTGTTAAACGGTGTGGGTATTATACTGTTTATGCGTACACTGATGCAAGACTATTTATTGATGTAATGTTTTTTGCTGTCTTCGTCGTGTAAGCCGTTAACGTCTATATAACTGAATTTGTTGTTAAACCTACTCATGCTGATACTGTGAATGTGTTCTGCTAACACATCTGTCATCATTTCAGTGGGTATATAGTCACTGCTGAGCCACCCACTATCCTTCAATGAGTTGTATTGTCTGCGTTTTTCCAACATTTGCCAAATGGTGGTTTGTTCACTGGGATCTAAGCAACTGCTCACAAACAGTCTATCTGGATCATGACTGAATGGTATAGGCACATAGTCAGGGTCAACAAACTGGCACCAACTTTTTATCACATTGGGTATGAATGAATCATCATGGTTTTCTTCCAGTTCATTCACAATACTGTATCCTAAATCTGTACTGCCGCCCACAATCCACCAACCTGCATTGCCGTTAATATCGCTCTTGCTACACACAGGAAGACTTTGGTTAGATAACTTTGCCAGTCTAGACAAAACGTTCAGCACAGACGTTCTGTGTGCGTCTAACACACCGGATTGCGGTATATCCATATCTCTGAACATGTTGCCCAACACATACACTATGGTGATGTTATTGCGGGGATATCTGCCACGTAGATCTATGCTGTTTAAATAATTTTCCAATACGGTTATACTTTGCTGTGGTGTCTGATATGGCATACTCAAATTGGTCACAGAGAAAAACTTTCTAAAACTGTTTTCCACACTCAAGTCACTGCTGGTTATTGCATCAGTATAACTGCCCTGGCACCATTCGTCGCCTACCAATATCAGTCTGGGTTTATCTTTCATGTGCCAGTGTGCTCCATAATCCGTATATGCTGTCAGAATTTTCATACTGATTCAGCAGGGTGTTGTATATTTTCTGCATCAATGAGTCTGACTCTAGTATTGTGTTTATTCTTTTATTCATGTTAGGCACAATATCAGAGTCAACATTCACCACTGAGTATGCACCAGGTAAGCCAGGTATAGGTAGTGTATTTGCAAATCTCACTGTGCCATTTTCATATTCTGTGACTGGTAATTTTTGCACTATGTTGTTTCTGTTATATTCCCAACCTGTGACATGATGAAAGATACTGTCATGTATCAATGTGTTTTTAAACAGCACAGATATCCACGTGCCATTGATTTGTCTTTGTTTGTCGTCGGTAGAGCGATCTGCTATGGTGTCGCACACACTGATCAGCCAACGTTGATCGAGATTGCTTAACACTGGCTCTTGATATTTTTCTAGATAATCACAAAACTCTAAACCCGATATCCTGTGACTTCTACGCATCAGCACAATCATTTTTTTTATTTTGTACACGCACATAGGCTTACCAATGTCGTCGTTCCATTCTTTTGCCAGATGCTGATCTATTGTGAGCCCGTTTCTGCTTATGCCGTGGTGTACCTCACGTTCGCCAGATATGATTTCCATGTTCTCATCCATACTGATATTTATCGTGTAGCAGATTGCGATTCTATAAATACTAGCATGAAAGCATGGATAGTAGGCGACAGTTTTAGCACACCTTGTTTAACCACAGACATATTCCCCAGCGACACTCAATTGCCAACTGACGATATAGTGCAAGGCACCGAGTGGGTAAACCAAGTTGTAGCCAACTTGGGTTATGAATATAACACAATGTGTAATTTAAGTATGCCAGGTTGTTGCAATCAATATATTTTACACAACATTGATTGGGTGTTACACAATGATGCATTTGACAACGAACAGGATCTATTAGTAATTGTGCCTACTGCACCTAGTAGATTTATGTATCGTGCAGAACCCAAAGACGTAAACAAAAACATATTCAAATTCTCAGACAACCGAACAGCACATTTAAATACAGCAGGCTCGCATAGCACAGGCACTGATGTAATAGACGAATACAATGCATTATACAGAGACCATGAATTTGATTATTACAGAACTGTTAGTACATATGACAAAACACTATCGTTCCTGAGTTCATTTAACATAGACTATTTGTTTTGTAATGCTTTTTGGTGTACACCTGAGTATGGCGACAGTATCCCAGGTTATAAGCCACAGTTCATCAACTTTGACTTTCCCAAATATGAAATAGGCTTTGAAGCCGACAAACAAGCACACGGTGAAGACGTAACTGGGTATTATTCAAATCACTTTACACACATAGGCAACGATGCTTATGCAAAAGCAATACTGGATTACATACATGAAGGGAGTTGAGTTTTGGATACCATCAGGCGGTGGTGGCATACCTGCACAAATGAAAAGCGGACAAGTAAGCAGACACATGCGAGAGTGGTGCGAACGTTATAAAGTAGAACCTGTAGATGTAATCAAAAGCAAAGGTGCACTCACATACTATTTTTTAAACACAGATATTCCAAAATTTGTATTGACATGGAACAGTGACTTCTCATACAAACTAACTGATTAATTATATATAAATAATTATATGTCACAATATGCAATTACAGAATTAAGTGCTCAAGAAAACTTTGTGAGTCCTAGCGAACTCAAAGAACTAAACAGTTTAGTTAATTACTTTGTAGAAAACAAATTACTATATGCTAGGCATCAAAGACCTAGAAGGTTTTACTGCCAATTAAATCTGCATCACGATAAAAAATACATGACTCCACTAATACATCAATTAATAGATCGTGCTCGTTCTAGCACAGGTATACACGAGAGTCTCATAGATCCAAAGTTAGGTATTATATTAAGTGTGATATATCCAGGTGGACAAGTGGAGTTTCATAAGGACTTGTATAATGAACCTGGGTATACAAATCACAGACTGTGTATCATGTTGCAACGTGAATCACATCACAGTTACGATCCTATAGTACACACACCAGAACTAGTACGAGTACCAATGATTGTAGAACCAGGAACTGCTTGGTTTTTTAATGCCTCTGAACACCGGCATGGCACAGAATTAATAGAAGGTGACTCACCTAGAGTAGTACTACAAATAGGATTCCAATGCACAACTAAGAATTAAAAAGATTCTATATAGCAATTTTTCATAAAATCTCTGTATGGGGTTTTTGCTTCCCAACTATTACACTGATCATTTATATTTGTATAACTGATATCAAATTGCGAATTAAAACCCACTTGCCATATTATATCACCCGTGGCCACATGCTCTTTGATATGCTGTGGTAAAAGTTTGCATAAATCTATATGAAATAATATTTGTACATTTTTACACACCAAGTCAGAGTAGTCTACTGTGAAACTGTTATTCCGCTCAAAGTCTGGTAAAAATTCTGTAAACTGCTTGGCGTCAATGTGCAGATGATGTAAACCATTTTCTGCAGGTGTTACTGAAGTGTAACACACTTCTCCTACACTGATTTTGGCATGTGACGGATATACGTTAGAAATGTTTTGTGAACGCATATTTGAAAACATATCCGTCACACCTTCACCTAATAATGCATTGCCAATAATTTCATGTATGTATAAATCACCTGCAGGCAATACGTCTGTGCAGAGATTTAATTGAACTACTGTTACTTGGGGTGTATCTGCAAATACTGTTCTCAAATACTCACAAGTGTCAGGATCCTGATCACATGCTATCACAGATTTGGCACCACCAAGTAATGCTAGATAAGAACACAATCCTGATCCAGCACCGCAGTCTACTACAACTAGGTCTAGACATATACCGCTTGACAAAAACTCAGCATACGCATTTGTGCGTTTATAGTCACACACCAAAGAGTGTAAATGTGGAATAGTATAATGGGAAAATTGTTTCACCTTAATATTTATGATGTAGGTGCTGAATTCTTGTACGCATGTGAAACAGGCAAACTGCTTTCCAGTCCCCACTTATGAGCAAGGTAGCCTTCTGCTTTTTCCAGTATAGACATGTCAGTACCGCTGGTACCTGGAATGTTTGCTACAGCAAAGAACTCACCCAACTTACCATCGAGTTCTTGTGACGATCTGTTTCTCATCAATCTCAATTCCTGATTTGTTTGTAAACTGTTGTCATAGTCATTTACTGGTGTAAATGCATTGGAACCATCTACCCTAACACCAATTTGATTGCCTGACTTGTTAAACCAACAAGCCACAACGTGCCAATTGTTTATGGTTAAACTTTTTAAACTCCACTCTTCCAAATTACCAATACTGCTACTGATCTTATTAGAAAATAGTCCATCTAAATCTAATTCACCTGGCCAAGTGTTGTTACTGGCTCCTGAACTTAAAGCATAATCTGTTTTGGGTGAACCGTTTGTTTCATAACTCCAAACAGAATCCTGTGTACTATTAGTTCCTTCAAATCTAAACACACCTATTGCCCAGTGATTACCACTTGATACCTGTGCTTGGTAACTTGTACTTTGTAAATAATCACTATTACCATCAAAGTCAAACACATTCAAACTGTTTTGTGTGCTGGAATTTGTTAATGGGTTACCGCCTACACTCATTGTGTATGTACCTGCTTTATCTGTTACTGACAGTAAGGATGTTCCGCTTCTTGAATAACTTGAACTGTCACTGGCATCTATCCAAGCAACTGTAGTTAAGTCTGTGCTGGGATTCCATGCCGTTGAAGGACATACTCCTAGGGAAACATAACCTGATGAACCTGATAGACTAGGATCATCTTGTGCTGGTGTATTGCCATCCTGGAATATGCTTCTGATAGTAGTAAGCGATGGCTTACTGATAACTGGCGCCATCCATGTGTTAAAAAATGCATAACCTAATGGATTATTTGTTTGAATGCCTGATGGTGTACGCATTGAATCACTCCATTCCGGAGAAAGGCTTCCACCGTCCCACAAACTGGAGTAGTCAAACATACAGAAGTTAAGCAAGAACAAATATTCTTTTGCGGCTACTTCAAATGCGTCTGAATCGGTTTTCCAAGTATTTCCACCATAGCCTGATGAATCCCAATAGCCGTCATCGTATGCTTCTTCCATTGCCGCATACAAATCACCGCTGGCCCAATCACTTGCCAAGTAATTGTATAATTTAATATCGTCTGCAGGTAAACCGTGCATATGAATTGTGTGGAAGACGTGTTCAATGACTTCTTGTGCATCTGCATCGCCATCGCCATATCCATCGCCTGTTGAATTTAAATACCACACCATGTCATTGTGTACATGTGTGTCGTATAAGTTTGTTAGGTTCCAACTAATAATGCCCGAGTCAGTTAAGAAATTTGTGCTGTAGTCTGAGCCGGCACCTCTGGCTACTCTTTGTAGTGTTGGTAATCCTGCATGATAGGTTCCTGTATCACCTCGTAATGTTTCAACCATTCTTCTCTGTTTTGTTTGATTTATGCCTGTGCCTTTTCGATCCATGAACAATTCAAACATTCGTGCTACTTTTTCTAACCATGCATCTGGTACTGCTGTTTGGCCACCGACACCGCCGGCACCCATTATTCTCACACCGTTAACAGTAACATCACGTTTAAAGAAGTTACTGCCGTCGCCACTGACATTACATATTGGGCCGTTGTTGTATTCTAAGAAAGCAGTTGATCTACGTCCTGCTGATAGTGATCCTGATGTTGAACTGATAAAAGGCATTATGTAAAGTCAACTAATTGTCCAAGTACCACATAGGTACCACTTACTTCTAATACAGTAAATGAAACAGCATCTATGCCGTTAACAGTTCCTGTTGGTGCTGAACCGCCTTGCCAATTAATTGTTTGACCTGAGCCTCCTATTTGTACAGCACTTGGTATATATGCTGTAGCACCTTGATTTAATATCAATGTTAAGTTGGTGCTGTAGTTAGTGCTAAGTCCCAAGTTGGTAAAGTTAGCAGTAAAGTCAGCACTGATACTGGTGTGATAAAATATATGTCCGTTATCACAATCGTGTGTGACAACTCCTGTAGCACCTGTTAGTGTACTAAACTTTTCACTTACACCTGTGTCAAAATTAACGTCTGCTGTGAATGTTGTCTCACTGCTTGAACTAACAGCAGAACTGTCGTTTGCTAATTTATTCCAACTTCCACCGTGAGCAAAGTATAATGCTCCTTCGGCATGTACGTGAGCAATGGCACCGTGGTATGTACTTGCACTTGGCAAGTCACCAGTGGTACTGTATAAGTATTGTGTTTGGCGTAAGTCTACAGCATTACCACCTGATATGCTTAGGTTACCGTTAGCACCTAGTGTTAATGATTGTGTACCGCCTGCGCCAGTTGGTCCAGTTGCTCCTTGTGGTCCTACTTCGCCCTTTGCTCCATCGCCACCTGCTGGTCCTTGTGCACCTTGAGGTCCTACTACTGTACTGGCTTCACCTTTCTCGCCTTTGACTCCTGCTGGACCTTGTGGCCCTGTTGGACCTGCCACAGTACTGTCTGCACCTGTGGGTCCTACATTACCTTGTGGGCCTACTCCGCCTGATTCTCCTTTGTCGCCTTTGGCTCCGTCACTTCCGCTAATACCTGCTGGTCCTTGTGCGCCAGTACCTGTTTCACCCTTCTCACCTTTGCCACCAGTAGGCCCTGTGGCTCCTGTGGCTCCAGTTTCACCTTTCTCTCCGCCACCGGGACCCATTTCACCTTTCTGTCCTTTGCTACCACCTGACGTTTCCCACTTCTCGCCATCGTATGTCCACATTTTGCTGTCAAACGAATATGTATCGCCGATGCTGGGTGAATTTGGAAAATCAATAATGCTCATGTTATGCCTCTTTGTGTATATTTATCTGAATCACAGTGATAGGTTATTGTTTAAAAGAGAGATAAATAATAGCATGAACGAAATGCGACGACTTATCAATCTAGTAGAAAGTGCTCAACTCAACGAACTGATGGTGCGACTCAGCAGTGACCGGAAGTTTCAACGTTCAGACACATACAAAAATTACCTACTGTATGTGACAAAAGAAAAATTCAAAGACAGATACTACATCTCAAAAGCCGCTCACAGCAACGGTGAAACGTTCAAAGCAGGTGGCTCAGATGTGAAAGCCAGTGGTGCCAGTCAACTTGAAGCACTGGATAACCTACGTGATGTCATAGACGAATTGCTGAATGCCACCAAAGTGTCACGTGGTGCAATTATAGATTTCAATGTACAGTTTGTGAAACAACTCACAGTTGATCCAGAAATACCTTTTTATGCACACTTTGATAACATAAAAGGCGAGCCTGTGTTGGTAATAGCAGGAGACAGCATGTTGGAGTTTGGTGATGAATTACGTCAATTAGGCTTTAAACGTAGTGCAATTCGCACAAGAGGCCGGGATGAATTCAGTAATACAACTCCACTGCCCAGTCTCACATTCACTGCAAGTCAAATAGAACCTGCAGGATTGATAGCAAATGCCAGATATATCATAGGTGACAGCCACAGCGATAGAGACGGTAATACCATATATGAATTAACGTATCACAGCACAGTACACACCAGTTCAGATAAACGCATGTTAAATGTGCCTGCACTCACAGTAGGTACTGAGAGGTAATCAAGAAGAGGCTGTACACACCACAAAAATCCTGCGTAAAAAATTTTTAAAATCCTGAATTATTTCAACCGAATCAGTTTTGCAACCCACATATACTTTTCAACTACCAATTCATTAAAACGTGGCTTCTCCCACTGACGTTCATGTGCATAGTAAAGAAACATCTTGGTTAATACTTCTAATGATGCAATACTGGCACCCATACCTATATTACCCGTTATAAGCCAACTCAATAAGAATGTGTCTAAACTAGCAACTACACGCCATGTACATGTCTTACATATACTAATGATATGTGCTCTCTTTGTATATTTCATAGTGTTATTTAATACATTAACAGTATAAAAGTACACTATGATTCTGTCACTATACCCATTTAAAGGTGCACACGATTAGGCGGGAGTTCGTTAGAACCTTAATGAAAATGTGTGCATATACCGGTTATATAACGCACACAGAACGCATACATGCACATAAGTGTGCTGATCACACACTTATATGTACTAATAAGTGTAGAAGAACCTTATATAACTGTGTACACACAGTAGAGAAACCTAGTATAGGACCAAAAAAATCGAACTGTAGGTCTTGCCCGGTGCTCAAAATTCGCCACCCGTTAGCACACTAGTGACCCCCCTCGAGAAATATTTTTTATCTAGATTTTTTTTATTTTCCAAAAAAAAAGCACACGGTTAAGTGTGCTTTTGTATTTGCTATTGCTACTATACTAACTGTCGCGTTTAAGCACCCATGCGTCATACATAGCATCCACATTGCCACTAAAGGCAATAGTAGTAGTGCGGCTTGGGTGGTCATAACTGTGTGCTATGTTGTTGTTGCCCTCACACATACGTTTAATACTAGCCCTAATTTCCCCAATGTAACTATCCGTCTCACTGCTGTGGTCACTCATAGTGTGATACATACTGTTAAGCATGTCACTTAATTTTTCAACTGTGTCATATTCATTGTAGTCCCCAAGTAAGCAGTCAAAGTTGTCAACAGCACTTTGGTAGTCATGCACAGCATCCTCCCATTCCATGTTAGTGCCAAACGTTACGTTAGTGCCATCCTCATAATAACAGTCGCCAGCGTCCCCATTACCCTCGTCGTCGTTAAAACTATACATCCAGTCAACGTCCGTGCTTGGGCTCATGCTTTGTGTAAAACTGCCAGCCCAATTAAGCATTTCCCTAATTAGCATGTTGCGGACTACACTTAATTTTACACTAGCGGCACTAGGTGGCACATACACTTCCATAGTTGCTTTGTGCTTTAGTGTAAGCATGTACTCACCAGCACTCTCAATGCTGTCAAATATTTTGTTGTTTACTTTATATTGTTGTTGTTGCATATTAATGTTACCTCACGTTTTTTTAATATACAACTATTGTACTGTATATGGGTGCCACTGTCAATCCAATAACTCGTAATGTTTGGTGGGATATTTTACGCATAAAAAAGGGCACCGAAGTGCCCTTGAAACGTCTTCACACAGTAGTGAGGTACTATGCTCGTTTCATACAGGTGGACTCTGCCAACTCCTTCCAAGTGTTAGGTGACATCTTGCGTAAGTCTGCACACTTGAGAACCATTCTTAAGGATATCTCTCTGAGTCTAGCAGATTTCTCTAGCATGAAGTCGACTATCTCCTGGTTACCCTCATCACCAAACTCGTACTCGTCTAGCATACCATCGCCAACGATCTGTTCGATTCTCAGGAACTTGTCAGTGACTTTGTCCATTTCTAAATCAATATAGTGACATCTACTCATGAGTGCTTCTAAGTGATCACGGATCTTCTTGCTCTTAACATGTTCAAAGGATACATTACTAATAAAGATAGCACTACCCTTGAACTCAAACCTATCTGGAATACCTTCACGTCTCAGTGCAACTGATTCTGATTTCCATGATATGGTTCGCTTCTTGCCTGAATCCAGTACTGCTTTAAGCATGTTAAGGCATATCTCATCAAACAACACAGAGTCACAGTCATCAAACACGACAACGTCACCACGGTTACTGTTCAAGTAGAGGGTTTGGTATAGACCGATTGGAGTCATAGCACCTTTAACAATCTCAGTCTTAGGACCTTTGCCCTTGAGTTTGTTGAACATGTCGTACTTCTCCATCTCGGTTTCTACACCAAAACTCTTACCTACACCTGGAGGGCCACTCAATATCAAGCCTCTCACGGTGCCTTTGATGACTGCTCTGGTCATCTCCTGCAGTATATCAAACCTACGTCTGATTCTGGTAATGGCATCTTCGCGAGTCTCCTCCACTTGTTTGCCATTATTACCCAGTTGCGCCTCGGCTACCACAGGATCTACATGCTCGACGTTGTTCACATCGTTCAGTAGCACACGGATGTTTCCCAAACCAGCGAACTGGTTACTGGCGTCTACTGTTATAAACGCACCTTTCTTACCGAAGGAAACATCCTTAACCAGGGGAAATATCCCACTGATCTTGGCATTACGGTATTTGCCGGATTTTATTGAAACGTATTTCTTACTCATAATTAGCACCTCACTGCTTATTAATTTAAATTATGTACATAGTATAGCAAAATACT
>ERZ891134.984-NODE-984-length-21096-cov-7.707143_pt1 | contig 21096 bp, 26 predicted proteins | sample MGYA00520888_ERZ891134 | MGnify/ENA primary metagenome ERZ891134 (study PRJEB32303, sample SAMEA104408692) | aquatic metagenome | biome: Brackish water; feature: Coastal; material: water | place: Baltic Sea | collected 2014-10-23 | depth 10 m ... | reverse complement strand
CACCATCACCTTTGAAATCAATGGCATTCATATCGCGGAACAAGTTTTGGCGTAATTCGACCTCACTTTTTCCAGACTTCGTCACCAGCGATGGATCCATCTCAAACTTGGTGGAGCTGAGAATCGCATTCACCTTGAACGTCCCCAAGGGCGTGATTCCTTCCTGAAATGTGCTCCCGGCACATGCGATGCCATGGCGACCAAAGCCGACATCGAAATGAAGGGGGGCCTTGGGGTCGTAGATCACACCCTTACTCAAATCAGGTTGGTCAGCATTGAGAACAATCCGAATGGCGTCGGTTTGATCCAACGCCTTGCTAGTTCCATCGTCCCCTGAGCTCAGGCCACAGCCAGATAGGCCCACGACCAAAGCCGTCATAGCCAGAGCACGACCAGCAGCCATCACTTAAAAACCGTCTCAATAAAGGATGCCGACTCCAACGGAATCCTGCAGAAGCAAACTGTTTTGAAGATAGAAAATGCAGTGGTGTTTTAAAAAACTTACTTCGGATTCGTTTTAATCAATTGACCGAAATCAGTGATCCGTTGATACAACCAATTCAACGTCACTCTGTCGCGCTTACTGAGCTTCAACACAGGATTTTGATTCTGGTGAATCGCCATCACATCATCAGGTTGTGGGCTATGGCCCCATATCCCAAAGGCATGACCGAGTTCATGAACAGCTGTGGCCTCCAACACCGAAGCTCTCAGCTCTGGAGACACCAACACCTCCACACGAGGCTCGAGTCGCCACTGGCCCAAACGCTGAACCTCTACGACCTGCAGACGACTACGACCATTGCTGGCTCGCCATTGAGAGCCGATACGCCGGCGTGGTGGGCGGCGCTGCAAGATCTGGATATGGGCTCGGTTTGGAGACTTCACCCGAGTGATCGGCAACACCTCCTCCCAAACCGAAAGGGCCTTTTCAAGGGCCAAGGTCCAACGCCGTTCCCATCGATCAGGAGCTTGATGATCAGAGGGCTCAAGCCACACGCACCAGTGCTGGAGCACTGGTGGTCCGAAGGACGTTGTGGCCAAGACAGAGCCATACCCAGGGGCCGAGCTGACAGCTGAGCGGTCCAAGCTCATCTCCAACACGTGAATCGCCTCAACGGGCGGGCATGGGTCAAGAGACATCAAGCCGCAGGCAAGCCCACTCCACGGGCCATCAAGGTTGCCAGGAAGGGAATGCTGGCAAAACCGACCAACTCAATATTGATGATCCAACCGAGGCGAGTGGCTAATGCTTCACTCACCTTGGGCAGCTCTCCCTTCCTCAACGGGATCGCCCACAGGATGTAGGTCACCGTTGGATAGAGGGACAACCCTCCGACGGAAAGGTACAGGCCAACCTTCCACCAGAACAAAGGGTTTTGGGTATAAAACTCAGTTCCTTGGCCGAAGTGAATGACCCGGAGAATGCCGCTCACCAGCAGGGCCAAAGCAGCGATGCCATAAACAATGTCGGTAATCACCATCGCGGTGGCTTCTCGACGATCTGGATTGGCTTTGATCAAGCGACGCTCCACCACAAGTGCTGCAAAGCACAACATGAAGCTGAGGTAGTGAACGTACGCAACGCCGGCGCTCTTGGCGACGTCGGTGGTGAGGGCGACCGCCAGGTGCATCACACGAAAACGAAAGGAAGCGCGACGATAGCCGCCCGCAAAACTTGCCGATCAAAAGATTGGCTTCATCAACAGGAAGAAACCATTGAATATTACGCAAAACATTAATTCGGTACTCTTTATTACGCCCGTTAAATCAATACACTTTGGTTCTAGCTTCATTAAAGCGATGAAGTCATGATGTCGAGCTCCCTCAGCGCCTTCCTCGGTGAAATTGGTCGGCATCAGCTGCTAACTCCCGAACAGGAACTGATGTTAGGGAGAAAAGTACAAGCGATGGTTGCAATAACAGAGCCCTGTCTTATTGCTGGTGGGTCAGGACCATCTTGTGAATACAACGACAATCAAAGATTTGTGATTCGTCGTGGCGAAAAAGCAAAGAATCAAATGATTACTGCCAATCTTCGCTTGGTAGTGAATTTAGCAAAGCGTTACCAGGGCAAGGGTCTTGACCTTCTAGATCTCATTCAAGAAGGCACCCTTGGACTTACGCGAGCCGTCGAAAAGTATGACCCGACCAGAGGCCATCGTTTTTCGACTTATGCCTATTGGTGGATTCGGCAAGGGCTCAATCGCGCCCTATCCACGCAAAGCCGAACGATCCGAATCCCCGTCAATGTGAACGAAAAATTGACGAAGCTCAGGGCAGCGAAGGCACGCGTCATGCAACGCAATGGGCTAACCGCGACTGGGGAACAGTTAGCAGAATTCATGAATATTCCCCTAACTGAAGTGGAAGACCTTTTGGCCTGTGAACTGCGCAGTGTGACCGTCAGTCTTCAAGGGATCGTTAAGTCAAAGTCCGACCCCTCAGAACTGGTGGACATCTTGCCCAGCGACGAGATCCCCCCCATGGAACGGGCAGAAATCGCTGAGCGTTCGGCATCCGTTTGGGCCCTGCTCAGCAAAGCCAACCTCACGCCGAAAGAGCACAAAGTGGTGACGCTCCGTTTCGGTCTCGACGGCACCAATGAATGGCGCACGTTGGCGGAAGTCGCACGCCACATGAATTGCTCAAGGGAATATTGCCGTCAGGTCGTGCAAAGGGCACTTCGCAAACTGCGTAAGACAGGGATTCAGAGCGGCTTGGTCGAATCCACACTTTGATCAATTGCTGTGGAGGTTCATGTTTCAAGTCCCGTTTGGCCCCACGAACAGAAGCGAGCCTCTCGATGAACAGGTGATTGAGGCAGACGTGCTTGAACGTGAACTCATCGATGAAGGGGTCTTCAAAAAACTTCTGCGTCGCGGTGGTCGTCGACTGGCGATCCCTGCGGTTGAAGGCCTTGAACTTCTGCTGGACCACAAAACCCCAGCCCAAGTGCGGCTCACAATGCTTGCGGCGTTGACCTATGTCCTCATGCCCGCTGATCTCATTCCAGATTTTCTACCGGTGGCTGGACTCAGCGACGATTTGGCAGCTCTTACGGCCTTGCTTGGCCTTTGGAGGCATCATGTAACCCCAGAGGTTCGCAGTCGCGCTCAACGCAGACTCGATCACTGGTTCCCTCCTTCGCGCTAATCAGCCTGCTAATCGATGCCTGGATGGACTCCCGATTTTGAAAACGACCTTACGCAGTTGCTGAAGGAGTGGTTGAAAAGCCAGGGTCGAACGCAGGCCGACCTGCGACGCAGTCTGCGTGCTGCCTCGACACGCTTGCCTTCAATTTTGGAAGTACTGGAGCGGGATTACAAAGCTCAGGGGCTCCAAGGACTCGCGTCTCGGCTTTGCCAAGTAGAAAACGAATGGCACGGAGAAGAACGTCCGATCGATGCCAACGCAGCCAAGAGTGCGGCAGATCCTTTCGGACAATTAGATCTGCTTTTGCAGGAAATCCGCCAAGATTGTTCCGAGTAACCACCATCAAGGGCACACTGGAAGTCTCGACATTGATGCAATGAATCAGATCAACGTTGTAAGTGCGAGCTTGCTGCTACTGGTCTCCCTCTTCGCTGGAGCCACATCGTCTCTTGCTCAAACAGAAGGTTGGTTGAGAGGCCCCGGTGTCAAAGCCGGAAAGGAAAGCACCGTTGTTCCGACCAATTGCGTGGAGAGCAGCGATGGATCCATCAGCTGTGACACCGAGATCAAAAATCCGGCTAGCAACACGCAGGCGCGTCCCTACTACAACCCCTTCAACGATTGAGCTCTATTCACAAGCCCACTCGCGGCGCACGACAATCTTTTTTGAGCTGGGTCGACACCGGCGAACGCCTTGTGGCGAGGATCCTCGCCCTGATCACCGGTGTCGTAATCATTTCAGCGCTGCTGAAACTCGTGCTGTCGCTTGGCACCAAGTTGCTCACGGGTTCAGAAGCCACATGGCTCGGTGACGACTTGATCAAGGTGCTCGGTGATTTACTCACCGTTCTCATCGCCCTGGAAGTTCTTCAAAACATCACGAGCTACTTAAGACGTCACGTTGTTCAAATTGAGCTCGTCCTCGTCACGGCTCTCACCGCAGTCGCGCGAAAAGTGATCGTGTTGCCCTCAGGGGCAGAAAACAAACCACAACTACTCGTAGGCCTCGGCATCGCTGTCGCGGCATTGGCTGCCGCGTATTGGCTGGTTAAGCGTGCCAATACAACGCCAGCCAAAGCGTCCCAGGATCAGGATCGCTTCGCTCCACCCGATGGAGGCGATTGGATGGAATCAACAGATGGTCACCAGGGCTGAGGTCGATCACACCCTCAGCGTCCTGAAAACTCAGCTGAGCGCTACCACGCAACACCAGGAGCCATTCCATTTCTGACTGATCCATCCACGACTCAACCGGTGAAGAAAAGGCGTTGGAACAAATCAATTTGAGTTGCCAACCCCGACCTGAGGCCAACTCGCGTGAGGATTCTTTCCCTGGGGGAGGACAAGGAGTTTGTAATAAGTTGTCGGCATGGTTAGACCCAGAGGCCGCTTCTCCCCAACGTCGACCAATGTCAAACCCCCAGCCTTGGGCTAAGGCAACCACTTGATTGTGGGAGGAGCAGGATGCCAACTGATCTCGACGCTGGGGATCGTTTTCAAGGCTCTGCGCCAGCGCCTGTAACTGCCCAACCTTGTCGAGAAAACGGATCAGATCATGCTCTGCCATCCGTGGACCCATCGTCTGTTGTGCTCATCCTGACAACAGACCAAGCACCACAGCAAACTGTTTTTCAGTGGAGTGAAACGGCATGAACAGATGGATACAAGGACTGTTGATCACGCTATTGATCCTGCTGATGGCGCCAGGGCTCGGAAATACTGCAGGGTCTAGCGAGGGAGCAGAACTCTTTCAGCAGCACTGTGCTGCTTGCCATATCAACGGCGGCAACATCATTCGCCGTGGAAAAACTCTCAAACTGAAGGCATTAGAACGCCAAGGGATTGCATCAGTGGACGCAATCGCTCAAATTGCAAGGGAGGGAGTGGGCCAAATGAGTGGCTACGGCGAGCTTCTTGGCCCTGGAGGGGATCAAATTGTTGCTGAATGGATTTGGGAGCAAGCTCAAAAGGCCTGGATCCAGGGATAAACGTCCACAGCCGTCCAGATCCCTTCCTTCCAGTACACATCTGCAGCAACAAGCTGTTGCACAACGCTGAGTGTTTCGGCTTCAAAAATCCCGAACACATGGGTACTCCCTTCCGTTGGCCCCAACGTGACCAGGATTCCTTCCTGCTTGAGAGATTTCAAACGTGATAAATGCTCTTCTCGGTATGGTGTGCGCTTCTCAAGTGCGTCGTCACAATATGTACCCCAGAGAACAAAACGTGCCATAACAATCGATGATCCCAAAATCTTCCGAAATAAGAATGGCATATGGAGCGATTTAATCGCTATGTTGATCATATTGATTCATCCGCAACCCATGCTCACCGGGAGTGACCTACTCAACAAAGTCCAAGAATTGGATGATATCAGCAAGTCTGACCTTGTTCGCTCTTGTGGCTACGTAATCACCAAAAAGGATGGTCAAGAGCGGCTGAATTTCACATCGTTCTACGAAGCACTCCTCGAGGCCAAGGGCATCAATCTGGGCACGAATGGGGAGGGCAAGCCAGGCCGAAAGTTGAGTTACGTCGCAACGGTTCAAGGCAATGGCAACTTATTAATCGGCAAGGCTTATACAGCCCTACTCGACCTTCAAGTAGGAGACGAATTCGAAATCAATCTCGGACGCAAACAAATTCGTTTAGTTCCCGTTGGTGATAGTGAAGACGATAACGATTAATCCGAATTCAAAGACGTTAAATCGTTTTTAATCGGCTGCCTTACGCAGTTCAGAACAAAACAATCCTGCTTCCGCAGCCGCAGAACCTGCTCCCGCGGAAGCCATTCTTTTCACCAAGGCACTCCCCACAATCGCTCCATCAGCTCCCCAGCTGCGCACCTGTCGCACTTGCTCCACTCCGGAAATCCCGAATCCAACGGCAACGGGGACAGTGGACGTTTGCTTCAGGGCTTGAACCAACCCCTCCACGCGATTTTCCATTGTGCTGCGTTCCCCTGTGACACCAGTCACACTGACGAGATAGGTGAACCCTCGACTGCTCTGAGCAATTCTCCCCATCCGCTCTAACGGGGTTGTCGGTGCTACCAGCAGGACAAGGTCAAGTCCGGCCCGCTCCGCAATCGGAGACAACCGTTCCGCTTCCTCCAGGGGAAGATCAGGCACCACCAAACCGGATGCACCTGCCGCTGCAGCTTGCTCACAAAAAAGCTCCATCCCCACGTTGAGCAGGGGATTGGAGTAAGTGAACAAAATCACAGGTATCGATAACTGGCCGCGAAGGGACGCCAACATCTCCAAAACCTTTTTTGGTGTGGTGCCAGCCGCGAGAGCTCGTGCTGCTGCAGCTTGGATCACGGGTCCATCCGCAAGAGGATCGCTGTAAGGCATTCCAAGCTCCACCATGTCTGCACCAGAGGCTTGGAGACTGAGCAACACCTCCGCAGTAACGGACAAATCAGGATCTCCGGCCATCAAAAATGGCATGAGTGCCATGCGGCCTTCTCGCTTCAGTTGTTCGAAACGCAGCGCGATGGACGATGACTGCTGACTCGACATCTCGACGGTTCAACTTGGACGACACTTGCCAAGCCTATGGCTCGGCAGAGGTGGGGTCGTTGACAGCGTTAGTGGAAGGGGAATCCTCTGCTTCGACACCGATACGACGCAGCAAGGCCTGCTGTTCGTCCTCTGGGAGGGCATCAAAGCGGGCTTGGATGGCGTCAGCAGCAATCTCGTCGTAAACCCCGCGATAGCGGCGACGCTGCTCCATGTAGGTCATCTGGCCTGTGACAACACGAAAGAGATAAGACCCTGTCCAAATGACCACAATCAGCACCAACAGGGTCTGAGCCGCAATACCGGCGGAGAAACCTTGGAAGCCAGCAGCCTGAAAACCCACTTGACCGAGGCCACCAATCAGGAGGACCGCCAGGCCGATCAGCAGTACTTTCCCTCGCGTCAACTCAAACCTCTCCCTGACCGCTCAAGCGGAGGTTGATGAAGGGAGCAAACACGATCATTCCCGGAAAGAACAGGAACACGAGTCCGTAAACCCCTAAACGTTCGAACTTGCTCATGCGGTACCAGCGCAGATTGATCCAGACGTAAAGCGCTAGAGGAACAGCGACCAGGTAGGCGCCAAGCACCACCCCGTAGGCCAGCAGTACGAACAGCGTCTCCTGAGGGAGTTGGCTTAAGAGGGCCTGAAAGTCCAAGATGCAAGGACAGGTGTCCTAAATCTAGGATGTCTGGCGAGGGGGGCATGGCGGAATCGGTAGACGCACCAGACTTAAAATCTGTCGGCACGCAAGTGCTGTGGGGGTTCAAGTCCCCCTGCCCCCATCCGATCGATCAAGACGGCAGTAAATCCGAGAGCTTGGTGCGAAATTCACCTTTCTGCATTCCGCCCTTCAACTCAGCATGGATGGTGAAATCACCCTCAGGATCAGTCACTAACAGGTAGGTGGGCCAGCCCATCCCTTCTTTATTCGGATACTGCTTCAGGAGGATCTTGCGGTACTTGCGATACGCCTCTGTGTCTTGAAGCATCACTGAGACAAAGGTGCAGCCAAGTTCTTCCGCCACCTTGGCGTCGTAATGACTCATCCGATGGCAAGTACCGCAGTCCTCAGAGCTGAACTTGATCACGTGCATGGTTGAAGCCTCCAAGGGAGCGTCTCCCCAGCATGAAAGGGAACGAGCCCATTCACCACATCTGGCACTAATTCGTCTTCACGTTGCAAGGTGACGACACCTTCATTCACCGGTAAGCCATAAAACGCGGGTCCATGCAACGAGGCAAAGGCCTCAAGGCGATCCAGCTTGTCGTCTTGGGAGAAGGCCAGGGCATAGCTCTCCAATGCATGGGGAGCATTAAAAATGCCCGCACAACCACAGGACGTCTCTTTACCGGGTCTGGCGTGAGGAGCCGAATCTGTGCCGAGAAAAAAGCGCTTGTCACCGCTCATTGCCGCCCGTCGAAGGGCTAAACGATGCCGTTCCCGTTTGGCCACTGGTAAGCAGAAAAAATCACTGCGAAGGCCGCCCGCAAACATGGCGTTGCGGTTGATGTGGAGATGGTGGGGGGTAATCGTGGCCGCCAAATTTCGATCGGCGGAGCCCACAAAATCCACCGCCTGTTCTGTGGTGATGTGCTCCAACACCACTTTGAGATCGGGGTAACGCTCTCGAATTGACTTGAGAGAGCGCTCGATAAACACCGCCTCCCGATCAAACACATCCACATCAACGTCGGTGACTTCCCCATGGATCAGCAAGGGCATACCGATGCGTTCCATGGCGAGCAGAACACTGTGAATGTGTCTGAGGTTTGTTACTCCTGCTGCGGAATTGGTTGTGGCATTCGCGGGATAGAGCTTGGCGGCGGTGAAAACACCCTCAAGAAAACCGCGTTCAATTTCGTCTGGAGCGATGTCATCAGTGAGATACGCCGTCATTAGCGGTGTAAATGCTGAGCTCGGACCACAGGCCGCCACGATTCTTTCTCGATAAGCCTTTGCCGCCTCCACGGTCACCACGGGGGGGCGGAGATTCGGCATCACAATCGCCCGACGAAACATGCGGGCGGTATGGGCCACGACTTGCGTCAACATCTCGCCATCACGCAGATGGACATGCCAATCATCTGGAGCAATGAGTTGAATTTGATCAGTCATCAGCTGGAATAGCAGCCACCGCCAAGCGCAATGCAGTGATCCGATCCGTGGTGATGTTTTGAGTCGGCAAACGCTCGGTGAGCTTCAATTTTTGAAGCCGATTTTCAGTGCTGCCAGAAGCTCCTACAAGGAACACCTGACGCCCCACCTCGATGGCCTCTTTGACTGCATTTTCAAGGGCGATCGCAGCTGTTACTCCGAGGTGAGACACCTCTGACAGATCGAACACAACGGCCTGACAAGCACCAATGGCATTGTGCTCACGAGAAATCGCCTTGGCGACGCCAAAAATCATCGGTCCCGCCAGCTGGAACAACAGCACCTTGCCGGAAGCCTGATCCAAGAGCGCCTCCTCCTCTGCCGTTAGCTCCACGTCGTCATCGGCGGTGCTGATGGTCTTCACCTTTCTGGACTGAAGCGCGCTCATCCGATCAATCGTGAGCACGTTGGCAACGAAGACACCAATGCCGACGGCCGTAATCAAATCGACGAGAACCGTTAGAGCGATCACCCCATAGGTGATCACTGCTGCCTTCACCGAAAGATGGTGAGCCCGCTGCAGAAAGTCCCAATCGATGATGTCGATGCCCACTTTGAGCGCGATCCCTGCCAGAACAGCAAGCGGAATGGTCGAAGCGAGTGGAGCAAATGCCAACACCACAACCATCAAAATCAAGGCGCGGATAATTCCAGATAGCGCCGAGCGTCCACCCGCTTGGATGTTCACGACGGTGCCCATCGTGGCTCCAGCACCAGGGAGACCACCGAAGACGCCGGAAGCGATGTTGGCCAGCCCCTGACCCACCAATTCCTTATTGGAATCGTGCTCTGTGCGGGTGAGGCTGTCTGCAACCACCGAGGTGAGCAGCGCATCAATGCAGCCGAGCATGCCCAAAACGGCAGCATCAACAAACATCAAGCGCAGCTGACCACCGGAGAAGGTGGGCATATGCAGCGTGGGCAACGCCGCTTCAAAAGGCGGAATCGTTTTTAAGCCTGCGTTGTGAAACAGCGTCATCGACAGCAAGGTGCCAAGCACCAAGGCCAACAGCTGAGGCGGGCAGTAGCGCTTAACGCTGGCAGGGGTGAACCAAAGCAGCGCCACCGTGATCACCGCCAATGCCAGCTCCATAGGCTGAACACCCGTGATCAACCCTGGAAGGTTGGAGAGCGTTCCCATCACCCCACCCACCGCTTTCTGGCCCAAAAAGGCCGGCAGCTGAAGGATGACCAAGATGGCGCCGATGCCCGACATGAAGCCGGAGATCACCGTGTACGGCATCTGGGTGACGTAACGCCCAAGGCGGAACACACCAAAAAGGATCTGGAAGATCCCGGCGAGGATCACCACGGTGAAGGCCATCGCCATCGCCGTTTCTTTATCTGGGGCCGTGGCCGTAAAGCTCAAGATCACCGAAGTGAACACCACCGTCATTGGACCGGTGGGCTCCGAGATCAGAGTGGGTGTCCCCCCGAACACCGCGGCCACAAGACCAATGATCACGGCTCCCCACAGCCCTGGAGCCGGGTCACCGGTGGCAGCCACACCGAAGGCCAAAGCCATCGGCAAAGCAATCACAGCGGCGGTAACGCCACCGAAGGCATCGCCCCGTAGGTTCGTGGCGTTGATGCGATTCAACAAATCGTGACTCTGCCCCGTGGCCATCGACCTTAGATCGGTTCTCGGCAAAGCAGAATCCCTCCAACGTCTCGGTTGCCCATGCCTGAATTCCTACAGGCCACGATCGAAGTTCTGATTGGCATCGCTCTTTTGTTTGGCGGAGGTGAACTTTTTGTTCAGGGATCGATCGCCCTGGCCGTGATTTTCGGAATTCCTCAGCTGGTGATTGGTCTCACCGTGGTGTCACTAGGAACCAGTGCGCCCGAGCTCTTTGTGAGTCTTAATTCGGTATTACAAGGGTCCGATGCTCTCGCCCTAAGCAACGTGGTGGGCAGCAATATCTTCAACGTGATGGTGGTGCTGGGAAGCAGTGCGTTGGTGCTGCCCCTGCGTGTTGAGAGTCGGCTTGTACGCCGAGATGTACCTCTGATGATTGCCGTCTCGGCCGCTGTGTGGGGGATGGCGTCCGCAGGACGCGTGACCTGGCAAGCAGGACTTGCACTCCTGCTAGGGCTGATCATCAACACCATTTGGGAAATTCGAACCGCGAGGGAACAGCCGGATGACAGCGAAGGTGCCGAACCAGACATCGAAGACAACGCTGCAGAAGGGGGCTGGCACATTGCTGTTTTAAAGCTGATCGCGGGCATCGCGGTTCTCACGGTTGGATCCAAAGTGCTGGTGAGTGGTGCCACAAGCGCTGCAACTCTCCTTGGCGTGAGTGAAGCCGTCATCGGATTGACCATCGTGTCGGCCGGCACCTCCATGCCGGAACTGATTACCTCACTCGTTGCAGCCCTTCGCGGTCGGACCGATCTAGCCATCGGCAACGTTGTTGGTAGCTGCCTTCTCAACCTGATGCTTGTTTTAGGAGGCACCGCATTGGTCACTGGTAGTCAGGGACTGAATGTGACACCGGACCTTATTCATGACGACTTGCCGGTGATGCTGCTAACGAGCCTGGCCTGCCTACCAATCTTCTGGACTCGCGGACGCATCAGTCGACTGGAAGGTGGGCTGTTGCTTGGACTCTATTTTCTATACATCGTTGACAACGTTCTTCCCCGAACAAACCTCTCCAGTTGGTCTGATGAATTCAGATTGGTGATGCTTTGCTTGGTTCTCCCTGTGGTGATGATCACGATCATCACGCAAGCAGTGGTGTATTGGCGAACGAGTCGATGAGTTGATTTCAACAGAATCAACAAGCCTGACAGAGATCCAGATGAATATATTTTCGACATATTTAAATGTTTAATATTGGAAACACAGAACTTACTGCTAACAACGACTCAAAAATACTTATGGATACATCGACAGATTTTTAAAAAATCCTTTACTGAAATATCGTCCCTCCGCGGAAGACAATCACAATATTCCTAGACTTAGATCAAAAAATGCAGTCAAGCCTCATCAATAATTTCAAAATAAAGATATTCCTCAAGCTTGAAATCATCCCACTCACATGGTCACAAACTCCTCAGACACGGAGGGATGAAGCGCCATGGTGCGATCAAAATCGGCTTTGGTTGCTCCCATACCCACAGCAATTGCCGCCATCTGAATGATTTCCGCTGCGTGCTCACCCACCATGTGGCATCCCAGCACTCGATCACTAGCCTTCTCCAACACCAACTTGAGCAAACATCGGGGGCCCGAAGCAGGCAAAGACCGAGACATTGAGCGGAAGCGGGCACGATGAATAACAACCCCCTCAGCTCCAAAACGCTCGATTGCAGCCTCTTCCGATAAACCGACCGTCGCCAACTCTGGGTCACTAAAGACGGCACTGGCGACTAGCTCATGGTCAACACGACGGTGACGAGTACCAAAAGCACTATCGGCAAATGCACGTCCTTCGTCGATCGCAACCGGAGTGAGATTCACCCGGTCTGTGACATCCCCAACAGCAGCAATATGAGCAACCGATGTGCATGAATCGGAGTCCACCTTGATGCGCCCAGCCTCGATGTTGATACCGGCTTCTTGCAAGCCAAGATCTTGCAGCCACGGTCGACGACCTGTCGCCATCAGAACACCACCACAGGCTCTTGAGGTTCCATCGGAGAGCTGCGCAGTCAGCGCGCCAGGGTCTCCTTCCACTGCGATGACCGTTTGATCAAACACCACCTCAATCCCCCTATCCCGCATCCCTTCAAGAACTGCAGTGGTCAATTCGATATCAAACCCTCTTAACAGCCTTGGCCCACGCACCACCTGCGTCACCGAAACACCAAGGCCTTGCAAGATGCACGCAAATTCACAGGCGATAAAGCCTGCCCCCACGACCAACACCGAAAAGGGGACATCTTCAAGGTCAAACATGTCATCACTGACCCAGGTCTTCTCAATCCCAGGAATTTGCGGACGCGCCGGCCGACCACCAACGGCGATAAGGAAACGAGACGCAGTGACCTCTTCACTGATCGCTCCACCACGCTGTTTCGAGATACCAATGTTGTGGGGTCCAGTGAAGCGCCCCCACCCGGGAATCAGCGTCACACCAGCTTTTTCCAGAAAACCCTTATGAACGGTATTGATACGATCCACCTCGGCGCGCACGCGACGTAGCAACTCCGGAACATCGGACTGAATCGGGCCGAGCTTGAGGCCATAGGCAGGGGCATCGGCCAGTTGATGCCGTGCTTGAGCGCCATAAACAAGCAGTTTCTTCGGAACGCAACCGCGGATCACGCAGGTACCACCAACGCGATCACCCTCCACAATGGCCACGCGAGCGCCGTAGCTCGCCGCTCGTTTAGCCGCAGCAAGTCCACCTGAACCAGCTCCAAGCACAACCAAATCAAAAGGCAATTCCATCGGGCAAGAGCTCTCCAGTCATTGTCGTCAATCGCCGGCGTGACCGCTCCCAGCGTGATCAGCAGCCAACTGTGGAGAGAACCCGTCAGAGTGACGCCCTTAAGGCTGATGACTGAGGACCCACTGACCTCTGGAGTCAACGCGCTGTTTGCACTTTTGTGATGACCTTTTCATCCGCCACCATTTCATCAGCAACCATCAACCCGCTGAGCTGGGACGAACTGACACAGCGTGCAGCGTCCGAACAGGAACGTGTCCAAGGACCCACCAACGCCCAAGCCAACCTGCGTCTCTTCGGCCATGACCCAAACAGTGTGCAAGTCACACTGTTTAGAGACCATCACGCCTGGTGCCCTTACTGCCAAAAGATTTGGCTTTGGTTGGAGTTCAAACGGATTCCTTACAAGATCCAAAAGGTGACCATGCGTTGCTATGGACCAAAGGAACCTTGGTTTTTGGAAAAAGTTCCCTCAGGCATGCTCCCTGCCCTGGAACTCAACGGGGAACTCATCACAGAAAGCGATGTGATTTTGCTTGCTCTTGAGCAACAGTTTGGCCCCCTTGGTGGTGCGATGACCGATCCAGATTCTTTGGAACTACGTGATTTAGAGCGCCTCTTGTTCCGCGCTTGGTGCATCTGGCTCTGTAGTCCAGGTCTCAATCCTCGCCAGCAAAATCAAGCAAAGGAACAATTCAGAGCGGTCGCCCAGCGCTTTGAACAGCAGCTCAACACCACAGCTGGACCTTGGCTACGCAGCGACCAACCCGAAACCGTCGACTTGTTGTTTGTCCCTTATGTGGAGCGGATGAACGCCTCATTGGCCTATTACAAGGGCTATCGATTGCGACGGGAGCACCCCAGCATTGATCGCTGGTTTCGTGCTCTTGAATCCCTGGAGACTTACCGCGGAACCCAGAGCGATATGCATACCCATGTCCATGACTTACCGCCACAAATGGGAGGTTGTTGGACGGACAACTCGGAACTTGCCACAGACCTTGCGGCAAAAATCGACCGTGGAGATGGACTCGGCGACGACGAAGCCGTTTGGCCCGACGAGAGCCTCAAGGGCCAAGCCCCCCTTGCCTTATCGAGGGTGTTACGCCATCGCCGCCAGCTGCTGCAACGCAGTCCATTAGGCCACAAGGGATTTGACCTGCCGTTGCGTTGCGCACTAACCCGACTGATCACCGGAGCAGCTTGTCAACCACCAAAAGGCTCTGCAGCATCGCTGCGCTATCTACGGGACCGCATCTCCATTCCGCGCGATATGCCCGTACCAGCAGGGCGTCTGCTTCGCCAAGCTCTAGAAGCCACGGCGGCCATGGATGGTTCACAACAAGCGGAACCTCTGGGGGTACGAAATCGGTTCGACCAAGACCCCAGAGCTTTTTTGATTCGGCCATAGTGGTTTGAAGGCTCGCAAAAGAGGCGTGTCGCTCCGACTGTCCATCTCTCAGAACATTCCCTCGCCCACGCCAGAAACGCCGCTGGTGGAAGTTTCTATCGCAGCTCTGCACCCCACACAGTGGTGCGTTGGCTACGCCGAGGTCTGGGCCCGACAAGTTGATTTTTCCAGTGATAGTCGACAAACCCGCCTGGACTATCTGCGTAAAAAGCCTGTGCCGATGGTGCGTAATGCAGAGGGATCACTTTGGATGGTGGATCGTCATCACAGGTTGAGGTCTCTGCTCGGCATTGACCCTGAAGCCACCACATGGGGGTATGTGATTGCCGAGGTTGATGGGCAAGATCCAACGGCGGCGATTAATTATCTGCAAAAGCAAGGCTGGCTTTATCTCTATGACAGTCGTGGGCAGGGTCCTAGACATCCCAGCGAGCTACCACGTTCGTTGCTGACGTTGGAAGACGATCCCTACCGCAGCTTGGTCTGGAGACTGAAGCAGGAAGGCTTGATCAAACCCCAAGCCCACATCCCGTATCACGAATTCCGTTGGGCTGCCTGGCTCCGCCAACGGCCTCTACCACCGTTCAGTTCGCGTCAATTGGAGCCTGCACTCGCACCTGCCAGACGCTTGGTGTGCTCCGAAAGCGCACGGGATATGGCCGGTTGGAAAGGAGAAAAAACGTCTTGCCAGTGAATCAGCGCTTGCTTCTTGAATCAATTTGCAGCAAATCCCGCACCTTCTGCACTTGGCCGGCCAGCTTCGGATCGGAAGCTAACTTTTTTTCGATTTGATCAATCGCATACATCACCGTGGTGTGGTCCTTACCCCCAAAGGTGTCGCCAATACGAGGAAGACTTAAGTCTGTGCCCTGACGCATCAAGTACATCCCCACCTGACGAGCCCGGCTGACGGCACGACGGCGGGTACTGCTGCACATTTCCTCTGCGGTGACATCGAACACCTCGGAAACTTTCTCAATCACCTGCTGAGGAGACACCTCCACGCCTTGTCCGGTGGGATCAAGCATCGGCGCGACCGACTCCACCGTCATCGGCAGGCCTGTAATCGAAGCAAACGCCACCGCTCGGGTCAGAGCTCCCTCGAGCTCTCGAATATTGGAGGTAAAACGACCAGCGATGTACTGGATCAGATCCCGAGGCAAAGCCATCCGCTCTTGCTCCGCCTTCTTTTGAAGAATCGCCATCCGCGTCTCAAGGTCGGGGGATTGGATATCAGCAATCAGTCCCATCTGAAAACGAGAAATCAGCCGTTGTTGCAAGCGCGGGATCTGGCTGGGAGGGCGATCACTGGCAATCACCACCTGGCGTCCAGCCTCGTGCAAAGCGTTGAACGTGTGAAAAAACTCCTCCTGGGTGTACTCCTTGCCCTCAATGAATTGGATATCGTCCACCAGGATCAAATCAGCAGCTCGATAACGATCACGAAAGGCCTGCATGCCGTCCTTACGAATCGCTTGAATCAAATCATTGGTGAACGTTTCTGTAGACACGTACGCAACCCGAGCCCCCGGATCGATCTCGAGGCGGTAATGGCCAATGGCCTGCATCAGGTGGGTTTTTCCCAGGCCAACGCCACCACAAATGAACAAAGGATTGAATTCCCGCCCAGGGGCTTCTGCCACAGCCAACGCAGCGGCATGGGCCATGCGGCTGTTCTGACCCACCACAAAACGACCGAACACATAGCGAGGATTCAGCGCTGGCAAATAGCGGCGCTGCCCACTAGGGCGTGCTGGGGCTGAGTGTCGAGGTGGTTCAGCTATATCGGCACTGTCCACAGGAGCCGCATTGGTAGCGATCTCCGACTTGGGCAGTGCAGTTTCTGCCAAGACCGTGACTTGAACAGATCGACCACTGATGCTGGTCGCAATTTCAGCGATGGTGGGCAGCAGCTGCTCCCGCAGTCGAATACTGGTGAAAGGGTTAGGAGCCAACAACTTCAATTCACCATTGTTGAAGCTGCTGCAGCTCGTCGGACGAATAAACGTCTCAAAGGTGGGTTTGGAGAGCTTGTCCTGTAACCCCTGTCGAACCTTGGTCCAGAGCTCGTCTCCCGTCTCCACGAAAATCGCCGCTCTCCTGAGAATTGAATCTACGCATGTTGTGAGGCTGCGGCATTCTTAGATTCATCAGCACCGACATAACCGTGATGCCAACTTTCTCTCGTTGGATCGGACTCGCTTTGATCGGTACAAGCCTGTCGTCATGCGGTTTGATCAAGTCCCAATTGGGATTCGGTCCCAACCCCCCTCAACTGGCTCCACCAGTTGTCAATGACCAACCTCGAAGTGCGCCACTCCAGGCCCGAGAGAATGTGATTGTGAAAGCGGTGGACAGGGTGGGCCCCGCAGTGGTGCGCATTGATGTGGTGAAGAAAGTGAATAATCCGCTGGGCGGGATTTTTGGAATCGGCCCTTCGACCCAGCGACAGCAAGGTCAGGGCTCAGGCTTCATCACGCGAAGCAATGGATTGATTTTCACCAATGAACATGTCGTTCGAGGGGCCGACCAAGTGGCCGTGACCCTTCCAGATGGTCGCAGCTTCAAGGGCAAGGTGCTCGGAGGTGACCCCTTAACCGACGTTGCAGTGGTGAAGGTTGTTGCCGAAAACCTACCGGTGGCATCCCTTGGCAACTCTGATGATTTGAAGCCTGGTGAATGGGCCATCGCCATTGGCAATCCCTTTGGCCTCAACAACACGGTGACGGCTGGCATTATCAGCGCCGTCGACCGAACCAACGCCGTTGGTGAAGGTCAACGCGTTCCTTATATCCAAACGGATGCAGCCGTCAATCCAGGCAACAGTGGCGGGCCGCTCATCAATGCCGCGGGCCAGGTGATCGGCATCAACACGGCGATCAGAACAGCACCAGGGGGAGGCCTCAGCTTTGCCGTACCCGTCAATCTGGCGAAGCGAATCGCCCAACAGATTGTGAGCACGGGGGAAGCCTCACATCCGTTCATTGGGGTTCAGCTGCGGAGCCTGACCCCCCAACTCGCCCGAGAGATCAATGCCACCGGCAGCAGCTGCACCGTGCCAGAACTCAACGGCGTTCTGGTGGTGGAGGTTGTACCCAACACCCCTGCTGCGGAGGCGGACATCCGCCAATGCGATCTGATTCTTGATGTGGATGGCGAATCAGTTCAAAACCCCACAGAAGTTCAGCTCGCCGTTGACCGCGGTGAGGTGGGACAACCCATGCAGCTCAAACTGAGACGCGATGGCGATGAAATCTCAGTTGAAGTGCGGCCAAAAGAATTACCCCGTCAGAATTGAGATGTCACGCATCGTGGTGATGGCCCGTTGGCCATCACCCAACCGGTGTAAACAACGCCTTAAGCATGACCTGAAGCACTGCGCTGGAATGGGCCATGCCGGGGAAAGCGCGATGCGAATCCAGCGTGAACTCACCCTTCACACGGCCCGTGTGGTGGCGTCGATGGAAACGACCCACCACATCACAGCAACATTGGCCGTTGAAGGCCTTGGCCCCAAAGCGGCCCGGCGCTGGGGAGAGCAACTCGGCCTAACAAAAGTGAACTTGCAAGGGACCGGCAACTTGGGCTGCCGGATGAAACGCCAGCTTCTGTTACGCCAAAGCAATGAACTCAGCACCCTGTTCATTGGCACTGACCTTCCGGACCTGAACTCCAACGACCTTCAATCGGCAATCACCAGCCTTCAGAGCCACGATCTTGTGCTCGGTCCTGCGGAGGACGGCGGCTACTGGCTGATTGGCTTCAGCCCGAAACTGCTTCGACGCCCGCACGATTGGCCCCTGGAGGGAATTCCGTGGGGGACATCAAATGTGCTGGAACAAACCACAGCTAAAGCAACACAAAACCAACTGAGCACAGCACTCATCGCGCAGCGGAATGATCTCGATCACCTCTCAGACCTAAGGCCATGGCAGGGTTAACGGTTGTGGTTCCCGCCCTTAACGAAGCGCGCCACCTTCCCTCTCTCCTGGCAGATCTCCAGAGGTGGCCAGATGCTCTCCAGATTGTTGTTGTGGATGGTGGCAGTACAGACAAAACCATTCAGGTGGCCCATCAAGGAGGTGCCCGTGTTTTGCAAAGCACCGTTCAGGGACGGGGACAGCAACTCCAACTGGGTCTGCAGTGCTCACAGCACGCCTGGTTGCTGATCTTGCATGCCGATAGTCGGCTCAGCCAGAACTGGGTCGACCACGTCCAAAGGGTTCACACCATGGCGCAAGGACGGCAGCAGGCTTGGGCCTTCGACTTTCGCGTCGATGAACGCCGGCCAATGTTGAGGCTGCTGGAATGGTGTGTGGGGCTTCGCAGCCGCTTGGGACAAATGCCCTATGGAGACCAAGGACTGCTGATCCACCGCAGCCTGTATGACCGTGTTGGGGGCTATCGCTCTTTAGCTCTCATGGAAGATCTCGATCTCATCCAACGGCTTCGACAAATCAGTCGGATCGGTGCCCTGGGATGCGCCCTCACCACAAGTTCACGCCGTTGGAGCCGTCGCAGCGTTTTGAACCAAGCTTGGAAGAATGCTCAGCTCAGACGACGCTGGAGAAACGGCGTGAACGCCGAACAGTTAATCCAAACCTATCGACGTTGATCCATCCCTCAATTGGAGTACCAAAAAGCACAACGATGCGCTTGAGGCTCAAGATCCCACCCCTGACGCTGATAGAAATTCACCACCCCGGGATCAGCAAACAGGCTCACCCGTTCCGTACCCATCTGGTTCAGGACCTCAAGGACATAAATCATCATTTGTTTGCCCAAGCCATTGCCTTGATAGAGAGGGTGCACAGCCACATCCCACACGGTGGCCTCAAAAATGCCATCTCCCGTACACCGGGCGAACCCAACAAGCCGGGGCACCCTTGGGTCATGGCGCCATAAACCCACCTTCAGAAGACTGTTTGACAAAGCTTTCCGCACACGACGGGCAGGGCGCCGACTCCAGCCCACAGCTTCGAGCAACTGCTCAAGCTCAATGAGATCAAACGGCTGGGACTGACTGAACACCAAGGTGAGCTGATCATTCGCGCAGTGACACAACCTTGCGTCCTCGCCGTATTGCTTCAGTAAAGGCTCTGCAGGCACTTGCAACGAGGGCATCACAGCTTGGCAAGCCCCCGTTCTTGAAGGTCAGCTAACTGGGCATACAAACCACCATTGGCTCGCAACTCCACATGGGTGCCCTGCTCAATCAACTCTCCAGCTTTCAAAACCAGGATGCGATCTGAAGCCTCGACAGTGGCGAGACGATGGGCAATCACCACTGCCGTCCGCTTTTGCAACAACCGATCGAGATCACGCTGCAAGGTTGCCTCTGTGGAGGGATCCATGAAAGCAGTGGCCTCGTCCATCACCAAAACTGTTGGGTTGCGGATCGCCACCCTCGCAACGGCCAACAACTGCCGTTCTCCGGAGGAGAGGTTGCCTCCCCGCTCACGCAACTCAGTTTCGAGCCCCTGAGGAAGCCGCCGAAGCAGCTCATCCAGTCCGAGATCAGAGCAGATTCTTTGAAGCTGTTCATCGCTGACATCAGCATCAAGACGCAGATTGTCAGCGACATTGCCACTGAACAAAAACGTGTCCTGAAGCACCACGCCCAACTGGCGACGGAGATCCGCCGTTGAAATCGACCGGATATCGCGGCCATCGAGCAGTATTCGCCCCTCCTGGGGTTCGTATAAGCGACACAACAATCGAATCACGGTGGATTTTCCCGACCCTGTGGGGCCCACAAGGGCTACATGCTCTCCGGGAGCAATCCGAAAGGACAGATTGCGCAGGATTGGGTCGTCCGGTCGATACGAAAAACTGACATTTTCGAAAATCAATTCACCAGCACCCACCGCATTTAAGGGCTGAGGGTCATCGGCTTCAACAATCTCCAAGGGCTTTTCCATCAACTCCCCAATCCGTTCCACCGCCGTCAGTCCCCCCTGAATCTGAGTAAATCGTTCCGCTAGCTGTCGCAGGGGATCAAACAATCGCTGGGCATAAATGATGAACGTGGTGAGTGTGCCCAACCCCATGGCTCCGCTGGTCACCATCCAGCCGCCCAGGGCAAGCACCAAGGCAACGGCTCCGAGGCTCACCCATTCCAGGAACGCGGAGATGCTGCTGTCAAAGAAAATCGTTCCATTCACCGCACTGCGATAAGCGGCACCGGTGCGGGAGAAGCGGCGGCTATTGACCTGCTCCCGGCGGTACATCTGAACAACCTCAAGTCCCTGAAGATTTTCCTGAAAATCAGCATTGAGCTGGGACAGCTCTTCACGGACCGTGTAATTGGCTTTCCTAAAACGACCTTGCAGCCACAACACGAACAAAGTGACGGGGACTTGGGTCACCAGCAGCAATAAACCGAGGCGCCACTCAATCAGCAGCATGGTGGTGGCAATCACGGTCAAGCTCACCAAATCGCCGAG